>PPYF01660484.1_pt1 | contig 22126 bp, 20 predicted proteins | sample 1559871 | NCBI WGS metagenome assembly PPYF01 (sample SAMN08240021, study PRJNA423297) | Human gut metagenome, whole genome shotgun sequencing project.
CAAAACCCGCACTCTGGCATATGTTCAATCATATGATTGATTACCTATCATTGTTCAGTTTTCAAAGATCTGTACCAGTCAGACTAGATATTTTCTAGCTCCGAAGCGCTTTCGTTCGAAGTGTTTCACCAACTGGCGACTAGATTATAATAACATGTTGACCATTTAGTGTCAAGCACTTTTTATAATCTTTTTTAGAATTTTGTAATTACCTCTATGTGAGGGATTTACATAAAATTCCAAAATAACTAACAAAGAATCTAGATAGTTTCTAGTGTTTCCTCATTAAGAAACAGTCGCTTTAACGACTGTATGGTTATTATAGTACAAACCACATACCTACGCAACCCCTAATTCTCATTTTTACAAAATTTCACTTTTGACTCATTTTTCAATAAAATATATTGATTTTACGCAATCTATTTTGTACAATATACTTAACTTAAGATGATATACATGTTATGTTTCAATGAGTGTGCTCTCTGTACCTTCTATTAGTACTATACTTAGAGTTGGCTAGCTGCTCCTTCTATTAATACTATACTTACAAAGACATACATGTCATATTTCAGGGGGTATTACCCCGTTCTTTTAATACTATATAAGGAGAGATATATGAAATTCTCAAAACGATTATTCACCAAAACAGTTGCATTGGCTGCTATTTGTGCTTCTGTGGCTACAGCAAGCTTTGCAGCACCACAAGGATCTTTTGATACATCTGAAATCCATGTTACAGGTCAGGCTTCCCGCTCTGTGGCGCCTACCTATGCAATACTCACACTAGGCATTACAAGTGAAAACACAAATATCAACGCCGCTAAGTCAAATAATGATCGCATCATGAGCGACCTTATTAGCAGACTTTCAAATTTAAATGTTTCAAAAAAAGATGTTTACACGTCTAATATTTCAGTTAGTCCTACTAATGATTACCAAGAGGGTAAACGCGTTAATACAGGATATAGAGTATCCAACCTTGTAACGGTTAAAATCAATAACTTGGATAGTGTAGGTAAGGTCGTAGACGCAGCTGTCAATGCTGGTGCAAATGACATAAACAGCCTTTCATTCCAAAACGACACATCTCAACAACTATCCGATTCTTTAACTACAGAAGCCATTCAAAACGGCCAACACAAGGCTGAGGTAATTGCTGCTGCTCTAGGCCGCACCTTAGGTCCTGTAAAAACTGTAAACATTAGCAACACAGAAACAAGTACATTCGACCAAGGCTATTATCGCAGTGCCAAAGTGCTTGCTGCAAATCTTAGCACTTCTACACCTGTTGAAAAAGGATCGTTAATCGTATCTCAAGATGCAGATATTGTATACTATCTACAATAACAACTATTGTTTATAGATTGTTAGTTACATGCTATGTCCATTACGTTTTAGCAACATAATCGACTACGGTCTATAATCAATCACTTTCAAACAACAAACATAACAAAAGACCGTATAACATACGATACTAACCATGTTATACGGTCTTTATTTTTGTATTATTTTGTAGTGGATTCTGGCACAACACCTTCGTGAACCGCCACAATGCCACCAGTTAATTCAGTATAGGTAGCATTTTCATAACCTAGAGATTTCCAGATTTCTAAGATTTCGCTTTGATGAGGATAGCGACGCAAGGATTCAGGCAACCAGGCATAGGAAGAATTATCCTTACTTAATTTGCCTATAATAGGTAATATATAGGAGAAGTAGAAATTATATAATTGCTTGAACCCAAATGCACTTGGCTTAGCTAATTCCAAGACTACCACCTTGCCGCCTGGTTTTACAACGCGTTGCATTTCGGATAGCACTTGTTTAATATCAGGTACATTACGCATTGCAAAGCCACTCATAGCCGCATCAAACGTATTGTCCGCATAAGGCAATGCCATCGCATCACCTTGGACCAAGTTCACTTGGTCTAACAAATCCGCTTGATCCAAACGCTCACGACCTTGCTCTAACATTTCTGCATTAAAGTCTAATGCTTCTACTGTCAAAGTCGGCTCTTGGCGCAACGCTTCTTTCGTAAACACACAAGTACCACAAGCTACGTCCAGCACATGTTGATAAGGTCCAATATTCATTTCTTTAACGGCGAACTTACGCCAGAAATAGTCTTGCCCAAAGCTGAGCAATGTATTCATCAAATCATAATGTTTGGCAATATTAGAAAATACACCTTGCACAAATTGTTCTTTGTCTTCATACGTGTTAAATTCTTTAGTATTCATGGTACCCACTTTCATAATCAAGAATATCACATGTTGACAGTATACCATAACCAACGATGACATTCTAGAACTTAGACGAATTCTAATATATATACTATATATACAAAGAATTACAAAATGTTCACATAGAAAAAAATGCATCATATAATTAGTATTTATCTATTGAATTATAACAATGTTCGTTATATAATGACATATGTCTTTTCTATGAGGATTTATTATTTCTCTTCGATAAACGACAGAATTCATTGTTTTATGTAGTCTAATTAAGTATTGGAGTCTATTATGAATCGATTTATGAAATCCATTAATAGAGTCAGCCTCATCCAACAAATCATCATCGGTATGATTATCGGTATTTTGACGGCTCTCTATGTCCCTGATATTGCAAACGAATTATCGCTATTAGGGGTATTATTTGTTGGTGCCCTCAAAGGTATTGCACCAATCCTTGTATTCTTCTTAGTCATCGCGGCGATTAGTAAACATCGCTCCGGACAAAAAACAGGTATGGGCTCCGTAATTACGCTCTATCTATTAGGTACGTTCCTTTCTGCTGCACTTGCCGTACTCGTGAGCTGGTTCTTCCCAACTACATTACATCTAGCAGCTAGTGCCGCTGATGCAGCGCCTCCACAAGGCATTGCGGAAGTCATGAAAACTTTACTCAAGAATATCGTTGATAACCCTGTAAAAGCATTAATGTCCGCTAACTACATCGGCATTTTAGGCTGGGCTCTTATCATCGGTGGTGCTCTACGTCATGCACCTATGAATACAAAAGAAGTAATGGAATCCATCTCTCAAGCAATTACGACTGTAGTAGGTTGGATCATCCGCTTCGCACCTCTTGGTATCATGGGTCTTGTGGCTGATTCCATCGCAACAAATGGTATCGAAGCACTTATCAGCTACTTCCAACTTCTCGTATTACTCTTAGGCTCCATGATTTTTGTTGCCTTGGTAATCAATCCACTTTTATCCTTCATCTACTTACGCCGAAACCCATATCCATTGGTGTTCAAATGTTTGCGCGAATCTGCTATCTATGCGTTCTTTACACGTAGCTCCGCAGCCAACATTCCTGTCAACCTTGACTTGGCTAAACGTTTGAAACTTAACCCTGATATGTATTCCGTATCCATTCCATTGGGTGCGACTATCAACATGGGTGGTGCTGCAATCACAATTACTGTTATGACATTAGCTGCTGCTCATACATTGGGCATCATCGTGGATGTACCTACAGCTATCCTTCTATCCGTTATCGCTACTATCGGCGCTTGCGGCGCTTCTGGCGTAGCAGGCGGCTCCTTGCTTCTCATTCCGTTGGCATGTTCCCTATTCGGTATCTCCAACGATGTGGCTATGCAAGTAGTAGGCGTTGGTTTCATCATCGGGGTATTACAAGACTCCACAGAAACAGCACTCAATTCTAGTACAGATATTCTCTTCACTGCTACTGCAGATTATGCAAAACGTGGCTATCACGAAAACTGGGATTAAACCATCATATAGAACAAGACGATCCATGAGGTCGTCTTTTCTTTTTGTGAAAGTTTACCCTTGCGCCAACTTTCACTAATAACAAAAACAATATATTTTCTATATTGATTATTTTCAATATAATAGGGTATAATATATTTAATAATAATAACTATTACTAGATATATATAGAAAGGAATCAACATGAAACAATACGATATTATTGTAGTGGGTACAGGTGGTGCAACCATCGTTGCTGACGCTGCTATAAAAACAGGTAAAAAAGTAGCTATCATAGAAAAAGGTAAATTTGGCGGCACATGCCTAACTCGCGGTTGTATTCCTACAAAGGTTATGGTAACAGCTGCGAATGCTGTACAAGAGGTAAAAGAGTTCGGCAAAATCGGCGTCAATGTTGGCGATGCAACAATGGATTGGGGCACTGTAGCTAAACGTACATGGCATATGATTGACAAGTCTGCAGGCATCTATGATTACTATAACGCGTATGACAACGTAGATGTATATCGCGGTGCTGCAAGCTTTGTGTCCGATAAGGTGATGAATATCCACCTTAACGATGGCTCTGGTATCGTAGAAATCACAGCTCCAACCATCGTTCTTGGTACTGGTGGTTATAGTAACATACCAAATGTACCTGGTCTAAAAGAGGCAGGCTTCCTTTCTAGTGAAAGTTTATTTGGCGATAAGTTTCCGAAACAACCGTACAAATCCCTTGCCATCTTAGGCGCTGGTCCTATCGGCGTAGAGTTCGCTCATGTATTTGACTCTGCTGGTACCGACGTAACAATTATTCAGCATAATGTACGCCTAGTACCAAAGGAAGATGCGGATATGTCCGAGCATCTCCTTAACAATTATAGAGAGCGTGGTATTAACGTAATTCTAAATCAAGATACCGTAGAGGTTCGCCAAGAAGATGGCTTAAAAGTCGTCGTTACAAAAGATCGTACAACAGGTGAAATCACAGAAACTAAGGTGGAAGAAATTCTTGTAGCCGCTGGTATCCGCCCTGCTACCGAAGAGTTACACCTTAAAAATACAGGTATTGAAACATGGTCAAAGGGCTGGATCAAAACAAACGAGTTTCTTGAAACATCTGTGGACGGCATCTATGCGTTAGGCGATGTGAACGGCGAACCTGCATTCCGTCATCGCGCAAACTACGAAGCGGATATCATTGCACATAATCTTTACTTTGCTAAAAATGAAGCAGATTTCCGTTGGGCCCGCTACGACGTGTTGCCAAAAGTTACCTTCTCCTATCCTGAAATCGGTAGCGTAGGTCTTACCGAAGCAGAAGCAATTAAGGCTGGTTACAATGTAGGCGTAGGCAAAAACTTCTATTCCTCTACTGCCAAAGGCTATGCTATGGGCATTGATCCTGGTGATGTAAACGACGGCTTTGTAAAAATCGTGGTCGACAAAGATACAAACCATATCCTTGGTATTCACGTAATCGGACCACAAGCCTCTATCCTATTCCAACCATACGTTAACCTTATGAACAGCGGTGTAACTCCATTGACAGCCATCAATGAAGAAATCGCATCAGAGCGCACAAAACGATTGCGTAAAAAAGGTATTATGCGCAACATGGATCCTAGATCCGTAATCACCGTAGGTGAAACAATGAGCCCACATCCATCTCTTATCGAGGTTATTATGTGGACACAAGTGTACTACGAAAACCGTTGGTAATCGATTGTACCTAACAAATGAAATAGGGAGTCAACATCATTAGATATTGACTCCCTATTTTTTATATTATTTTTTATCCATAACGATGTCATGGCCCCATACGAGGTTCGTACGGCGTTTGTCAAAACCTTGATCTGGTTCTGGAGGTAATTTTGTTGCTTTACTTTGTTCAATGTAAGCACCTGTATTACCATCAACAGTCACTACTGTTTTCTTACCATTTTGATGCATCGTTACATAGTAATTAACTTTACCATTGTGAGCTTCAACCTTCCAGCCCTTCATAACAGCATCTGCACCTAATTGCGCTTTAGCAGCTGCTTCTGCTTGAGATGGTTCGATAACTTTATCTTTGTTGAAGATTTCACCAATAACGCGTTTAGGTTTGCCACCTTCGCTCATATCGGATTGATTACCAGTGATGATATCAATCTTCATTTTGTATTCGTGATATTTGCTATATCCAGTTACTTTGTAAGCATAGGCCAAATCATTGGAATTCAATTCTACAGAATGCAATGCTGCATTAGGGAAACGATTTTGGAAAATCGTACCAATTTCGCTCATTGTCATAACAACAGATTGACCAGGTGCACGTTTAATTGTAATATCTGTGCTTGTTTCTGGTTTAGTCTTACGCGCTTGTGCTTCATACGGTGTGACTACTGAAAAAACACCAACGGCCAACACGCCAGTCATAACCAAAGATAGTAATTTTTTATTCATTATAATCCTCCCAATAGTAATCGGATTCTACAAACTTGTATTTTTATTTATATTACAGCTAATAAATGCTATAAGCCTTCATTAGAGGCTAAACGTTCTTCAACGTCAGTCATCAGCAATTTATAGCAAGTGGCTACTAATGGCACGCCTATAATCATGCCTGTAACGCCCATCAAACTACCGCCTATGATAACAGCGGCAAAGACCCATAACCCAGGTAACCCTACAGAATTACCTACGATTTTTGGGTAGATCACATTGCTTTCAATTTGATGTAAAACTTCTAAAATGATGACGTAAATCAACGCATCCATAGGGCTAATGGTAAGCAATATAACTGCTCCCATCAAGCCGCCTACATATATACCCACTAATGGAATTAAACCGGTGAGACCAATAACACAGGCAATGGTCGTAGCATAGGAGATATTACAAATCCATAATGTAACGCCCACCATGATACCTAAAATCAAGGCATCGATAAACTGTCCTACAAAGAAACTACTAAATGTTTGAACAGCAACCTTGGTCACATAGGTTACACGATTCACCCACGTATCAGATGCATAGGCTTTCAAAATACGCTTACCTTGCGACATGAGGCGTTCCTTATCGAGTAGCATGTAAATGGCAAAGATAAGACCTAATGCAATATTTACGGTCCACGAAAGAATCGTGCCCATCGTATTCACCACATAGGTGCCACCCTTGGTCCCCCATTCACGCGTATAGTTAACTATACTTTCACCATTCAAGGTATTTAATACCGTAGGGTTCGAGGCCAATGGAACGGTATTACTTAAATGATAAATCCATTGTTGAAAGTCTAAATATAGCTGTGGTGCTGCGGACACGATAAGTGTAATAGAATGCACTAACTGCGGCACAGCCATACGGGCAATAAAGTACACAATGAGACTAATCGTCACAAAGGATAGGATAATGCTCAACGGACGACGAATCTTATACCGCCACCCCGATTTGATACGCGGCCATAACCAACGTTCATAGCGGACGACGAGAATATCGAGGACAAAGGCCATGCAGGCACCTACGATAAGCGGTACAAAGGCCGTTATCAATGCATCGATGCCCGATGCAATATCGCTAATGCGCAAAGCCACCAATATCATGAGTCCTGCAAGGATAATCGCGCCGATAAGCTCCTTATAATATTTAAATTTTTCCATACTAATAACTCACTTTTACTAAACACATGGTAAGTATTGTACACAATGTAAATGAAAGCTATATGACAACGATCAGATTACATATGTACAGTAGTATTTCTAATAGATTAAGTATAACACAAAAGTCCATCTTATCGCACTCAAAATATATAGAGAGACGAAAAGATGGACTTGTATGGGCTTAGATTAAATTGAGAAAGCTCAAATTAGCGGTGAATGAAAACGTCTACACGACGGTTTTCAGCTTTGCCGTTTGCAGTTGCATTAGTAGCAACAGGTTTAGCATCACCATTAGCGATACCGATCAAACGATTAGCATCTACACCATTATTTACCAAGTATTGTGCAACATCTTGTACACGGCGTTCGGACAAGCCAATATAGAATATGATATACTAGCACTAGATAGTTGTACGTAGTTATAAGGAGGAACCATGAGTAAAACAGCCTATGTAGTACGTCATATCCACTTTGAAAACGCCGGGATTTTAGAACCATTATTAATAGAACGCGGCTTTACCTTAGAATATATTGAGGCCCCCCTTGCTGACTTTAATCAGTACGATGCAACTAAGGCAGATCTTGTCATCGTTTGTGGGGCCCCTATTGGCGCATACGACGAAGAAATCTATCCTTTTTTGACCGATGAAATCAAGTTTATTAAGGACCGCATCGATAGTAAAAAACCATTACTCGGCATCTGTCTTGGAGCGCAACTTATTTCCCGCATCATGGGCGGCCATGTGGGCCCTATGAGCCATGGTAAGAAGGAAATTGGCTTTGGCCCATTGCGTTTTACTGCTGAAGGGCAACATACACCACTAGCCCTCTTAGGCAATACGCCTGTTCTACACTGGCATGGCGATGAATTTGACATTCCAGAAGGCGCCGTTCGCCTTGCTGAAACAGACCTCTGTCCTAACCAAGCCTTTTCGATTGGCAATCATATTTTAGGATTGCAATTTCACCTAGAGGCAGATCCGACCGTTATTGAAAGCTGGCTTGTGGGCCACTGTGCAGAGCTATGTAATGCGGGCATTGATATTCCTAGAATCCGCAAAGATGCACGAGTATTCTCCGAGTCCCTACCAGCATCAGGCAAAAAAGCTATGGCCGCATGGCTAGCATGTAATAATCTATAATTAATCTCATAAACATACTACAAGCCACCTGTTTATCTGGGGGCTTAGTCATGTGCGCACGCATATAAAAGAGGCATCGACCATTACTGGCCGATGCCTCTTTATATTCATATATATATCCCTTACATATGAATTATATTATAAAAACATTGGTAATTCAACAACCATTTGCGTTTTAGTACGACAAAAGTTGAGCAACAGTTGAGCAACCGTTACAAATTTTGCAGAGATTTAGAGGCCTACTGATCGTCTGACACGCTTTTTATTACACTACTTAAAGCGGATTCTTTTCCGTATAACCGTTCCATACCTTGCCGTGTAACTAGCCACATTTTCCCAGACTTCTTAAACTCGCCCTCCTTAAATCCATTCTTTACACGACCTCTACAATTCTGTTTTAATGAATCAGCAGTAACATTCCACCGCTCTGCAGCCTCTTGTGTTGTCATAATATCATCTAGTTCAAATTTCAATTTCATCACCTTCTAACTAAACGTTTAATTACTAATATCAAAACAATCAGAGTTGCTATATTAATCAGCCATTCTAAATATTGCATAATTCACCTCGTTGATTTACAATGATGTTGAGAAGGTGGCGGGGCTTTCACCCGCCTGCTTTTTACTCTTTGCTAACAAGTTTTAAAATGATGATTGCTAGTGTCAGTAGCGTTAACTCATTTACTAAGCTTGTTAGCTCTTTTATTATGTCCATATTTATCACCTCCTTTCTACATCTTTATTATACCCTATATAGGGTATAAAATCAAGCACTTATTTATACTTTTACAAACAAAAAATAGAGCCTACCAACCTAGATATTATCTAAGTTAGTAGGCTCTTCTGCATTTTATCAAAACTATACTACCATGAGTCCACCTGCTCATGATCAGGAGATAATTGGATCACCTCGATTTCATCGAATAGCGCCAGCTGCACCAATTAGAAAACCAATCACACCACCAGCGGCCCATGTATCACGTTGACGCCGCAAGCGTTGCTCTGTTCGTCTATTGTTCTTGATTTCATCTTTCAATTCCGTTAATGAGCTCGAGGCTTGATTTAATCTCTGCTCTTGCTCTGTTATTTTGTTCGAGGCTTTCGCTAATTCTTGCCCCTGTTTCTCGTTGATTTCCCTCAATTCGGTTAAGGCTTTCGCCCTCTCGCTGTTGATAACCCTCAATTCTTTTAATTCTGTCGCCTGCGTCATTGTTAAGCTGTCGGCTTGTTTCAATGAGTTTGTTGAGCTCTCGATTGAGGCGTCGGCTATCCTCAAGTGCTCCTTGAGCTTGTTCCAATCGCTCAATGGCACGCTGATAGTTGGCTCTGGCTGTGAAATATCCACTTGCGAGGCTGCCAACGCCATAGAGGAACAGCACGCAAATAACACCAATAATAAGGCGCTGCATAGTAACCTTAGATTTAAGCGTTTCGAGGTATGTCTTAATTTTTGCATACATAATAACCCCCTTTAATCCAAATCATTCCAACGTGCCGCATACCCTCGCACATCAACGTGTACAAAGTCCTGATGGTAGTATTTACCAATGCCGTCGGCACCGCACTCCTCGGCCACTTGTGCGAGGTAATCAACGTTAATGCCGACATAGGTAATGTCGGCCGCTGTCCCTAATACATGTTGAGAATTAGACACACCGCCTACTTCTGCATTATGTTCAGGGCAACGATACCCACTATTAATGTACAAAGGAACACCTAAACGTTCACGAATTCTGTCAAGCAAGTCGACCAGTCTTTTGTCAATGATATGGTCCAATTTATTATGTCCATTCTCATCGACTTCATGCCTATGGCAACTGCAAGCGAACTCATAATCGTCGAAATATTCGCCAATTTTCATTATATACACCTCGATTTCTGCTTTTAACGATAATTTCATAGTGCTTTTATCGTTATTTTTAAAATTCAAACATAAAAGCCACTCCTCACAATGTAAGCGTAGCTTACAAACCTTTATTTCTTTAAAATCATGTCAATTTTAGAATGCGCTACATCCAAAAGCCCTGCGATTGTGCCATTTCCGCCGTCCCTCATATTCTCGAGGATACTTAGAAACTCAACTGAGCCAAGATATAGCCAAACTAGATTGACTGCAAAAGCATATTGACCACTCATAAAATCAAAACACCACGCCCCAGCCGTTGCTAAGCAATATGTTAGCACCTTTGTAATAAAGGGCTTTCGCATATGCTTAGATGAGATTAAGCCTTTACCCCATGCTGCAGGAATGGCTATATATTTATCATAACCGCTTATATTCTCTGGATTCGCCCCCATATCAATAAGCATTTGATAGCTAATAGCCGCCCAGCGTGTTATAAGGTCTAGGAATACCAGTATAATGAATATCCCTAGTACTTGCACATGTTTGAGCCCTAGCATATATATGCCAACCTCTGCCACAACCGCAAGCAAGGCTTTAATGGCGAATGAGTCTGTCAGAGTTCGCCATGCCTCGCATAGAAAATCTGTAATTACTTGCATGTGTCCACCTTACCTTACAACCTTATAATGGTTCAAACCCTGTGTTAATGTATCGATTATCAGCATTAGACCATTCGAGCGTATCACGGAAAAAGCCAACAACATTAATGCCGTGTTCTTTTGTACCGATATTAATGTTTGTATTACCCCTAGGACTGAGCGTATGGTTGAATGTAATAAGTTCCGGCTTATTAACGATGACAGGAATTCTAGGCAAGCCTTGACTATATAAATAAATATGCTGTTCCTTTTTACCATTCGTTACAATCTCAATAGTGTCAAAGTCCTGTTCATTCCATTTACCTAAGAAGTTAAAGTTGTTTCGAGTCCAGTCACCATCGGTTTTTTGATTTGTAACATTTATCACAAGTTTACGACCATACTTAGAGTATTTAGAACCTAATTCTTCATAAGTTTCGTCCGGTTGAATAGCAGTTTCATCGGCAACACCTCTAATAGTGTAGTCGCCTACTTTTTCACCTGTGAAGTTGTGATATGCGAGTTTCACATCATCTTCACCTAAAGGCTTAATTGTGATGTTACCGATACCGGATTCATTCAATCCGAATACATCAGTATCATTGCCTACAACCTTAACCGTGTAGTGCGGCTCGCCCGCGATACTGATTACTCGCTGACCTCTTACAACATTAAGTACAGTCAAAGGCTTGAAGTCAGTTCTAGGAAACGGCTTGCCCATATTGCCAATTATGGCTTTTAGCACATCGTCAACGCTAGCACTTTCGCACCATACGTTACCTTGTAATAACAGTGCTTTCGCATTATCTGCCGTGGCACTTGTACCGTCTCGCCCGTCCTCACCTTTATCACCTTTAGGGCCTTTTAAGGCTTCTAATTGGTCTGGGGTAAAATCCTCATATTGGAATGGGGCGCCTTTCGGTCCAGGTTCGCCTTGCGGACCTTGTAAACCTTTCAGACTATCAAGCCATTCCTGTTCAGTACCTCTGAACCCATGAGCCACCGCAATAGCATAGGCGCTTTTACCTAAGCCCTCGATAAGTGGAATTGTAGTTTCCTTATCTAGTTTTAAAATTAATTCATTTGTTTCCATAATCATATGCCCCCTTATTTATGCATTGAAATATCTGGAACGATGGTGACTGTACCCCATCCGAGCTTTATCCACTTATGATCATTGTAGATAAACGCATCGTACAGGTAATCACCACCCTTTAATTGGGCTTTAGCGGAATCCTTTCCGCTAATGAAGAACCCTACCTGTTTAGACTGTACCACAGGCGTTAACTCTAATTTCATATCATCATAGGGCCGTTTACGAATTTTGCAGACGGCCTGGTATTGACTTAGGTCCATATCGGAGCCAGGCGGTACGACGTACGTCATGCCAAAGTCCTGCCCTGCGTATAATGTGATGTCTTGTTCAATCATATAGGCCTCCTTCAAGTATCAAATTATGATTTCCTAAGGTTACTTACGTCGGCAACTAGCAACCTTAGGCGCGAATCAACGCCAGCATCTGCTAATGCATCTTTGGTCGTTATATCTGTTTGCCATGTAGCTCCTAGGGTCAATACGTTTCCGCCTTTGATAGATACGCCATAGCCAAGGTATTCCGCTGAATACACGCCGTCCGATGGGCCAAAAGGAGATGGGGGGGAGTTGAGCAAGCAAACTGCAATAGACTGAACATTGTATGAACGAGTCAATATATCATTACCAAACTTTAGATAACGATCATCCTTTGGGTCTTGCCAAGGCTTACAGTCATTTATATCAATATCGATATAATCTAATATGCGCAAAGCAGGATAATCTGAATCAAATAACGTTTGCCCCTGTTCGTTAAATACCTGCAATCCTGCTCGAATCTTGCCCGTAGAATTAGTGTCCCGAGATGTATAGTTATCAAATAAATAACAATCAACACCCGACGATTCTGGCGATAATGCTTGAGGGTGTGTATGCATTCTATAATGCGGGTATACCATACACACTTGACGCGCAAATGCGGAGGCGATAACACAATCTTCATTAATAGGTTTAATAAAGTTCAAATACATTCTTCCGCTATCATCAGCCGCAACACGGGTGTTGAAAAATAGGCTGACAACTTTTGGCACGACGCTGTGCAATTTAAAATTTCTGTACTCATCGTTAATGATGATTTGATTTTTGTCATTGTTGACTTCGAGATAAGTTGCGCTCATATTAGTATTCTCCTATAAACAATACAATCGCCATCGTATCATTATCAAAGAAATGGTTATTAATCCGTGTATATTCCCAGTACACCATATCTTGATTAATCCAAGTTTTGATAAATTTCGTTGTTGGGAAGTTCCCCTTATAAGAAACGGATACAAAAGGAATAACGTATATAGTTGTATCCTTTTGTTTACCTATTACTTTTGCTGACCCAGTCCACGATGTGCAAGGGACGCACATTAACGAGCGAGTCAACCTCGCATCAGTAGACAGTATTTTTTCTCCATATTCGTTATATATTTCAATCCCCTGTGGCATTTTATGTTTTCTCCTTATTATTAGTAGTACTACAACCGCCATCGCTAATAGTAGCAGAATTAAGATTATTAGAATTATCATCTAAACACCCCTAACCTCACTCTCAGTACATTGTTATCATCAAATACACGGATTAAGTTATCGGATATTTCAACCCTAGCACCACTCGTTTTAGTGCGGAGCGTACCAATCGTTGCCGTGATAGCATCTAAGCTATCCACCTTTAACTTATCAGCGGTAACACTATCCGCTTGTAACTTATCACTACTAATGGATAAGGCTTGTATCTTATCCGCACTCACGGAGTTAGCTTGGAGCATACCCTCAGTGATGATGTTATTATCGAACAGTGCTTGGCCTGTTACATGTAATATCTTGCCCTCAATTCGAGTACCTTCAGGTGATAAGTTAATCCGGCTAACGATATCCTGGCCACTCATGTTACCAATAGCCTGTGTTACGCGAAGGTCGATACCATTGGATAGCGTAGTAATTTGACCGGATAGGTGCTTATTAAGGTTAACTACCCTTTGGGTAATACCTTTATCAAGTTGAACCAATTTAGATTCGAATCCATTAACAGAGGTTTTCATCGTTCCAACTTCAGCGCTCATCGCTTGGATTGATTCGTCCATAGCTTTTAGCCCCAATGCTTCCGCATCAAGTAGGCTCTTATCAACCCTATCCTTAATAGTGACCGACTTCTCGGCCACTAAGCTACTACCGAACACGTCGACATATTCACACCGCACACGATATACCCCGGCTTTATTGGAGTAGGTGAGCATGCTAGACGTTGTCTCTAAATCGTCTGTACGATCATCACCGATGACGTGGCAACGGATAACGTAAGCCTGTGGTGGCTTCGCCGCAAAGTACAGGCTAAACCCTCCGAGTTGGTCTTTGACCTCGAACGTAGGCGCCTCTAGCTGTGGCAAGTTATAGGAATACGTTGCCGGCGTTGAGTACTTACCTAGCGTACTGCGTGCGTATAAGTACACCGTACCACTTCGTTTCGTAAGCGGTAGATTAGCTGAGGTACCTTTCACCTTCGCAAGTAATGCGTTGGTATCCTTACCTGGGTCATTATCCGTGCGTAGTTCGTAGTAATCCACGTCAGCGTTTAGAACATCGTTCCATGATGCGGTGGCGTGGTCCTTAAAGGCCACAGTAAAGTTCTTAGGCATGTCCGGTACTTCGTCCATCGCCTTGACTACGACGTCAACTACCTGGGCAGTATCGGAACGATTACCGAACCTATCCACAGCCACAGCCTTAACCTCGTACTCTTCACCAGGGCCTAATGCCTTGATAATAACCTGGCTATTACTGCTACCCGCGTACTGCCAATCTTGACCTGCGATAACTTGGCCATTCTTAGATTTAAGTTTGTACCACACCTCAGCGCTATCAAAGTTGCCAGGATTAGCCGGCGGCTCGAACATCACTTGAAGGTCATAGTACACGCTCTTATCAGCGGTTAGGTTATAGCGACTAATAACGTGTAGGTTCTGCACATCGCCAGGCACTTGCATCTTAGGAATCACGATTTCTTTCGTAACCCCTATAGTAAGTTGCCCTAAATCGTTAATCGCTTGCGCCCTAACCTCATAGGTTGCCCCTAATAGTACATCGGATATCTCCGTGCTATTAGGTGATGCGGGGAAGTTCCCCACGTATTTCCAGGTATCGCTTTTAGCGTTCCTATAGTTAACCACTACGTTGGTTATCTTGCCATTACGAGGCAGTTGCCAACGGACGGCGATTCGTGAGTACATAATGCCATTAGCGCCGTATACATCACTTACGAGGCCTATATCCTCGATGTCGCTACCAACCTCAGACTTATAGTCGATAACAGGAACAGAGCCATCATCGTTCGTATACACTTCCGGATAGTATTCCATACACTGTATCTTGCGGGTAAGGTCTGTGCCACCTTCCGTGATAGCTAGCACCCTAAATGGTTTAGCTGCTTTGGTTAATTCACCAAAGGCGTACACGCTACCAGGTTCGACCGTAATCGTTTCCTTAACCGTTACGTTACAGCCAATCACGCTTAGTACTGTGAACGTAGTCACCGCATCGGTAGCGTTGTTACGTATTAGTAATTGGTACTGCTTGCCAGGTAATGCCGATACTTCCTTATCGAGGGTGATGGTATTACCTGTAACAGCTACTACTCGGCCACCTTCGCCCCATTCAGGTACGTCATGTTGAATAAGAATAATATCCCCTATGGTACACGCTATGGCGTCGGTGAAAGCTTCGATAGATACAGTACGCACCTCGTACTTGTTGCATCGTAGGTAGTGCTTACCATGTTTGAACGCCTGGTCTAGGCTAGTACATCCCATGAGCTCAATTTGTGCAGGGTTGGTAAGTGTATCCGATTCATCATAGGTATCACCATACACGGGGATAACATCACGTTCGTAGTCCTTATCCTTATTAAGGAAGGATATTTCCACGGAGTTAGCACGGCTTTGGATGCCCTGGAACTCTTCGGAGAAGCTACCTTGCTTAATGTTGGCCACCGTGAATAACTGTACTGGTGTTGACTTATAGTCACTAACACAGGTGAATCTAGTTCCCTGTGGAATGACTTTACCTCGCCCTACGTTCTCCGGATACTTGAGCGCATCCCATAACCGGCTAGCGCTATCGTAGATATAGTTAAAGGTGAATCCGTTCTTATCGCAGTTATTCGCCCAAGCCTTAAATGCATCGTAGTCCATACGTCCATGAGGTTGGCCAAACACGACGTATTCATCGCCAAACTTACGCGCCATGTGAAGTAGATCATACGCCGCCCATGCCGGGTTATCCGCACGTTGGACTTCGTACTTTTGTTGATAAGGGTTGAACACATACACGGCGGAACGTTCTTGTATCCAGGATACTTCAGGGTCAGAGCCGTTAAGTTGAGATGTGGCCAACGCTTTAATACCAATAAGTGCTTTACCAGGATGTACGAAGTCATCGTATATAATCTGCGTTAATTGGTTCCAGTACACCTTATTACTGTATCGGATTGAGTTACCATCCTTACTGGAGCAACGAACACGGACTTCATACTGCGCCTTATCGAGGTTATCGAATCGGTACACTCGATAGAATGCGGTGTTAGTAGCCTCTGTGACCTTGCCCTTATAGTCACCCTCAGCGATTTCCGCATCAGACTTTTGACGAGTAAAGGACCATCCGTCACCGGATTTCTTAACGAAGGCTTGCATACCCTTTTTATTGGAAAGAGGTAACTTATGCCACTCCTCATTCTCACCAACTTTGCGGATTTCCGCATCAAGAGTAACCGATGTAGCGTCCATTCCGCCTGTATCGTTAGAGTAGTACAAGCCATTAGAGAAGCTGATAGTTAACTCGATAGCGTTGCACGCGTCACCTTGTACACGTTGTGTACTCCACCCGTCCTTAAGCTCATAGTTGAGTACTTGGTCTGCGTAGTTATCGTTGAAGTTAGGGATAACAGTTTGGTCATTGGTGCCTAATCGAATATCTACTTGCACATCTTGGTAGTTACTAATTGGATTGGCGTTGATGCGGATATCCTCGATTTTGGACAACTCGCCTTCACCGGCACAATATAACAGGTTGAGGTACTGCTTTTCACCGTCACTGATAATGTGACGAGATAAGAGTAGCCCTGCACTCTTCATACGTCCGTACGTAACGGCTAGAGGGTACCCTTGCCCGGTTACAGTTTTAGCCCCTCCCCATCCATAGGTATTAGCCTGTGCGGAGTCCGTATGCGACCGGTCAGCCTTTGGCTGGGTTAACTTATTGACAAGCATATTGCCAATCATACCAATGGCCATAGAAAGTACTGTACGCCAGATTAAACTTTGGATACCAAATATCGCACCGCTTGCGATACCCCCGGTTGCGATACTAAGGCCGATGGTTAAAATAATTCCAAAGAACTTACCGTCGATTTGAGGCATGGCCACAATATAATCGCCATCGTTAACAATGATATCAAGCGTAGCCTCTTGGCCATTAATGGAGTATACCCAGTCGCCATCTTGTTTAGCATAAAAGCTTAATGGCCTGTTTGCCTTATACGGGCGGTATTGTGTTTCATGCTGATCCGGTTTAAACGGATTCCTTACTAGCACTACATTAATCATCGGCTACTCCTTTCTATCGTATATATGTTTAAGCCTAGGAACGTATTTAGATATATGTTCGATACATACACCGCTTGGCTTAGTGGCATGAATGAATCGACCATCACCTAAATACACGCCAACGTGGTCGAGTTCTTTACCCTTAAGAGAAAAGACCAGGACACTGCCCTCCGTAGGTTCCTTGACCTCTTGCCACTCGTCCATAGGAATATCTGTGTAGCTTGGAAGTGTAACACCATTACGGCGATACAGCTCGGCCACTACATCCCAACATTTGAGCTCCTCGAATGGAGTACCAATCATGTCAGTCATATCATTTGTTAGATGCATACAGACCTCCCTGTGGAATCGTTGGCTCGCCACCGAAACGAACGCTATTACCTAGTGCTCGACATCGTGACAAAGTCTTATTACACTCGGTCTCAGTGCCCTTGTATCCGCACTGAACACCTTTGAACTTGAAAGGACAAAAGTCCTTCATGATGCGGACTAAGGGGAACCGACGTGTGAAACTAAAATCCGTACCTAGTGTGAACTCCATCCATTCTGCATTAGCAACGGAGCCCGTAATAACAAAGTGTTCTTCTACTTCGCACACATTAGGTACATTTGTATTTATTACACGGACAATGACATTCGCACCCGTGAACCCTTGATTATCCTCCGCCAGGCGTTGGATAGTCCGTGTCACATTGGACACGGACAATTTAACGTTTGGAAGGTCAGTCGAGTTATGGTTTACATCCGCTAATTTAAACGGAAACGCGATGTACTTGTTCCCTTGAAAGGTAATATCCTCAGTGTTATACACAAGTCGAACGATATCGCCTTTGTATTCGATATCAAGGAGCATGAGCCATACACCTGTGGCATCTATTTTGTTTTTCTCCAAGATAGAAGCTGTTGAAAGTGTTAACATGTTATGCCTCCTGTAATTTCACAGTACCAACCCATGTGCCGTAGTCATTCGCTGCGAAGTCTAACTGATCACTGAATCGTACCTTGATAATTTCTTTCGTTTCAGGGTTCGTCCAGTCGAACACCGTCGAACAGTTAACTTCATCAAAGAACGACCTTAGCCGTAAGTACTCGGAGGTAGGCACCTTATAATTCACGTTATATGACCGTAGGGCCTTAGTAGTCTTACGACGACTAATAATCGTCATATTCTCCACTTGGCCCTTATAGGTCATATCCGGTGTAGTTTCTTGAATTGGATATATTGGATATCTAATGTTTGGAAATGTTGCCATGATTAACCTGCGGCTGCTTTAATTGCATCCCGCGCACCTCCTTTATTATTTGTTACGGCTTTAACCATTACATCGATGATGTAATTTTCTCCATCAAATCTCGAGCTTTGTTGCTCAGATTCAAGTGCTTGGCCAGATTGGTTGATGATGTTAACAGTAACGTTATTCCCCTGATTACCACCTAGCATCTTACGTGTTTGACTGGCGTTATAGATACGATGTGAAGCATTGAATTGAAGGAGCTCCGGACCGTTTTCACCGACCAATGTCATACCTGTAGGCGCTACCCCGCCGGAGGCGAACTTAGAGAACCCTCGACTACTGAATGCTGAACTAAAGGACCTACCTGTGGAGAATGTACGCCCGCCTCCGCCGATATTCCCTATACCTCCGACCACTCCACCGAATAGGCTTTGTAGCTTAGGCTGTAGGTACTGTTGGAAGGATAGGTTCACCATCATCTTGATAATGCTATTCGTCATATCCTTGAATATGCTAATAAGCCCTTTACTGAAGGACTTCGTACCTGTGGCCATAGCCTCGAGGTTACTTGTCCACGTCGAATTGATATTACTCATGGTGCTGTCAAAGGTCGACTTCGCAAGGTCAGCATAATTCACTGTTTCCTCTTGATATTGGCGCGCGGCTTCCTTCAATCGAGATTTCAAGTTACGCCCTGCCATCTCCCATAGCTTTTGTTGTGCCTCAACTAGGTTCTTCTCAATCTGTAGACGTTGCGTAGCCGTCATCTGTGCATTAGCTAGCTCGTCCTTGGAATAGTCGATGTAGGCTTGCAATTGTTCCGCCAAGATGGCGTCGGACTGGTCCTGTGTAAGGTGGCCAAGCTTCACCAGGTTGGACTGATGGTCTAATGCTTCAGTCGTTTGCGTGTAGGCAAGCTCTCTGATTTTCTGTTCAGTATCGGCTACGAGTTTCAATCGTTCCGACTCTGCCTTCTTCTCAGCTAGTTTCTTGTCACCTACGGCCTTGGTGTACTCTCGAACGTTATCATCAATTTGAGCCTTTTGTGCATCGGACTCAGTCTTGATAAGTTGGAGTCTGTCCCCTGTACGTTCAAAGTCAAGTTTCGTAATATCCTCATTCATCTTACGAACGCGGATAGTTTGATTACGCTCCGCCTCAGCAAGTTTCTTTTGATATACTTCTTCGTTCTTAGCCCTTGCCTCGGCCACTAGGTTGGAGTTGGCCAACGCTTGCGCGTTAGCGTTCTTGAGGGCATCGTTAGAAGCCGATGCGCTTGCAGATGCGCCTACAAATTTAGCAGTATCTACATACCCTGTAACAGCCCCGAAATCACCTTCAACAGACTGCTTAGCAACTACCCCTGTACTAGAATTAGCACCAGTGTATCCGCCGTTGCCATCAGAGATTATGATGTGATTATCACCAAGGACTACGACGCCATCGCCTGCTTGAGGTGTATATCCATCTCCCGCCGGATGCCATGCTCCCGCAGCGGCTGCCGCATCCATAATGGATGGAACATATCTTGGTACGTCCTTTCCGAAGGTCTCCTTAACGGAATCAGCGAACAACTTGCCACAATCCGTAGCCCAAGTACCATCAGCACCTAGTGAGTAGGCCTTGCCAAGTTGAGCATTAGCTGCAGCTAATACACCGGAAGCTTCACCGCTACCACCACCTACACTATTAAGCCCCGCTGCGGAGCGAATAATATCTCGAATGTTCTTATTGTTCGATTCGTACTGGTTCTTAGCGTTGAGTTTATCAATTTCGTACTGACTACCGTCAATCTCCAACGATTGGAGTGTTAGGCTTCGAATCATGTCGTTAAGACGTTCCACGGAGCTAGCTAATTTTTCAGCCGCTTGTTCTGCTTTCTTAGCTGCAGCTTCTTGAGCCTTCGCCGCTTTGCCTGCTTCCTCATTTGCCTTATTGATAGCCTCGGTATTCGTTAACCCTCCACCATTAGCAAGGTCCGCTTTCGCTTTTGCAAGATCTTCATCGAGTTTCGCTTTCGCAGCATCCGCCTCTTCTTTTTGCTTTAAAGCCGCATCGATTCTAGCGCCTTCTTCTTTTGTAGCTAAGCGGTCATTCTTTACAAGTCCAAACCATGCGCTATCCTCAATCCAATACCGAGTATCATGACTATCCTCATAAGCCTGATTTATACCATCAGTGGAATTCGTATTCTTGTGAATACGCTTCCCGTCAACATCTACACCAATATAAGAGCCGGATGTTTTTTCGTTGTAGCGAAAATCGAGTAATGCTTTCCCAGCAAGTCCAATTACCGTAGCTAATGTTACCCAAGGACCGGCTGCAGCAAGTGTGGCCAATCGCATAAATCCGAGTGCGCTGGTTAGTGACCTCATAACTACGATTACTGCACCTGCTTCTGCGCCGAATTTGACAATTCCGCCGATAGCTTCCTTCTGCTCAGCGGTCATCGACTCGAATTCTTTAGCAACGTCTAACACGCCTTTTGCGTAATCATTAAAAACAGGAACTAACTCATGTCCGATAGATACTGCAAGCCTTTTCCCTGTATTCTCTAAATCTTTTAATTCCCGATTTAGCTTTGCAGATTTAGCTGCGGTATCATCGTCGATGATAAGCCCCATTGCCTTGGCACGTTCAGCCACTTTGTCCATCTGTTCAGCGGACATATTAAGCATGGCGTGCATCTGATACCCAGTACGTCCAAAGAGTTCCATTTCGACACGAGTCTTCTCAGCCCCGTCCTTCATCCCTCTTAAGCGTTCTTGTATCATCTTGAACACTTCAACAGTATTCTTACCCTTGATATCTTCAAGCGTGTAGCCTAATTTACTGAATATATCTGTACCGAGTTTTCCCTCTGCCCGAGCGACTTCCATTTTCTCTTTGGCCACTCCGACGTTTTTTGAAAACTTAGCAAAGGCACCTGCACTATCCTCCATAGCAACGCCCATATAATTGGCCACTGCTAATAGTTCACTGGTTTCTTTTGCCGTAGCACCAGTGATACCGGATAACTTCTTAACGGCTACATCCCATTGGATAGCCTCCTTGGCAAGTTTAGCACCGATGCCTACAACACCGACACCGGCACCTATCGCCATGAGGTCATTCTTCATTTTGCCAAGGGCGGATTTGGCGCCTTCGGCACTAGCTGTAATTTTCTTGAGTCCGGCTTCCGTATTCTTATCGGTCAGCTGAACGACAATATCAATTAAATTATTGG
>PPYF01099454.1_pt1 | contig 22124 bp, 28 predicted proteins | sample 1559871 | NCBI WGS metagenome assembly PPYF01 (sample SAMN08240021, study PRJNA423297) | Human gut metagenome, whole genome shotgun sequencing project.
CGCTGAGTATTTTGCACCTGTGCTATCGGAAAATCAGACCAGCGAAACAGTAAGGTATTTAGTGTGGGTTATACTAGTAACTCCTTTCGAGTAAATAATTGATATATAAACGGGTAGCCAAAGGCCCCCGTAACAAAGAGTAATGGGAACCTTGCGGCTCCGAATCTATATAAAAAAAGCACCCAAAGAATCAATCTCTCTGAGTGCTTTTGTTGCCCAAGGGCCAATATATCATTGTAACAGATTGGACTGGTAGGGAAGGGAATCCCCTCCTGCCTTTTCCTTTCTGTGCCTCTTACAAAAGAAGCATAAGAAACAAAAAAAGCGCCTGAAAGCAGAAACTCTCAGACGCTGTGTAACCGGAAAACTATAATCGCTTTGAAGCAATTACTGAAACTAACATGTATAGTATAGCAGATTTGTCACTGAAATTATTATATTGTTATTCCCACTTAAAGCATTTTACTGCAACACCTGTAAAGATAACTGTAACCGCCGCCATTACTGTCACTGGAATCCAGATATGCTCTACCGGCTGCCCCAGCGAGGTTGCCTTCATGAGCTGGATTCCCTGGGTGAGTGGGAACAGAGAAACAATCTTCTGCATAACCCCAGGCATGACCTCAAAAGGAAGCGTAGCCCCGGAAAATATCAGCATAGGGAAGTACAGCGCACTAGCAATTACACTGGCCATCTTCTCATTTTTCGCAATGCCGCCCACCATCATTCCGATGCTCAGGGTAGAAACCATGGTCAGAAGCCAGCTCCCGATAAAAGCCAGCCAGCTTCCGTGGAGCGTCACTCCCCAGAACAGTGCAGCAATCGGAAAGAGCAAAACCATGGAAACTACTGCGTACAGCACATATATGGTAAATTCCACGCCCAGCAGCATCACCGGACTAATCGGCGTAACGCGAAAGCGTTTCAGAATTTTACGTTCCCTGTACCCAGACACCACCAACGGCAATCCCATCAGTCCGCATGCACAAATGGAAATGGTACAAACTGCGCTCATGGACTGCTCCAGAAATGTATAGCCTGCGCCTTCAAATGCTGGCTTTGCCTGATAGATGAAGCCAAGGATGACCAGCACAATAATCGGCATGAATATGGCGAAGATCACCATGTTCATATTCCGGATATTCAGTTTCAGTTCTGTTTTCAAAAGCTTTGTAAAAGTTCTCATGCACCGATTCCCTCCTCATCATCCGAAAATTTTAAGTATGCGTCCTCGAACTTCTCACAGCCGCTCTCGGATTTCGCCTGTTCCACAGTTCCGTAAAATACGGGTTCTCCTTTTTTCAAAATACATATCTCATCACAGAGAGCTTCCACTTCATCCATAAAATGCGAAGTCAGGAAAATAGTCAAGCCCTGCTTTTTCAAATCTTCAAGGATTTTCCAGACAGTGCGGCGTGCTTTGGCATCCAGTCCGGTGGTCAATTCATCCAGAAAGACCAATTTGGGATTCGGTATCAGCGCCAGTACAATAAACAACCGCTGGCGCTCTCCTCCTGACAGGCTCTTTACTGTATTCTTCAGTTTGTCTCCAATCCTAAAGCGTTCACACAGTTGTTTCCAGTCCGCGGGATTTTTATATAGGCAGGCGATTTCTTCGCAAAGCTCAAACACCTTAATCTCCGGCTGGTAATCTCCCTCCTGAAACTGAACGCCTACTTCCTGGAACAGCTTCCTTCGGTCCCTTTTCGCATGATAACCCAGTACGGAAACTTCTCCGGAATCAGCCTGTTTCGTACCCAAAATACATTCGATTGTCGTGCTTTTTCCGGCGCCGTTCGCACCCAGCAGCCCGAATACCATACCGGTTTTGACGGATAGGCTTAGGCCGTCCAGCACCGGTTTTCCGTTATAACTTTTTCTAAGGTTTGTTACCTTGATTGCTTCTTCTCTCATTTTGTCCCCCTTTTCTTAATGGCACGCATTTCAATATATCCTCTCTCACCACGCGGTTCCAGCTGGATACGCGGATTGCTGTTATCCCACTCATACCCAATCACGGACGGATCATAGTGGTTCAGGGAATACTGTACGGAAAGGATCGCCTGGGAATAGTCCTCCTCCCGGAAAGGTTCTCCCTGCACCACCAGGTACTCTGCCGCTGGCAGGGAAATGACGTCAAATCCCTCTGGAATTGCACCGTCATAATCCGGTTCTACCTCGACTCCCTGCACGTAGGTGGAGGTTCCCGGCTTTTTATATTTTTCCGGCAGCCAGAGGCAGACCGGCTCCCCGCACAGGGAATCCATGCTCATCAGAATCCCCCATACCTCACAGTTCACTTCCGCACAATAGTCGAAATAATCCTCCGCTTTAATTCCTCTCTTGATAATCACTTTGCGATCTGGCTTGCGGATCACCTGGACAAAAACGCTTTGCAAATTTTCCATATCAACAATATCCTTTCTGAGCTCTCTGAATTTCACTCCGTATGGGATAAACAATCCAATCGGAACCGGGTCTTTCACATATTCCCCAGGATTGCATCCGAATTCCTTATAAAAAGCGCGGGTATATCCATCCACGCTGTCAAATCCACAGTCATAAGCAGCGTCAATCACAAGACATTGCTCCTTTTTCAGCCGCATAGCCGAATGGGAAAGCCTCAGCCGGCGGATATACTCTGCGGGAGTCATTCCCAGATAATTCTTAAACAGCCGGTAGGAATGCCAACTCGAAAAAAGTGAGACTTCAGAAAGGTGAGCCAGTGTAATCTCTTCATCCAAGTGTTCTTCTATATATTCCTGCATTCGCTGTACTGCTTTCATCTGCTCCTGCAATTCATTCACCTCCATCTGTATCTCCTATTTTACCATTAACAATGGCAGACTGCTCGACTTTTTTTGCTGTCTCAGTCTTCCAGTGACTTGCGCAGATATTTTGCGGTAATTGTATCTGCATGATCTGCCATTTCCTGCGGCGTACCTGTAAATACAACCTCGCCGCCCATACTTCCGCCGTCCGGTCCGATATCAATTACATAATCTGCAAGCTTTACCACATCCATATTGTGTTCGATTACAATTACGGTATTGCCGCGCTTCACAAAGCCGTCCAAAAGCTCCATGACTTTCTTTATATCGGAAGCATGTAAGCCTGTCGTCGGTTCATCCAGCACATAAATATTGCCTTTCTGATCCAGATAGTTCGCCAGCTTCACACGCTGACGCTCTCCGCCGGATAAGGTTGACAGGGGCTGTCCCAAAGAAAGATAGGATAACCCTACTTCCACCATGGCGTGAAGAGCCTTGCGGACCTTTGGGCAGTCAGAGAAGAATGTCTCCGCCTCTCCTGCGTTCATATCCAGGATTTCTACGATATTTTTACCATGATAGGTATAGGAGAGAGCTTCGCTGCTGTAACGGCTGCCGCCGCAGGCTTCACAAGTGGTTGTTACCGGATCCATAAAGACCAGTTCTGTGGTAACAACTCCCTTTCCTTTACAATTCGGGCAGGCGCCCTTGCTGTTGAAGGAGAACAACGCCGCACTGACGCCATTTTCCTTCCCCATCTGCTTGCGTATCTCATCAAAGAATCCCAAAAAGGTCGCTGGAGTGGAACGTCCTGTTGCTGTAACCGGAGACTGGTCTACTAAAATCACCCGTTCCGCGTACTTCTCAGCAAAAACATCCCGGATTAACGAGCTTTTCCCAGAACCCGCCACACCAGTCACAGCGGTCAGCACATGCAGCGGAATATCTATAGAAACGTTTTTCAGGTTATGAATGGCTGCATCCCGTACCGGCAGAAAATCTTTCGGTTTTCTTGACAAAGGTTTGATCGGCGTTTTCTGCTGCATGGCATTCCCGGTCAGGGTGCCGGATTGCAAAAGCCCATCGTAACTGCCCTGGTAAAGAATTTCTCCGCCGTTTTTGCCTGCCAGCGGTCCAATATCAATCACTTCATCGGCAAGGGAGATTACATCCTTGTCATGCTCTACCACCAAAACCGTGTTTCCCTTATCCCGCAGACTGCAAAGCAGCTTGGTCATGCGGTGGACATCACGGGGGTGCATTCCGGTGCTTGGTTCGTCAAAGATGTATGTCATTCCGGTTAAGGCACTGCCCATATGCCGCACCAGCTTGAGACGCTGCGCCTCGCCGCCGGATAAGGTCGCGGACTCACGGTTCATGTAAAGGTACGGCAGACCAATATCAATCATACGCGTAAGGGTGAGCACCAGGCTGCCTGCAATGAATTTGCCTTGCGGATCTGTAATTGTCTCCAGCACTTTTCTCAGCTCTGTAAACTCCATCTCACATAATTCGTTAATGGAATAGCCCGCAACTTTACAGGAAAGTGCGGCCGTATTCAGGCGTTTGCCATGGCAAAGAGGACATTCAGACGGATGGACATAGCTTGCCAGCCGTTTAGCAGAGGTTTCTCCCATTTCAGAGCTGTCCCGTTTCAGCAGCAGCCGGCTCATCATATTATGGATGCCTTCCACTTGCTTGGATACACGCTTTCCACCTGGTTCCTCTGCACCATATAGCAAAAGATTTCTCTCTTTCTCTGAATAGTCCCTCCACTTTTTATCCAGGTCAAACAGACCGCTTTCCGTATATTGTTTCCAATACCAGTTTCCCACATGAAAGGTGGGCAGGTCTACCATGCCCTCATTCAAGCTTTTCTCTTCTGCAATCAGCGGCAAAATATCCAGCGTCATTACCTTACCGATACCAAAGCATTCCGGGCACATCCCGTTCGGATCGTTAAATGAAAAGTAAGAGGCAGTACCAATATGCGGCTCTCCAATCCGGCTGTAAAGCAGACGCAGGGCGGAGTACATATCACTGATAGTACCTACTGTAGAGCGGGCATTCCCTCCCAGCCTGGTCTGGTCAATCACAACAGAAGCAGACAGATTTTCAATTCTATATGCCTTGGGCTTTTCAAACTTTGGCAGTCTGCTCCGGACAAAGGCGGAATAGGTTTCATTCATCTGGCGCTGGCTCTCGGCCGCGATAGTATCAAAGACAATACTGGATTTCCCGGAACCGGATACCCCGGTAAAGACCACTATTTTCCCTTTTGGGATTTCAAGGGAAATATTTTTCAGGTTGTTTTGGCTCAACCCTTGTATCACAATGCTGTTTTGATATGACATATCATTGATCCTTCTTTCTTCTGGTTTTCTCATATTAGTATAACAAACAGCAAAAAAAGCCTCTCGACTTTTTTTGCTGTTGCAAAATGGCGCTTATGGTTATCGAACGATTCCCAATAACACAAATCTTGCGTTATCAAACCCATAACTGCAGGTAGAAAGCGTAACGATTCGATCTGTGACTGCCGGAATAATATCTCTATCAAAACAGGAACGGCTCCTGGCTGCTTCCAGCCAGTCTTCAAATTTTGTATCCGGCTCCAACATTATTTCCCAAGCATCATCTTTCACGTTCGCCACATAGCCGGCAAAGATTTCTATTCTGATGTTTTGCTCCGGCGTTATTAGTAGTATGGTCGGATGTGTATGATAAAACTCCTGATTTTTGTATTCTGTCAAACCGGAAAACATGGTACCGTTTTTCATATGGTGCCCATAGATTATGCTGTGCCGGTCTGAGAAATCCGGCGAGTTTCGGCTGTCCAGGAAGATGCATCCCGAACTGTTCCATTTCCCGTTGAATAAATGCTTCAGATAATACTGCGCAGCGGAAGCACTATGCAGACACTCTCCGGTCCTGAGTTGGAAAGCTTTATCCTTCGCAAGCGTGGTGCAGCTTGGGACAATATGCCTTTGCCCGGTTTCACCATTGACGATATAGACGATTCTTAATTCATGAAAGACAAAATCTCATATGAGGGGATCCAGAGAATAGAACGCTATTTTGTCGCGGATGAGGTACTCAGAGAGTCATTGCTTAATGCCTTATGTCACAAACAATACGAATCCTGCGCCCCCATACAGATCAGCGTATATGATGATCGCCTTTATATTGCAAACTGTGGAAAGCTGCCTGAAAATTGGACGGTTGATGATGTCCAAACATGCTTCAAAGCCATATAACCCCTCTATTGCCAATGTCTATTATCTTGCCGGATTTATTGAAAGCTGGGGACGCGGCAGGTCAATGCAGCAGAAAAGCAACTGGTATTTCCGGACGGTCACGCGTTGCCTTTTGCTGATGTTAGCGAACTGTTCATCTCCTCTCCTCCGTTTTCTGAAGCTGAACCACCTAAAGAGCCGCCACTGTCCCTCTCTGAGCTTATCAATCAGGGTGGTTTCCCAAAACTGAATAATTGGCAGCCTGTTCAGAGAGCGTAAACAATCAAAAGCCGGCACCCAGTACCATACTGAGCGCCGGCTCCGTCCGTCAAGTTTCTGTTTCGATAAGGAATGCCAGCCATTTGGAACCATAGGTGTCCAGATAAAATCGGTTCCCATTATCAGATATGCAATAAGGAGAAGAGAGTTTTTAAGTTACTTTGATACGCATCCCTTTTGGCAAGGCTCCTAACCTCTGCTGTAGACACCCCAAGACTATATTGCTCTGGAATCCCCATACGGACCGCGTTAGCCTCAGACGCCCGTATCTTTAATTCTGCTAGTACCTCCGAACAATTCATGTGTTCCTCCTAACCGCTTCAGACATTCTCCAAGTAGAAGCTCCTTGAAATACCTCTTCTCGTAAATTTGTTCTTCTCATAAAAGTGTTGCGCACCTGTATTTGTCAGAGCTGTATCTGTATCAAGCTTTCGAATTCCTTTATCATATAGGTATTTTTTCAGGCTACACATACACTTCGTGCCAATCCCTTTTCCCTGCAACCCCTCTTCCACATATATCCAACGCAGATATGCAATACCCGTTTGTTCCAGATAGTGGATCCTCACCACATGTTCGCACACTGAAAGGCTCCCTCGGTTTCTATATCCGGTAATATCAGCCCATCCGTCAGCGTTTCCCAGAACGCCTCCAGCAATGCCGCACAAATTTCGCGTCTAAAGGTGTTCATGCCGAATTGCTCGTCATAGTTGATCTTTGTGTCGCCCATAGTCTCATTTCTCCAAATGCAGTTATAAAATAGGAATCCAGTATTCATAAATGGCATCCTGTGGGTCAGCCTTGATGTACACCTCAATATCCGGTGTGTTTGCATATATATAGCCAGAAGTAGGGAGCCACTCCGTAATCACGCGCTTTTCCAACGATACTCTTCAAAGTCATCGTCCTTCTTGTCCGAGCAGACTGCGATAAAATACTTCCAGTCCTCCGTATGGTGGATGCTGACACCCAGTGGTCCCTTCAGCCTTCCGTTCATGAGGGAATCAAGCTTATCCAGCGTTCCATCCGTAAGCGCTTTATCCCACAACGAAGGAATTGTCTCAAAATTACTAGCGAGATCCCGATCCAGCGGAGAGGGAACACCCACAATCCGAAATGCGGCCTTTTCCTCCACTCTGAATTTCAACGGCTGCCCTCCGTCCATGGATACATGAAACTGAATCGGCGGAAAGGCCTGCAGGGAAACATTTTCTGTTTTCAGAACAGAAGGCACAATGCCATGAAAGCTTTTGAAGGCTCTGGTAAACGCTGTCGGAGACTCATACCCATACTTGACAGCAATATCAATTACCCTTCCGGTGTCCTTTTGCAGTTCTACTGCCGCAAGGGACAATCTGCGCCGCCGTATGTATTCGCGCAGTGTCATATCCGTCATATAAAGGAACATCTGCTGGAAATAGTAGGACGGGCAACCAGCCACTTTTGCCACTTTTTCATAATCCAGTTCCTCTGTAATATGCTGCTCTATGTATTCAATTGACTGGTTCAATCGTTGCATCCATTCCATAATACAGTTGCGCTATTATATCACTTCATTATAGCTGATCCTTTCATAATTTTCCTCGCATTCAGACCGTACAAACTGATAGCATGACCCTGCTAATATTTTTTCGCAGGGATTGAGGTTTTTTTCCTGCGAAATCCAATGCAGATAAAGCCGGCATACATCCGCCACCTTACTCTGACATTACGTTCAATCTTAAAAAAATCATCACAGCAGACCTGCATTAACCTTGCCGGAACCTTGCTTTATTCATGTGTTTCCAATTCTTTTTCTTTTTTTCACTTTACAGTGAGCAGAGGATGCAGCAGACCTCCTTTTTTGTACATATCCAGAAGTTCATCATGGTATACCCACATTACATCTACAACCTCTGTTTCCTGCATTCTAATCTCGAACAATTCAATATCTGCATGAAACTGCCACACATCATAAAAATCCTGAACAGAATCTCTTCTTGTATGGCAAAGCTGCTCCGCTCCTTCAGGATCCAATGTGATTCCAAGCTCTTCCCTCACTTCCCGGAGCGCACCGCAAAGACTATCCTCTCCGGCAAGAACACTCCCGCCCGTGCATTCCCACAAAAGCGGGTACTGCTTTTTCGGATGACGCTGTGAGAGGAGATACTGTCCTTTGCTGTTACAGATCCATGCGCTCACTGAAAGATGATAATATCCTTTCGGAATCGGCATTCCACGGAATATCGTCACATCAGTTTTCTCCCCGGCACCATTGTACAAATCCCATCTTTCCGTCATTGTCATATTTCTCCTTCAGGCAGCGGCACCTCTGTAAAATCTTTTATATAGCAATCACTGATTTTTTCAATCTCAGTCTGGTGGTGAGCTGAATACTTGTCATACACACCGCAAACGAGCATTCCCGCCTGCTTTGCGCTTCTAATCGCGGGAAGTACGTCGTCAAAAACAAGGCACCGCTCTGGAATTACTCCTAATTTATGTGCTGCAAGCTCAAATACATCCGGGAATTTCTTTCCGCGTGTTACTTCATCTGTGGAGCAGAGAGCGTCAAACAACCCTAAGACGGAATTGTTTTCAAGGCACGGCACGAACAGTTTCTCCGGCAAACCGGTGGCAACTGCCAGCTTAATCCCCGCCTCCTTGAGCATTATCAGATACTCCTGTGCATGGGGAACCAGCTTCACATGATGGGCATACTCATAAACAGCCATCTCATTCCATTCCCGCACCATATCGTCTACCTTTTCGGTAAGTCCAAATAAATCTATCGTATACTGCGCTGCCTCTTCAAAGCTGCGAGCACAGATTTCTGTCACATAGTTTTCGGGAACAGGCAATCCCCGCTTCTGCAAAAACATAATATCTATCTGCTCCCAAACATCCATGGAATCCAAAAGCGTTCCGTCCAGATCCAAAATAGCTGCCTCAAACCTCATGATTCACCTCTGTGTAAAATGCTTCCTTCATCTGTGCGGCAGCCTTTCGGATATCCGGTTGTCCAATAATAGCGGAAACAACAGCCAGGCCGTCAATCCCCATCGGGCGGAACAGCCCTGCGTTATCCAAATTGATTCCACCAATCACGACAATTGGTAGATTCGTTATGCGGCGGATTCTCTGCAGCTCTTCCATAGAAACCACATTCGCGTCTGTTTTTGTACCTGTCGGGAACATAGCGCCAACTCCTAAATAATCAGCGCCGTCTTCCATTGCCTGCCCCGCCTCTTCTGAAGAAGATACAGAAACACCCAGTAGCATCTCCATCCCGATCAGTCTGCGAACATCCGGAACTGGGAGATCGCTTTGTCCAATATGTACACCTGCTGCTTGCACTGCCAATGCTATATCCACGCGGTCGTTAATAATCAAAGGCACCTCATATCGGTCTGTGACTTGCTTCACTTCCAGTGCCTGCTCATAGAACTCAAGGGAACTACTTTCCTTTTCCCTGAGCTGCACCATTGTGCAGCCTCCGAAAATGGCCTGCTCTACGGCCTCTGCCAGGGTCTGTGTACTCATAAGCACACGGTCTGTCACAAGATAAAGGGAATAATCCAGCTTCATTCTGCCGCCTCGCTTTCCTGCGCTGTCAAACCGTGTTGATACAGCTCATAGAAGTGATGGGTTGGTCCGCAACCTTTCCCGATAGCAAGTGAATGCATGATCGCTGTGGTAACATACACCTTTGCCTTTTCTACTGCTTTGTAAATATCCGCACCCAGTGCCAGTTGTGAAGCGATAGCGGAGGAAAAAGTACAGCCTGTACCGTGAGTATTTTTGGTAGAGATTCTCTCGGTTTCAAAATGATGTATCTGCTTTCCATCAAACAAGACATCCAGCGCGTTTCCAATAGCGTGACCGCCTTTGACAACAACGGTCCTGCAGCCCATATCATGAATTTTCCGAGCGGCTTCCTCCATATCCGTCACAGACTGGATTTCCATCCCAGCAATCCTCTCCGCTTCCGGAATGTTCGGCGTAAGCACATCCGCCAAAGGAAGAATCGTTTCAATCAATGCATCCACTGCTGAGGGATCCATGAGAGGGCAACCGTTTTTTGCATACATAACAGGGTCTATAACCACATGTTTTGGTTTATACTGACGTAGCTTTCCTGCTACAGCTCTCATGCATTCCGGTGTGGAGAGCATTCCCACCTTGACTGCATCGACTTCGATATCCTCAAATACCATCTTACCAATAAACTCATTGCTCGTACCGATTGGGAAGGTATTGGTAAGCGTTGCATCTGTCAGCGGATATTTTAAGCCCTGCAAATATACGCCTTCCGCTTTTACAGAATAAGAGAATACGGATATATAACCGGAAGGGAATGGCGAAAAAGACAGTTCTCCATTCGTAATTGCAGTAATGATGCTTTCACTTCCAAGCGCATTACCGAACGTTTTAGAGCAACCAGCTTTTTCAACTTTTTGTCTACTGGCCGCACGAAGCCTATTTGGGGGACAATACAAGTATCCTTTCCAGCCGTTTTCAGCAAGATACGCCAGCACCTGCAGATTCGCAATGGTGTGATCAATTCTTCCGCCTGTCCCGCCGTATAGATGAAACTCGGTATATCCAGCTTTTACCCCTTCCCGGACTGCCGCAAGCATATCCGTGTCGTCCTTTTCACAGCTCAGTGTGATGACGTTTGCACCTGTCGGAGCGTTCTCCAGTGTATCAAAATCCCCGATAATCAAATCGACAGCGATGCCACTTTGCTCCAGATACTCTAATCCTGCGTCAGCGGCGATCACCAAGTCTTCTGCTAACGGCTGAAACTCCAGACCGATACAGTCTCCCGCACCGACAACATAACAAATACCGTTTTTCAAGGCACTACCTCCGATATGGCATTTTCCAGAAATCCAGTTCCAGAAGGCTAGCTTTTTTGAAGATACCGCTCAGCTTTTCCTTTTCAGTATCCGAGAGAATTTCGCACTTTTCATCTGTAAACTGCGACCATTCCTGGCAGCTCTCTGCATAGCGCTCATCGGCATAATCCTCAATGAAATCCCAGTATCTTGATTCCTTGCTCTTCGGATCTTCCGCCAGTCTGCGGAAAATATGGCTGTAGCTCATCATGCAGGGAAGTACCGCCATCAGCATTTCCTTTTCATCACCACGCTCTGCGGTTTCCAGCAAAAAGTCAATATAGCGCTGGTTCTCCGGCAGCGGGGCAATGGATTCGATATCATCGTCTGTCATACCGAACCGCTCTAAGTATCGCAGTCTCACTGCAGACTCAGTATCCGTAACAAAGCTCAGAACAGAGTAATAAAGCTGAATATCCCGCAGCGTTTTTGCATGATAGATTTCTTTTCCATAAACACGGGCGTAATGCTTCAGGTAAATGCTATCCTGTATCATGTATTCCTTAAAGAATTCAAAGGGCAGCGTCCCAGCCTTCATCTCCTGGACAAATGGCGTTGCAATACACTCATCCCAAATAGGGATATTCTTTTTGAGCACCTCGTTCATAAATGACATTTTTGATTCCTCCTGTGTGTTCCGATTATCTATGCCGCCAGAAGATAAAAAAAGAGCTTCCGAATCAATCGGAAGCTCTTTCAGACGCAGTACGGGCGTAAGAAATTGCTTCCCTACGCCGGTATTAGCCGACAGGTCCAGAGGTCAGGTCTTAACCTTTTTCAACTTGTTCAGTTCCCTCGCAAACACAGATAATCAGTATTAAATTAAAAACAAAAGGACGCCCACATGGAGCGTCCTGAAAATACAAATGCTGTATTCATTCAGCTCCCTACGTTGGTATTGGCCAACAGGTTCAAGGGTCAGGTTTTACCTTCTCAACTACGCAGTAGTCCCCCTGCTTATTAATATTATACCATACCGCAGCTTACAGCTGCAAACAAATTTAAAAACATAAAAGAATCATCCTGTTCGTAGATGCACGTGCTATAATGCACATATACGGTATCTGTGTACCACTCTCCATCGGAAACTAAATTTCCCTGCAAGCATTCATACGAAAGGATGACCCTATGAACACTATTTTAGAGCAATACAAAGATAAAATCAACGGTATTTTTTCCTTTTTTGACAGGATTATCATCAAAGGGCATATTTTCCAGCTGTTTTCCCTTTCCGGGCGGAAATATTTCCTTTCCTGCCTTGACGTCCTGCTGAAGGATTTTTCCGCTTACGCCAATACGGTCACGGACGATATCGTCTCCCATGTGGAAAGCATGGCGGCATATGAAAACCGTCCCCTGGTCTACCTGACATCCTCCAAAATCCCAAAAGAGCAGACTGCCCTTGATATTCTGAAAACAAACCCCGTACCGGAAGGCCTTATCTGCATCCTCTCCGTTGTGGAAGGATGCCAGACTTTCCAGCCCCTTAAACAGCCGGACGGAAAGCTGGAACTTAAAACCGTTATGCGTAAATGCAAATACTATTACTTTTATTACCTGGATAAAAATTTCGGCTTCATGCATGTCAAGCTCCAGACATGGTTCCCCTTCATGATCCAGGTATACATCAACGGCCGGGAGATGATGAAGCATGTTTTGGAAGAAAACGGCATCTCTTACCAGATGTATGACAATTCCTTTTCCGGAATCAGTGATATCGCAAAAGCACAGGAGCTTGCGGATAAATTCGATGCCAAATCCCTCTGCAGGCAGCTGGACTTTTTTGCCCATAAAGTGAATCCTTATCTTGGTACTGTTGAGAAAATCCTGCATGCCGGCTACCACTGGTGTGTGGACCAATGCGAGTACGCGACCGATGTCATGTTTAAGAGCCGTCAGGCGCTGGAGGATATCTATCCTTCCCTGGTCGGGCACGCATTCTACGACTTCAAATGCACGGATGTTTTTTCCTTTCTGGGGCGCAAACTTGATGCAAAGTTTCTGGGAGAGGCAGTCTCCGATTACCGTAAACGTCCCGAGGGCTGGAGGATCAAATTCAAAATGAAGTCAAACAGCATCAAGATGTACGATAAATATAACTGCCTGCGGATTGAGCTGACCATCAATGACCCAAAGGAATTCAAAACTTATAAGGATGTCCGCCACAGGGACGGCACAGCTTCAAAGCGCTGGGTTCCCATGGGAAAGTCAATCGCCAACCTCTACCGGTATGCAGAAATAGCAAAAGCTGCAAACAAACGGTTCCTGGATGCCATCCATGACGTTGTCCCCGCTGCCAGCATAGAAAAGGAGATCAACGGGGTCTGCGGGAAGAAAACTGTAAAAGGCAGAGCTTACACTGGCTTCTCTGTCTGGTCGGAAGAAACCTTCCGGCTGTTTGAAACCATTTCAGACGGAAAGTACCTGATCCGGGGCTTTACCAACAGTTTTTTAGCCTGCCAGTGACAGGTTTTATTTTTATGGCTTCATTTCTATTTTGATGTTTTATTTTGTTATTCTGTTAAAACAATATCATATCTGTGTGAATTTGTCAAATCGGCTGTCAGGTCTGGCGTTGCTTCCTAATAAATGACCATTAAGGAAATCCTCAATAATATCGCTTCATTTCCAGCACCTCGTTATCTTGTTTAGGACTTGATCTGGTACGGTCTTCCGCTTTCCTGTATTGGCACAGACAATTTTTCCCATAGGTTTCATGCCGGCTGTTTTAAAGAATTCGTCCATATTGCGGATCGCACCTCTGCTTTGCCCGAATATCCAGGAAAAGGGAGCAGGCGTATTGCAGGCGGTCAGCAGCATGTATCGCTTCCCACTCAGTCTCGGTTTAGGGAAGGTTGCCGTTTCTTCCATGGCAATTCCCAACAACCGGTCAAAGAGGTTTTTCACAGGCGCTGGAACATTGGCCCAGTATACAGGAGCCGCAAGGATTACAACCTGACATTCCCGGAGCAGGGAAGTGATTTCCTGAATATCATCCTTCTGCACACATTGTTCTGTTTTTAAACAAACCCTGCATCCTGTGCAGAAAGCAAGATCCTTTTCATATAAATTGATTTTGGTAACAGTATATCCCGCCTTTTCCGACGCACTAACGGCATGGTTCAGCATGGCTGCCGTGATTCCATCTGGATGAGGACTACCTAAAATCGCAAGTACTCGTTTCTGGCTCATTGCTTTGCCTCCGTGTTCGCAATAGATTGGTAGAACATATCAAATCCATATTGGAGAAACTGTTCTTTGGATTGTCCCATAGACTGTTTGATATATTCTTCTTTACTTGCTGCCAGCTGTATCAGCCCTGCCAGCATCCCCCAGCATGAAAACGAAGTAGGCGCAATCTCCAAGTCTGTTCGCAAGTCGCCCTTTTCCATGCCGGACAGCAAAACAGATTTTATCATTTTGCTGATCTCTTCTCCTACCTGAAAGGTTTCCTTCTCCTCTGGATAAGTATTCTGGTTTTCAAACTGAATATTGATTTTTTCCAGCGTCATATTAAAATAAAACGGATATTCCTCCTGATACCGCACCAGCTCCTGACAAATCAGGTCATACTTTTCCCTTGTAGATTCCTGCTGCTGTATAGCCGAGGAAAGATATGAGCATAACCTTTTCATACTGTCCAGTACCAATACGCTGACAATTTCTTCCTTACTCTCAAAGTACACATAGAGCGTGGCTTTGCTGTAGCCCGCCGCTTTTGCAATATCATCCATCGACGTCTGGGAAATTCCCTTTTCCATAAAAAGTGTGGCTGCCGCAGAGGAGATATTTTCCCGATGTACGCTTCTCGGTTCTTTTTTTCTCCTTCCCATAGTACCCTCCAATAATTAAACTTACAGTTTAATTATATAGAAAAAACTCCTATTTGTCAATGGGTCTGGAAAAGCCTGTAACAGACTTATGAAACTACTCAGACCTTTTCCGAGTATAAGCAACCATTATAATCATTATCACCACTATCTGCGCCAAACTGACAATCCAGGTTTTCAGACTTGGGAAACCACACAAAGAAGTTAAGGTATACATCCCTCCTAAAACAGTATTGGACCATGCATGAAGCAGAACAGAAACCCATATGCTTTTCGTAATTTTGTGAGCTGCCGCTAAGGTAATTCCTAATGTAACGCAAAAAAGCGTAAACGCTACAAAATGATAGGAGCTTTGTGCCGTGTTTGGAACCAGCCACAGAGGCAGGTGCCATATACTCCATATGATTCCCTCAATCAAAGCCGCAATAAGAAAGGGAAATCTCTTCTGTAGCAAAGGTTGAAAAACACCTTGCCAGCCAATCTCTTCTAAGCCCCCACCCAAAATCATCATTGGCATAAATAGGATAAACATATACCACGGATTACCGGAGTATTCTTCCTGCAAAATACAGGCACAAAACTGAACGAGAGCAAAAAGAATAAGAACCAATATGCTCCTTCCGGCGTTTGGGGTTTGAAAAACCTTTTTGATAAAGCTTTTCACGGTAGCCCGGTTATATTTTCTCTCAATGATAAACGCTGCATACGCCGGAGCCATGCCGGCACCAAAGCCAAGCTTTGATTGATATCCGCTGCCAGATTCACCAACAGCATACTGAGCAGTATCGCACTGATCACTGTCATTGAATTGGATTTCTTTATAAACCCGATGCGTAAAGAGCAAAGTGCAATCCCATCTGTAAGACATGCCAGTACCAGAGCATTCCGATACGCTAAAGCAATATCTATAAACTGCAGATTATCATTCACCAGTGAGAACATACGACCTGTAATTGCAAATACAATAAAACCGCCAAAAGCACATACAAGTACGGTGATAGAAATGAATAACAGCAACAGTTTGATTTTAGCCCATACTACACTCTTTCTGTCGATGGGGTAAGTGAACAAAAGGATTGCATTTGCGCCGCTGTACTCCTTTATCACATACCGATATCCCATGGCAGATGCCAAAGCTGAAAATGCCATCAGCCCTACAGCCCCGCCCATAGCTGCTATTCCCGAATAAGTTGAAAACAGCTCCACGGCGTTCGGATCTGCTGTGCCAAGACTTGGCACCCAGGCAAATATGTAAGTCAGCCCTAAAAGACAGACGAAAATAGCGAATGCAGCAAAACAGTAGGATTTGATATCTGTTTTTTTCAGTTCTAATCTCAGCAATTTCATCCCTCCGCACCTGATTCGTTCCTTTCTTTCAGATCCATGCAGCCCTGAAAGAATCGCCAGGTATTCCATGGCCTCTCCCACATTCATGGAAGGGTACATGGAAAACTCCTGAGGCAGATACCCGATGATTTTACGGATTTCTTTGGCGTTTTCAATGGGAACGCCGCATACGGTAATTTCTCCGTCTTTCTTTTGCAACAGTGTTGCCAGCGTCTTCATCAAGGTAGTCTTACCTGCGCCGTTGCGCCCCAACAGACCGAACATACCCTGATGAATGGAAAGATTTACATCACACAATGCCTGTTTCTTTCCATAAAATTTATTCAGCCCTTTGATTTCAATGGAATTGTTCATTTGAAAAAGCTCCTTTCTTCAGATGGTTTCTCATCTGATAGGTATAGGATAAAAGGAGATTTTCAACTTTTTGTCTACACGTCAAAAATATTTTGTGGAATAAATTGTCTTTTTTATATGCACAACAGGCAGTCACCAATAACGGATGACCGCCTGCTTAAGTAATGATATGAAACTGGATGATATAATTGTACCTGCACAAATCGCTGTCAAATCCTCATGCATAACCATTCCTGACTATGTATCAGGTAAACAAACATTTCCAGCGGAATAACTACGGAATTACGATCCATTCAATTTAAAAAGGACATCAGAATAATCCTTCACAAAATACCGGATATTGGTTCTGCCTTTTTTGATGATCGTATGCCCCTCTGCCTCCAGCTTCTCTTTTTGCGCCTCGACGCCGCCGGGATATTTGGGATTTAACTCTCCATTTGCTTTTAAGGTTCTCCAATAAGGCGTTTCATTCTCAGAACGCTGATAGCTCGCCCAAGCTGCAATCGACACAAAAATTCCTGCCGTTATCGGCTCTGTAAAATCTGCTTCATTGAGCTTCGCAAAGTATTCACGAATCTCTCCCAAGGTAATCACTTTTCCATATGGGATTACTTGCAGCAAAATGTATTTGCTGTTCTTCTTTTCAAGTTCCGTCATGCTGTTTTCTTCCAGCAAAACGCCGTGGTCGATAATGCCGATGTCGTCCGCCAGCAAAGAAATTTCTGAAAGAATATGGCTGGAAATGAGAATGGTTTTTCCGTGCATGGCACTCAAATTTTTAATAAACTTCCGTACCTCTGCAATACCAATGGGGTCAAGGCCGTTTGTAGGCTCATCCAAAATCAACAGTTCTGGGTCATGCAAAATGGCATTGGCAATACCAAGGCGCTGCTTCATACCAAGGGAATATTTGCTGAACAACTTTTTGTCTTTATACGGTAGCCCCACAATTTCCAGTGCGTTTTTTACCGCATTAGGGGCGGCTGTACCGCGTAGCTTCGCAAAAATCTCCAGGTTATTTTCATAATTGTGGTTTTTCCGGCACCGTTACGCCCCAGCAGACCATAAATACGGCCTCTTTTTACATGAAGATCAACCGCGTTAACGGCAGTTTGTTCCCCATAGATTTTCGTCAATCGTTTTGTCTCAATCACAAAATCATCCATGTTGGATTCCCTCGCTTTCAATAGGTTTTTTCTTGCAATATACCAGCCGCTGTCGTGACTGTATTAATTACAAGAAAAGTATGACACACTAACCTTGCCAAAACCTTGCCGAACCCTTGTTTTTTTCTTGTTTTAGCAAAAAGCTCTGCATGTTCATGGGGTCTTCGGAAACAGGATTGTAAACATCGTTCCAGAACCGGGAGTGCTGGCAACGGAAATTATTCCTTTATGGGCGTTGACAAGTTCTTTCGTAATAGATAACCCTAAGCCATTTCCTTTTCCGGATCGGGAATTATCACATTGATACATTCTTTCAAAAATATGTGGAAGATCATCAGGGGAAATTCCTTTTCCATTATCGCCCACTACAATTTGGGTCTGTTCTCTATCATGAGAAATAGACAGCACTACTTTATCGCCATTGCTGTGAGTGATTACATTTTGCAACAAATTATTGAGAATACGGGTATATGCGTTGGGGTCTATTCGAATAAGGTACTCTGTTTCGGGTATTTCTATTTCGTATTCAAAGTGACTGTTTTCTAAAACAGGAATCCAGTCCGCTATGATATTACGGGTCAACTCGTTAAGGTCAATCTGTTCAAAACGGAAAATCTGTTCCCCCGCATCCAGCTTAACCCATTCAAACAAGCTTTCTACAAAGTGTTTCAAGTGTTGTGCTTTGTCTGACGCAACATAAATATATTCTTCCTTTTCTTCCCCGGCAACAAGCCCGCTTTCAATCGCTTCCAGATACCCGACCAAAGAGGCCAGAGGTGTTTTGACATCATGGGAGAGACTTGTCATTAACCGTTTATATGCCTGATCTGCTTGCCGCTGCTGGATAAGACGAGTTTGATTGGAGATGGCGATTTCGTTGATGTCATAGCAGATTTACTTAGTCATATCGCTTTCTTTTGCTAAAACCCGGCGGTTAAGATTACCGCATTTTATATCTTCCAGAGCGTCTTTTATCATTGTTAGCTGTTCTCTAACGTGCCGCAATTTGGAAATGAGGAACACAATAGTAAGCAAAGCAAGCATGAAAGCCAGAAACAGATAAACATTGATTTCCATTTCAAGCCTCCTTATTGAAGCGATAGCCGACGCCGCGAACGGTCTGTATATAAAACGGATGCTCTGGGTCAGGCTCAATCTTTTTTCGCAGCTTGCTGATAAAGGACATAATGTTATTGTCATCAAATGCGTATTCTTCTTCCCATACCTGCGTGTAAATCTGTTTCTTTGTATATACTCGCTCCTTATTAGATGCCAGAAAGAAAAGCAGATCAAATTCTTTGCCGGTGAGATCGACAACGATACCGTTCATAGAAACAATGCGGTTTTCTTTGTCAATTACCATATCGTTCCAATGGAGCCGCTCACCCGGCTGATCCCCACGCCCTCGGCCCGCGCAAGGTCGGCCCTGCCCATGCCGAGTATGTAGTGGGCATAGACGCGCCGGGCCTGGACGGGCGGGAGCTGGTCAATGGCCGCATAGAGGGCGGTCCGGTTCTCCCCGGCCTCGGTGATCTGCTCCGGGGTCAGGGGCGGATGGGTCACATCCCCCTCGAAGCCGGGGGTGCTGTCCAGGGAACACTCGCCGCGATCCCGCTTGCGGCGCTTGTAGCTGTCGCCCAGGCGGCCCCCGGCGGAGAGGGTCACGGCGATTTCGTCCGATACTTCCATCGTGATGCGCTCGGTCAGATGGGGGTAGTAGTGGTTTAGGATGATCACTTTCATAATTGCCTCCATTTCGATGTTGGGCGGTTGACGGACAGCAGATCGAAATGGAGGGGCGGCGGGGAGCGACAGCCAGAAGAACTGCCACGCACCACCTCTGGCCACGATGGCCAGAAGCAGAATATAAAAATGTCCGCATGGCGCAAGGCCACGCGGACAAGTACGACATTATTCTTATTTAAGTACTGGCAGGTTTCAGGTGTAAGGACGAATGGATGCACCAACAGGAAAAGACCTTTTTCGCAGTTGACTGCGGGACATCCCCATGACAGGGCCGGGCTTTTTTTGATGACAAATTAGGTGGAGAAACAATAAGAACGGACATGACGATACCTCCTGAATACCGCCGTGTCCTTAAAATGGGCAACTACAACATATACTGTTTGCTCATTTGCTTATAGAAAGCAGCGGTCTGAAATTTGTCATTTCAAAACCGCCGCAAGGCTACTTGTTTTTTGGGGCGCGTAGATACCAGCCGCCAAAACAACGGTTTTTTTATTATCCCGTTGGGCAGATGGTATTTTCTATATCAAATTTGCATCTTATTGAAACCGTCCCCGCCGCTCCTTATGGCCTCCATAATCGGGAAAAGCACCATCATTACTTTGGAGCAAATACCATAACCATCCGAATTGACGGGGCAACCATAGGTACAGGTATATTTGTCCCCAATTTCTTCCCCGTTTCGGCAGTAATGCTCCGTATGGTCGCCGCGCAGAAAGCCAGTTACTTCAACTTCAAATTCGTATTCTTCATCAAGCCATTTTTTCATATTGATGCTCCTCTCACCGTGTCGGCATTTGAAAACCAGCGAGAGCCTTATTCAGATAGTCATTAAACGGCTTCATCAGGCGAAAAAGCTCCGTAGCACAAGTAAGGAACTGTTCCGCATCGTCAAGCTCCGCATCTTTGATAGGATATTCCAGATACCAGCTCTTGAACTTTAGACTCTCTGCCTGGGGGTGTTCTCTATCATATCCGGCAGGAACATTTTTAAGCACCGTCCCTTGCACAGTGAAGTGCTTTTTGAACTCTGGAGCATTGACAATTTGCTCCCATTCCTCACCGTTAGCGGAAATGTAGTCCCGTACCATAGTTGTCGCATCCTTGAACATATCCGCAAACAGGCCCCCGCCTAAAAACGATTGATCCCCCGGTTTTATCATCAGATAATACCCGACCGGGACAGGCAATTTTCCCATAGAGGAAATGTGGGCGCGAAAAGCGGGGTTATACGGGGACTTGTCATGGCTAAACCGGGTGTCCCGGTTCAGTTTGAACGTGAGCGTTTGCGGGGCATTATGCAGGACGCTGGGATCAAATTCTCCAATGCTGAAAATAAGCGTCTGGATCAATGCTTCAAATTCCGCATTTGCCGCTTTATACTCTGCCTTATGTGCATGATACCATTCCCGGTTGTTGTTATCGCGCAGCTCGGTCAGGTATTTCAAAATAGCCGATATATTCATTGAGCCAATTTCCTCCTACGCATTTTGGACGACGGATAGGGCTGTCCCATCTAAAAATTTTTGGATAAACTGCTTCAAAGCCTCCGGCGATTGATATGTTTTGCAGAAAGAGAACTCCTCTGACAAATCATCAATGGACTCCATCGCTTCTTTTACTTCCAGCATAGTTTTTGGGGGTATAGGTGTGGCGGCGGTAAAATCCAAATGGGCCGGAGAAATTCGATGGTTTTGAATGGCGTAATTGACCCGGTTGATACAATGGCACTTCCCGTTTCCATATTCGCCGCAATAGTCGCGCAAAAAGTCTGCCATTTTCTTTCTGATCCGGGACAATCTCTGCCGGTATGCTTCTGCGGTGATCCCCAAAATATCTCCCGCAATTCGGCTGTCCACCTTGAACATCGTGCCCAGGATAAAAATACAGCGGCTTTCCACATCAAGGCACTGGAGCATGACATTGGTGCAGGACATTTTCAGTTCTTCCGCCAGGATGGATTTTTCCACATCCTGCGTCAAGTCCGGCACATCATCAGTTTTTCCATTCAGAATATCATCCCCATAAAACTCGAAGCTAAGAGGAAATTTTGCGAACATATGCTTTTTGTAGTTTTTCAAGTGGTTGACCGCAATACTGAATACCCAAGTGGAAAAAGAGCTATCCTGTTTGAATGAGGATAAGTGTGTGATGACTTTCAGCAGAATGTCTTGTGATGCGTCCTCCGCGTCTGGAAAGGTTCCAAGCATCCGCAGCGACAGGTTGAATACTAAATCCTGCACACTAAGGATAATGGTTTCCAGTACGTCTTTGTTTCCGGCGGTGGCTTGCTCGATCAGGATCAGCAGTTCTTTGTTTTCTATGTTGTCCATGGCTTTTTTACCTCCTATACTTTATTAGACAATCGGAGAGAGAATTTGTGACAAGAAATTTTCTAAATTCTCCTATTTATTATTATAAACACGACTTTACAACAAAAAATATCGTACAGGACACTTTGGTGTATAATTAGTTTGCCAACAAAATATACAAAGGAAAGTGACCCTGTACGACA
>PPYF01670793.1_pt1 | contig 22124 bp, 17 predicted proteins | sample 1559871 | NCBI WGS metagenome assembly PPYF01 (sample SAMN08240021, study PRJNA423297) | Human gut metagenome, whole genome shotgun sequencing project.
AGTACTTTTTTCATCTTTTTTTGATTCCGTCCCCGGATCGTCTGGATGATTCCCTGACTGCCTGTATCTCTCAGGCCCCCATTGTTTCTGCGTTTCCGCCGCAACGTTTGATATCTTACCACTTCTCTTTCTTTTTGTCAACAACTTTTTTGATTTATTTTTCTCAAGTTGTTTTTCAAAGAATTAAGGGCATAAAAAAATATCTTAGAATGTTGAACGGAGAAGGAGGGATTTGAACCCTCGCACCGCGTAAACGGTCTACACCCTTAGCAGGGGCGCCTCTTCAGCCACTTGAGTACTTCTCCTGAATCAGCAATTCGTCTGATATTGTGCTCACATCTCTGTGACGCTCATTTATTATAATAAATTCATTTTGAAATGTCAACTGATTTTTTGCTTTTTCTTTTATTTATTTTTTCAGATACACATCACTGTACTGAACACCAAACTGCAGTGCCGCCTGATGGTTATTCATATAGATATCTACATGTCCATATGGCGTTCCCAGATCTTCTACTGTATAGACCTGTCCATTGATGATCAATTCGGTTCCAAATGGCAGTCCTGCCATAGCTACCGTATGATCGATCGTCGGCATTGCTCCGCTCGCCGTAGGTCCGCCTGACCAGACTCCACAACAGATCGGACAGCTGCAATATGCTGTCAGCTTAAATTTGCCAAGGTATGAACCATATTCTGTGCTCTTCGCTATAACAGCATTATCATAGTAATCTGCTGCCATATCCTTTTTCTTCAATGCATCCAGTATGTCTGTATCCTCATTTGAAATAATACGGACTGCCCATACTGCATCGTTTTCATTTACAGTGCTTTCTATAATGCCCGTGGCACTGCTGTGTGCCTCGATCGTTCCGCCGTCACCAGTACTCATAACTACATGATAAATATAGCCATCCGATCTCTGATAAAAGATCAGATCGCCCGGCAATGCATCTTCTACCGGTATTTTGGTGGCACATTCTGCCTGGTCTTCCGCCACACGCGGAATGCTGTAACCAAATTCTGCATAAATGCTCTGTACAAAACCGGAGCAGTCTGCCCCTTTTGTCAGACTGGTACCTCCCCATACATAAGGATTACCCAGGAACTGCTTCGCATATTCTAACATAGAGGTGCGGATCAGTCCTGATACAGAAGCTTCTTTTACGGAAGTTACCGTGTAATAGCAGGCTTTGTTGTCTTCCGGTTTTACTTTTGCTTTAGCAAGGGCATAAGTATCCTCGCCTTTTTCTTCGATCTCTTTTTTCACTTCTTTTCCGGTTTCGAGCTGCTTTGTCTGTACAAATCCCCTGACATCATCTGATTCTACATAACACCATTCCTGATCCTCATCATCCAGAATATAACACAGTCCGCCTTTTGCCAGTGTACCTACTACCTCCGGCTCCTGGTTCTTTTCTGTATCTTCACTCTTCTCTGATTTCTGATCTGTGCTTTTCTTTTTCTCGGATTCCTGTGTTTCACTTTCCCCGGAAGCACTGTCCGGCGTTTCGCTCTCTTTCGCAGAATTATCCTGCGTTTCGCCCTCTGTCACACTGCTGCTCTGTGTTTCACTTTCTAAGGCAGTACTTTCCTGCGTTTCTTTTTCTGTTTCTTCTTTTTTATTGTTCTTGGTTTCTTCCTGCGGAATAGAATCATAGATTTTGATTCTCTTTTTCGTCAGGGCGTATTTCTTTTTGGCTACTGCTTTGTATGCAGTTGTCTGTGTATGCAGAAACGCCTTATTTTCATAAGCTTCTTTGAGAACTTCGGCTGTCTCTATATTCTTTTCTTTTTTATGCTTTACATAACGTTCCGCTTTTTCGTCTGCCCATACATATTTTGCTTTTATGAAACCTCTGGCTTTTCCGGATTCTACATAATACCATTCGCCATCGTCGTCTTCTTCCAGAATATGCAATACGCCAAGTGCATTGATCTTTCCTACTTTATCGGATTTTGTATTTTTCTTTTCATAGAGATAAACATCATCTCTTTTTGATACGGCATATTTTTTTTCTACCTGAAAGAATCGAAAAGTCTGTTCGACTTTTGGTGATTCTATTTTCTGCTCTGTTTCTGTTTCCGTTTCCGTCTCAGTCTGATTGCTGCTTTCTGTCTCAGATTCCGTTTCAATTTCAAACGGCATCTCTTCTATGGATACAAAACCTGCTTCTCGCTCTGTCGCTGCTTCGGTTTCCTGAGTTTCCGTCTCGGTTTCGGTTTCTGTTTCCGTTTCCGTCTGTGTCTCTGTTTCCGTTTCAGTCTCTGTCTCTGTCGCACTGTTGTCTTTTTGTGGTGCTGCATAAGCAGAAATGCCAACGGCTGAAGAAAGAAACAGGACGGCTGCTGCCGCTGCTATGTTTCGTCTATACATTTATTGCTATACTCTCTTTCTTGCTTTGATATATACTGCTGCCGAACCTGCCATCAGAAGAACCATAGCCGGGATATTGGTTGTATCGCCTGTCTTTGGTGCGTTCTGTGTTGTCGTCGTGGAACTCGAACCTGATGTCAGTGTGGAAGGCGATGCACTTGTTGATGCCGTTGTGGACGGTGTGGCGGTTGTAGAAGGTGTCTCCGTTTCCGTCTCTTCATCGTCATCCGGCTGTGCTACCATACTTGCTGTCTCCACTTCAGATGTCAGATTGGTCGATCCATTTCGTAATTCATCTACGGTCATGCTGATATTGAACTGCTGACCGGTTGTTGCATTGCCTGTCAGATTGAACCAGAGATCTACCAGAGTTCCTTTCAGCTTTTTCGGTGTTGTTGATGAAAATTCAATCACAATCTTACCTTCCGTTCCGGCACTGTCTGTCGGCTTGATAACTTTGATCGTCATACCTTCCAGTGCGTCGCTGTCCTCCGCATTGGAATCATCGTATTTCATCGCATTGGTATCATAGTTAATCGTTACTTTTCCATATGTAATCTCTTTTGTGCTGGATACGCTGTAAGTTGCTGAAATGCTCTCTTCTCCGCTGTATACCTCATCCGGCTCAAATTTGAATGTAACGTCCTTCTGTCCGGTTGTTGTTCCGGATGTCGAACTGCTTCCTGATGTGGAGCTGCCGGATAATCCATAAGCAGAGCTTCCTGAAGAAGAACTGCTTCCCGATGTCGAACTGCTTCCTGCCACACGGTTTGACGGTGTAGTGGAAGTCTGACTCTCTGTCTGAGTGGACGTCTGTGGCACTGCAAGGCTTTTGCCTGAACTTGATGTACGTGCCTGTCCTTTTGACGCAGATTTCTTTTCACTCTGGAGTTTAAGATAATCTGCATATTCTTTTTCCAGGTCGTATTTCTGGATTGCTTTTTTCAGTTCTTTCTCTGTGTCTGCTTTCAGAACGGTAACTGCCTTCACTTCCTTGCAGTCTGTAAACACCAGATTATTTTCCAGCTCACACTGGTTGAAGATCACAACCGTCTGTGGAACAAGCTCTGCTACCTCATAGACCATATCTTTCTGCATATCACTCAGTTCTACGGTTGGATATTTCTCGATTTCTGAATCTTTGTCTGTCTCGGATTCTGTCTCGGATTCTGTTTCTGTTTCCGTTGCTGTTTCACTTTCAGATTCTGTCGTTTCTGACTGAGTTTCTGTTTCAAATTCAGTTGTATTCTCCGTCAGTGCCTCTGTCTCAAACTCTTCATCTGAAAATTGAAAAACAACCGCTGCCAGTTCCGGCATCTGATTTGCATCGATCTCTTCTTTTAATTCTTCGATCGTTACTTTTTTTACTTTTGCTTTTCCGGTTGTTTTATCTTCTTTTTCTCTTATATAAACAAAAGAATCTAATCCGTTTTCTTCCGGATCTTTCTCTTCTGTCTGCTCGGTATCCGCAGACTGTACAGTCCCTTCTTCTGCAGGCTGAAATCCAGCCTCTGTATTATCCCCTTCTGCTGCATATACTGTGACAGACATTGCAAGTAAAGCGGATGCTGTCAAAATGGTGCAAAGTTTATGCATTCTTTTTTTCATTTATTTCCTCCTCATGCTGCAATGCAATTTAGCACTGCGATGCTGCTCTGGTTACTTTTACCAAGCAGCACGATTTTTATTCCTAATTTATAGTATATTTATCTAAATGTAAAAGTCAATGTAAAAATCTCCTCTGTTTTGTTTGAAAAGCATGTTTTACATTTCTTTCACAAAATGACCATATTTTTGAACTTTACGCAGTAATGTAATCAGACATAATGGAATGAGCACTCCGGCAATCACATAACTGATGTGCAGACCGTAATCTGAATGTGGAAATTTTCCAATTTTTTCAGCATCTGTAATGCCATACACTGACGAATAAATACGATCCACGATCTTAAATCCAAGAAAATGCAGTGCCATAATGTGAAAGCTTTCTTTTCCGACCAGTGAGAAAAATTTTTCTGTATATGGATTTTTGCCAAGTATTTTTGCAAGCCCAATACAAAAATAAATACCAAGCAAGGTCACCGGATAAAAAAGTACCGGATGTAAGATCTGATTGACCGAAAGTTCAATACTTCCCGGCATACGATTTAAGATTCCAAGAATCACGGCAGCACTTAAAATAGTTCCATACCAGGTAATCCCTTTGTCGAGTTTGTCCCATTTCTGTTTTGCAAAGTAACCAATGTACATAATCGGAACCGCCAGAATTGAAGTCTGTATCCAGTATTCCCATGTCAGCTCCCGACTGTTTGCATATAATGCAACAGCAGCAAACAGAATACAGATGATCTTATGCCAATATTCCGGTTTTTTACTTTTTTCTGCTTTGCTGAATGCAATCGCAAACAATGCTGTTCCGATAAAAAACATTGGCAGGAACCAGCAGGCTCCCAGCAATTCTTCAGTGTATTTCATCAGCAGGCTCTGTACGATGCAGGATACCATTTTGCTGATGCTGTAATGTTCGGTGCTGCTGATCATTTTGACCGACACCAGTGTGTTATGTAACAGCGTAAACACGGTATTATAAAGAAACAGCATACCGCCAAGCTTCAAAAGCCGCTTGCCGATATACTGTTCCGGGTGCTCATGGTATTCTCTTTTGTAAAAAAATCCCGCCACAAAAAAGAACACCATTAAATGATAACTGTATACAAATTCTCCCACACTGACGTTCAAGGCTGGTATCATGATTGAATAGCAGCAATGTCCCATCACAATAGAAATGATACCTATCGCCTTTACAATGTCCATTGTTGAATTTCTTTTTCCCTGCATTTTTCCTCTCCCTTAGCCTCTTGCTCCTCTGACAAAACGCTCCAAAACATCTGTGATAACTGTATTCTTCATCAGAATCAAAACAACTGCATAAACCAGTCCCGATACGATCACCGATACAAGAATCAGATAAATCTGATTTTCAATAACTTTTGCAGCCAGCATACAGCAGATCACAATCCCCACACAGCCAATGATCGTTGAGATCAGATTTCTTGCTGTGCAATTGATCTTTATGATTTTTCTTGACTCGTATGCGGATATTACACATACACATACTTCTGCGATAATCGTCGTAAAAGCCGCTGCACTTTCCTGATATCTTGGAATCAGGATAAAATTCAGTACAATATTTATCACTGCACTGAGGATTGTCGCAAACATAACAATTTTTTCTTTTTTGTAAGAAATCAACACACAGTTGGAAAAAAAGTTTGCAAAGACAGCAAAGACAAGGGCAATACTGAGCAGCTGCAGCGGGATATAGGCTTCGCTGAAAGATGCTCCGGCAAACTCTTCTACAATTGGCTTACTCAGACAAAACAGTCCCACCATCGCCGGACAGCAGATTGCTACCATATAATCGATCAGTTTTCTTCCCAGCTGTAATATCTTATCTTTTTCCTGTGTTCCAATATAAAATGCGAATCTTGGAATAACAACTGCCACGACTGCATTAAGAACCTGTTTTACAATCTTATATATTTTGGCCGCTGTTCCGTAAATTCCAACGTGGTAATCATCTGTCAGCCATCCAAGAATTGTTGTGTCTGAGCTGATATAAATGGTAGCTGCAATCGTTGTCGAAAACACGATCATAATCGGTTTTAAATGTTTCAGCGGCGGCTTTTTTACCAGATGCAGCTGCACATATTTCCTTGAGTGGAAAAACATAAATAATCCGGAACCGCTGCTTGAAATAACGGAAATAATAACATACTTGTAAAGGTCATCTGCACTGTGTACAAACAGCAGCATCAGGATGATAGATACGAACTGAAGAATAAACGTAACAAACGTAATATAACCAAAATCTTCATATATATTATAAATCCAGACAACGCTCAGCGTTGCCAGCAGAATTTCCAGGCTGAGGATCCCGATCACGATATTATAGCTCTTCAGCTTGTCTACAAACATAAGTGCCAAAAACAACAAGATATACGATACGATCGTTGCATAAAGATTGATAGAAAAAATCTCGCTTGCGAACTGATTCATTTTTTCCTGATCGCCCCGGTATTTTGTTCCTTCTCTTACTGCATAAGTTGTGATGCCAAGAGCTGCGATCAGAGAAAAGTAGCTGATAACCGATACGGAAAAATCGTATTTTCCAATCGCATTTACCTGAAGTACTCGTGTGATATACGGAAATGTGATCAGTGGAAATACCAGAGACAATACCGTTTTCATAACATTGAGCACTGCGTTTAATTTGATTGACTTTTCTTTCATGTTCCCTGCTCCTTATTTCTCTGACAGCCTTTGTTTGCCTGTTACCAGAAAGTATAACAGCCAGTAATGCTTCTTATCAAATAAGTACCAGATCAGCCAGCCTGGCTTCGACTGCTTCTTAAATGCTTTCGTTTTCTTTTTATCTGTCGGTTGCTGAAATACTGCTGCTGTGCGGAAATATTTTAAAAGCTCGATTCTTTTTCCAAACGGCATTTTTACTTTTTTCGGGCTTACATAACGCACGATCGTATAAATTCTTCTGGAAAGCTCTTCCACCCAAAATGCCGGAATCTGTGTTTCAATACCGGTCTGTGTTACCAGTCTGCTTTTATTTTCCAGACACTTCATCAGCGAAGTGATATTGTTAATGTCTGTCTTTCCGCTTGTACTGTGTGCATATCGCATGATCCACACATAGTAAGTCTTCGGATTCAGTACAACACTTGGGCTGCACAGATATATTTTCGTTATAAAATCCAGATCTTCATATCCAAACTTCATGGTTTCATCAAAATCAATCTGATTTTTCTGTAAAAAAGCTCTTCGGTAAATACCGGCCCAGATTCCTTCTCCGGCTTTGTTGATCTGATCAAAATTTGCAGCAAACTGTGAACTGCTGTATACACCTGCTTTAAAAGAGGTCTTTTCTTCCGCGATCACTTTGCCGTCTTTGACCGTGCGATAACTTCTGGAATAACGCACCACATCTGCATCATATTTTTTTGCAAGTGCATAATTATCTTCTAAAAGTCCCGGCAGGTAGATGTCATCATTATCACAAAATGCAATGTATTCTCCGGCCGCTTCTTTTAATCCTGCATTTCGTGCAGAACAGATCCCGCCGTTTGTCTTATGGATAACTTTTATTCTGGTATCTTTCGCTGCAAGCTGATCGCATATTTTTCCGCTTCCATCTTTTGATCCGTCATCCACAAGGATTAATTCAAAATCCGAAAAAGACTGTTTTAAAATGCTCTGTGCCGTTTCCGGCAAATATTTCTCCGAATTATATACCGGAACAATTATACTGATTTTAATATCTGGCATATTTCTGTCTCCCATAATCTATAATCCAAAGATCTGTGAGTTTTCCTTTGCTTCCAAAATGGCACGGAAAATATAAAAATCAGATGGATTTGTAATCTTGATATTTTCGGTCGGCCCTTCGAGTGTGTGAAGAGTATGTCCAAATTCTTTCATCAGACTTGCAGAATCAATCCTGTTAGTTTTATTTTCTTTTATCGCCTGACGATGCACATCAAGAATATCTTTCAGGTAAAAACTCTGCGGTGCTTTTGCTGTATAACAGCTTTTGCGGTCGATGATATTCGTAATCTCCTGTTCACCGCCAACCTGAATGATCGTCTCTGTTGCCGGTGTTACCGTGATCGCATTTCCCTTTTCTTTTACCATATTGATATTGTCATGGATTAATTTTCCGGATATCAGGGGACGTACTCCATCATGGATCAGAATGATGTCATCTTCATTCTCTGAAATTTCTTCTGCTGCACAAAGTCCATGATAGATGGATTCCTGACCGCAGGAACCGCCCGGCACAATTTTCTTTACCTTTGTGATACGATCCCGGTCCAGAAGATCTTCCAGATATTCAATATAGTCTTTCAGACATACAATCACAATTGCATCAATCGCTTTACATTTTTCAAAATGCTCGATCGTATGAATGATGATTGCTTTTCCGTTCATCTCAAGGAACTGCTTTGGCAGACCTTTTGTATTCATCCTCACTCCGGAACCTCCGGCAAAGATCAGTCCGATATTCATTATTCTTTATTCTCCTTCATATAAACATTGAAATCATGCGATATCCTCTTATTTTCTGGAGGAAGCTGCATATAATCTCCGTACAGTTGTGTCAGATAGAAATCCCAGCATTTTGGTGCCGGAAACATATGTCCTTCAAATTCTACTTCCACCGGCTCTAAAAATTCTTTCGGCATTTTCTCCTGCGGTCCATACCCCCACAGAAAACCGCCCACATACGGCGACTTGTCGATCGGATACTCTTTTGATATCGCATTTAATTTATTGCAGAGTTTTTCCGTGTTGAGATGTTTGCAGATCGGGATCAGGACTCGCTTTGCAAGTGCCGCATACCAGGTAGCTCCTTTTCCCATTTCGCTGTAAGCCGTCAGTAGTATAGTCTTATAAAATTTAATTTTCTTAAATTTCTTTGCGATAATTTTTTCGTCATCCGGCATACCATCCAGTGGAAAAATATCGATCCAGATACCCGTTGTAAATTCTTCAGAAAGATACTTTTCTTTCAGTACCGTATTCGTATTGATCAGTTTGATAAACGGATAGATAGAATTACCAGATTTCCAGGAAACAATCTTTTCCACCGCATCTTGTTTCTGCTTTTTTTCCAGTCTCAAAAGCTTCTCAAAATCTTCACGCGGCATCAGAACATCGATATCATCATCCCACGGAATGAAACCTTTATGACGGACTGCACCAAGAAGTGTTCCTCCGCACAGGTAATATCTGAGCTTGTATTTTTTACATATCTCATCCAGTTTTAATAACAGGTTCAGTTCTATTTGTTTGATTTCTTCAGAGCTTAATTTTTTATTTTTCATCTGATAATTCCTCTCATTGTTTCAGCTTTACTTTTATCAGATCCTGCTTACCAGAAAAAACAGCAGCCTGTCCAGTCCGATTTTTCTCAGTCTTAAGATCAGCCATGTTGTATATCTCTTTTTTGCCGGTTCTGATTTTAAATACTTCAATGCAATGTATTTGTTTTTACAGATATCTCTGTCTATTTTATTGAGCAGTTTATTATACTGAATATATAATTCTTTCATTTTTTTTCCGCCGCATCCCTGACCATTATAAAGCATATTTGCCGTCAGTCCGGATACCAGGCAATAATTTAACAATGGCTGAGTCTCTCTGTCACACTTTACGGTATCAGCCAGTTTGTTCACTGTCTGAAAATATTCTTTTACAATACCGGTTCGGTCGCTCTTGCTGCTCCTGGTAATAGACTCGCTATTCATATAGTAATAGTAACCGGAATATGCCATAAGTTCAACAACCGGATGACATGCCAGACATCGATACATAAATCCTTCATCTTCGTAGCGTCTTACTCCATAAAAAGACAGATGATTATCTTCCAGAAATTTTCTCTTATATACTTTTGTGCAGGCACTGACATTCATCCATACAAATGTATCATCGTTGACATCGATCGGTGTTTTCGATAACTTTCCGTTTACATCACGGATATAACCGCCAACAATGATATCTGCATCTTTTTTCTGTGCTGCATGCATATAAGTTTCCAGAAAATTTCGTTTCAGATAATCATCACTATCAATAAAGGCAATGTATTTCCCGGATGCCGCCTTTATTCCTCGATCTCTTGCAGCACCCAGGCCCATGTTTTGTTCCCCGTATAATATTTTTATTTTCTGCGGATATTCTTTCTGCATCTGCTCTATAATAGAAATGCTCTGATCCTGACCACAGTCATCCACACATAAAATCTCAAAATCCTGCCAGCTCTGATCCAGAATACTTTTCAGGCATCGTTTTATATATTGCTCTACATTATAAACCGGAACAATCACAGATACTTTGCTCATTTTTCCTCCTTGTCCGCTTCTTTGTTCTTTTTATTTTCATCTAATGCTATTTTCTGTACCAGCTCCTGTATTTTGTACTGAAGCTGTGAGATTTCAAGTGTCAGATTAAATGTCTTAATTAAAAGGATAAAGATAACAAAGAGAAATACCATATTTGCCGGAGACTGGATGCCCAAAAGCTCTGCAAGCCAGAACATCGGATCCGGGAAGACTGCCACCAGTATCAGCAGCAGTGAAAAAATGATCCAAAAAATAGAGTTTTCTATCTGCAGTTTGAATCTTCTCACTCTCTTCATAACGTTCATCATACTGAGCATGGATATGACAACCAGAATAATTCTTAAATAGATCGACATATTGACTCCCTTCTTAGTCTGCTTTTCTGCGTTTTCTGAAATTCTGGATAAACAGAATCGAAAGCATCATTCTGAGCATATAGGCGATCGATCTTGTCAGATTCAGATAACTTTCTCCTGCAGTTCTTTCATCCATTTTCACCTGCACATCCTTAACAGAAGCTCCCTGTTTGATCATGAATGAAATGGTATCCGGCTCTGGTCCGTAGTTGATATTGGATGCAAATTCGTGAATGATCTTCTTACTGTACATACGCATTCCGGAAGTAGGATCGGTCAGTACCTTCCCTGTTGAAAATTTGATTGCTCTTTCGATCATACGATTTCCTAACATTCGCATCGAGAATGGTTTTTTCTCCGTCACAAAACGGGAACCGATCACAATATCATATCCATTTTCAATTTCTTTTAAAAGATCTTCGATATATTCCGGTCTGTGCTGCCCGTCCGCATCAAACTGGATCGCACAGTCATAACCTTCCTGATCTGCATATTTCAGTCCTGTCTGGAAAGCTCCTGCAAGTCCAAGATTGACCGGCAGGTCTATAATATTGTAGCCTTCCTGGTGACAGATCTGCGATGTGCTGTCTGCGGAACCATCATTTACAACTACATAGTTATACTGTGGATAATGATCGATCAAATTAGACACTACTTTTTTGATATTTAATTCTTCGTTATATGCCGGAATGATCACTAATACCTTCATTTTTCTTCCCTCTGTTGTATGTTATTTGATTTCTCACTTAAACGATAAACCCTGACAAGCGGTTTTGCAACCCATGCCGGCCAGAATTTTCGAAACATTTCGTAGTCTTCTTTCCAGCGGATATCTCCATGAATGATTTCTGTCGTTGTTGATTTTTCATGAATACGATGATACATACCTATGTCTGATATATAACAGAAAGATCCCTCTTCTCTGGACTGCTTCTCCAGCATCATCCAGTCTACGTTGCTTGAGAATCTTACTTCAAACGGATCCCCCTTAAATTTTTTCCTGATGTAAGTTGTCGCCGGACAGCAGACCGGATTGCCGAACCTCAGAAAAAGGCGTTTAAAAAATCGCACATTCTGGAATCCCTGAACTCGCATCGGCAGCAGCAAAATACGTTTGATCGTGAGCAGCGTTGATTTCTGAACTTTTTCTCCATCTCTGAGTTCACCATAATCGGTAAACACAACAATCGGATCTTTACCTTTTTTCAGTTCTCCGAAAATCATTTTCAAATAATTCGGTTCATAGATATCATCCTGATGGGCGATCGTGACATAGTCTGTTTTTGCCTGTCTGTATGCAAAATTCCAGTCTTGGGCAATCCCACCTTCACCTGTATTGATGTACAGCGGAATCTCATATTTCTCTGCCAATCCCTGTATCCATTCATTCGGCGTTGAAGTAGCCATTATGATATTGCTTTTGACCGTCTGATTTTTTAGAGAAAGTATGCATTCCTCTAAATATGGACTTTCTTTGTATGCACAAATTGCAAACGTATGATCATTTCTTTTTGTCATTCTATTCCCCTATATCAATCTTCCCTGCAGCAATAATTCCCATACCGCTGCAATTTGCAGTATATTTGCAACAATAAACGATAGTTTTGCCAGTCCGTATTTACTGATTTCTACTTTTATTTTTGAATTTGAAAGCAATAATGCTCCAAGATAAATAAGCGGCAGATAATATCTTGCCTGCACACCGGCGATACTTGCCTCTCCTACCGGCGTAAAACTTAAATACATTGCACTCCAGATCAGCATTACCGTGATCAGAAAAATGCCCCACATCAGGATTCGTTTCCATATTTCACAATTTGCCAGTCTGCTGCTGCCCTTTTCTTTCTGAAAAACCAGCAGGGTCAGCATCGGAAGCAGCAGGATACTCCATTTATCTGCAAGTGTTCCCCTTGATGCATAATTTAAAAACATCAGATTTCCGAAGAAATAATTATCGGAATCTATATTACCCAGATTTCGGAAATTGTCCAGCTGGAAAATACTTCCGAACATAAGCCGGATACTTGCCAGCGGATGTTTTACCATAGATACCAGCTGTCTTACAACGCTGGTATCTCCGCCTCGTGAATCGCCGCCATAAGCAATATTCCCCGACACTGTATTGGAGATAACCGGTAATACAAACGTTGCCATAACTACCAGGAATAATACTCCGATTCCGATCAGGAATAAGATTTTTTCTTTTTTATTCTTTTTATAAAACTGCGGCAGCAGAAGCATCAGCAATACCAGTGGAATATAAACTGCTTTTGAGAGGCATCCGACGGACATCATAAATATTGCTCCGATCACAGAAGCTGTATGATAATACTTCGTTGACTGGAAAAATGCTTCTCTTGACCACAGGACACATCCCAGTGTAATGAACGAGAACACAACGCTGTCATACGTATAAGACGATGCCAGAAACAGCGGCGTCGGAAGCATCGCTACAAACGCCAGCAGTAATTTTCTGCTCTTTGCAAGGCGAATCGCCCAAAACATCACAATCACATACATCAGAAGATTGCCGAATTTTCCAAGTGCAAACACTGCCGAAAATGGAAGTTTCAAATTCTTTCCGATAAACAGAAAAACTGCCATCGGGATATATGCAATTTTATCATAAGAAATTCCTGACGTTTCCTGTGTCTCTTTCATAACAACTTCCGTGCCATGTTCATCCATATATGCTTTCAGAAGTTTATATTCTTCCTTTGTATTACATTTTGGATTAATGCGGTTCATAATGTTAAGTCCGGCTTCTGTCCATTCTACATTATGCCCGCTGGCAATTCGATAAGAATCCCGGAAATGAATCTGCTCGTCCCAGGAATTGCAGGTTGGCTGGGCCGCTGCAATGATCAACATGCCAAAACTCAGTGCAAATACTGCGAAATACCATTCTGTCTTCTTGATAAATTCTTTTTCAAAGAAAGTACAGTAAATCATCGCTCCGATCAACAGTATAAAGAAATAACGATACAGATTAATGTCTGCTTTATTGGACAGAGATACTTTTGTCAGTTCTGCATCCTTATTCTTCTTCATGGTCATCTTCAGATAGGTGACTTTTTTGTTGATGCTGGTTGAATATTCCGGCAGAAGTTTATTTACACAGTCATGATATTTTTGCTCTGTTTCTTTGCCAAAATCATTGATTTCTTTTGTTTCTATATCATAGAACTCTTCATCTTTAAAATGCCCCTGCACATGGAGCATCTGAATATAAAGTCCTTTTGGAGCAGAAAATATAACCTGATATTCTTCCTGACCTGCACTCTCGCTGATGTACATATGATCGGTAATATCCAGATCATATGCATGTCCCCATGCAGACCGGTTTGCAAAAATCTCTACCAGCACTGCCAGCAGAATCACAACAATCGCAGCTATCAGTCTCTTATGTTTCTTAATATTATTCATGTTCTTTCTCCCTCTCATTCATACATATGATCAGGCTAAAGACAAAACTCATAGCCAGTAAAAATGCACAGGCCCATACATATGGTCGTTCTGGGTCTAAAGTTTCCACAATATAAAGAATTCCATTATAGTTCTGATAATTTGCATTGGTATAATCCAGAAAATATTCATCTGCCTTATTACCATATAAAGAAATCCTTGTCTGCGATGAAATTCCACTTCCCTTTATTTCCAGCGTATAATCGCCATTGCATACTTCACCGTTTCCAAGAATCAGTTCTTTTGGTTTAATTTCATTCTTATTGACAAGAGCAAACAGCTCCTTCACTGCAACCGTCTGTTCTGAAATAGTCTCTCCATCGTGCTTCAATGAACATACAAGCTCTCCATCGGTATTTTCTCCCGATACATAAAAAAAGAGAGCTATGCCATATAATTTTTCATCGTACAATGAAAATTGGATCTCAGCTGTTCTGCTGTTCGTGACAGCTCCAAGCTTTGGTATGGTATTTAAACTCTTGTATCGTTCTATGTCCGTATTGGTGTAGGCCGCATTCTTTCGGTCAACGGTAAAAACTACAGACCATAAAAGTGCCAGTACAAGAAATACATTTACTCCAAGCATGACAGCTTTTCGCTTTTTGCCCATAAACATCCTCTTTCTCCTTTAATCTCTGGTTATTGATTATAACAAACAATACTGTTAAAAACAAGACCCGAAAAACTACGCAGCAGTAATATGTACTCTCCCATAATTGATTTAATAATATAAATGTGAGTGAATTATGATTCCTTCAAAAACAGAAGTAATATTTGACTGATTTCCTTTTTATTAGTAAAATACTCAGAAGAGAGGAGCGATCTATAATGTTAAAAAAAGCGATTGCCTGCCTGCTGGTTTTAGCCGGTGTATGTTCGTTTCACACCAGTGCAGCAGACAGTAAAAACGAGCAGTTCGTAAATGTAAATGTTTTTAATAAAGTATATTATGGAACCGTTACGAAGAATGCTGATGCCGGAGAAGCTATTTTCACTCCTGCCGGTAAATCCGCTGATTTTCTTCAGATAGAAGGAAGATGGGATGACGATGCTTTTTCCGGTGACTGTGTCATTTCTTACAAAGATGGAGAATCAGCAGAAGTTCAGTACAAAGACGGTCTGATTTCAGGAAAAATAAAAGAAACAGACCCTGACGGCATTTTTTTAAAATATTCTGCCATTGCCGGAAAACCATACAAAAAAATTAAATCCTATTCTGCCGATTCCAAAGCAGCATCTGTAGACTGGTTTTATCTTTGTACTCCAATCTCAGAATGGAAAGCAAATGCCCGGTCTATACCTTATAAAGAATTAACAGAAAATCCTTACGATCACGTTGATCATCCAATTGAGATTGAAGGTGAAGTTCAGGAAATCTACGAAAGCACAAAATATGCCTATTTCAAGATCAAAGATGATGCCGGCAATCCTTATCTGTTTCGTGCAGTAACATTAAAAACAGATAAATTTGCTACTCCATGTATTCCAAATCTTTCCGTAGGTGACAGGATAAAAATTTACGGCGTTTATAATGGTTTGTCCGAGATTTCGGACAGCTCTACCATTTTATATCACCGCCTGCTCGGTTACAAAAAGTCATTTGATTCCTTTAAGGACTGGATTATTTCAGAAGATGCCATGAAACAATACAGCGATCTGGTATCCGTTACGGATGTCGAAGCTCTTGATTCTCTTCCGGAATTTACCACGATCTGTGGGGAGATTGAAGACGATGACACCACCGCTGATCCGATGCACCTGACGAAAGATTACAGAGAAATCTGCAAATATCCTCTTTATTATGCTGACTCAAAAGTTTCCGTAACCGGCAAAGTTGTATATGAAAATGCTGATGCCGAGTCAAACAATCTGGTTATGCTGTTATCTGAAGAGGGCACAGGACATATCTATTCACTATCCATGAAAATGAAAGACTATGTTTCCTATCTGGATAAGAAGATCACCTGCTCAGGAACCTTCAATGGAAATAACAAGATTCCTTACTGCAATCCGAACAGTCTCTCTGTCGGGTATGCACTTTTTCCAAATATTACTGTTGACAAGATTCAGGATTGATTTCTTTAAAAGGAAAAGACTTATGAAAACACGAAATTATGGTATTGATTTTCTTCGAATGATTTCTATGATTATGATCGTCATGCTCCACACTCTGGGGCATGGCGGTATTTTACGTTCTGTTTCTTTTTTATCGGTACATTATCAGATTGCGTGGCTGCTGGAAGTGATTGCCTTCGGTGCTGTAAATACTTACGCTATGATATCCGGATTTGTCAGTGTTGATTCTCATTTTAAAATTTCAAACATTCTGATTCTTTGGCTTCAGGTCTTATTTTATGGAATCCTGATCAACACAGTTTTCTTTTTTCTGCTTCCGGAAAGCAGAAATACATCCGGCTGGATACAAGCACTCTTTCCGGTCACCCGAAAAGAATACTGGTATTTTACTGCTTATGCAGGAGTGTTTTTTCTCTCCCCATTCATCAATCAGATGTTTCGGAATCTCTCCGAAAAGCAGATAAAAACTTTATTCTGTTTTACTCTTGTCGTATTTTCTGTGGTTCCGACCATTTCACAGACTTTTACACCGCAGCAGGATGTTTTTTATATGGGCGACGGATACAGTGTTTTCTGGCTCACACTGATGTACCTTCTCGGTGCGTGCATCAAAAAACTGAATCTGGTCTCTCACTCTAAAAAGAAAAAATACTTTATCTTATATTTTTTCTGCATTTTAATTACATGGAGCAGCAAAATTCTTATTGAAAAATTTCCGATCAGCGGATTTACTCTGGATTCTTCTTTTTTGATTCACTATACATCACCTTTTATTGTACTGGCGGCCATATCATTGCTCCTCATTTTCGGCAGCATGAACTTTTCCGAGTCCGTCAAAAAAATGATCATGCTGATATCACCTCTTTCTTTCGGTGTCTATCTGTTGCATGATCATCCTCTTGTCCGCAGTTATGTTATGACAGACCGTTTTGCTTTTATCACAAATGGTTCTGTTTCAAAAATGCTCTTATTCTTTTTCGGAATTATCCTTGCCATTTTTGTTGTTGGCTGCTGTGTAGATGCGGTTCGAAGCAAACTGTTTCAGTTACTTCACATACGCAAATCCTTAAGTAAGCTTGACCGATATTTTGATGTCTGAACGATTACGGAAGACTGTGTAACTATTTCAGACAAGTCGAATCATTTACTGCCAAATCTGTAAAAATACTTTTAAACATTTCTGTTTTTCATACTCGCAATCAGTCTTCGATAGGATTCTTCCAGATCTGTTTCCGGCTGCCATCCAAGTGCCATCAATCTGGTGGCAGCCAGATGCATTTTTGTATCACTGGCATATCCAAATTTATTTTCCTTTGGAATATCAAATACAACTTCTATCGGCTTTTCTGCAATCTTCTCTGCAACAAATTTTGCCATATCCGCAATCGTAATATGCGATTTCTCATTCACCACATTATAGGCCTGCATATTTTCGCCTTTAACCAGAATGGTCAGCAATGCCCGTACTGCATCCGCCGTATAGCAATAATTTCCTTCGGATTTTCCTTCTGTATGAAGTACAATATCACTGCCCTTCATGGCACTTCTTGCAAACTGTGCAAAAACACGGTTTTCTCCCGGCAATACTCCTGCACCAAACGTCTGTGCCAGCCTTGCGATCTTCACCGGAACTTCATACTGCGTTCCATAGGCAACACACATGTTCTCACACATACGCTTGCTTTCCGGATAATTGCTGCGTAATGCCAGCGGATTTAAATAGCCCGTCATTTCCTCTGTCACCATCTGATCATCCTGTAAATTTAATACCCCATACATTTCCATTGAAGAAACATAAACCATGCTTCTGACCTGTTTTTCCTTTGCAAGTTCCAGAAGATTCTCCGTTCCGTTAAGAGACGTCCGGATCACGTCCACCGGTCTGCTGATCATAACCTTTGAAGTTGTAATACTCGCACAGTGGATGATATGATCAATCTTATCATCCACTTCAACCGGCATCGTAATATCTCCGATCACCAACTTTAAATCCTCTCTCTTTAACAGATCACCAAAAAGTCTTTCTGCCTTTTCCTGATTACGCACAAGTGCCAGGATTTTGATACCTGTCTCTTTTCTTCGATTACAACACTGCAATGCTTTTACCAGCAGAGAACCAATCAGCCCGGTCGCCCCTGTTACCAGAACTGTCTTGCCCTTCAGCTCTTCCAATGGAATATCACTCTCTGAAATACGATCCAGGTCTTCCTGTAAAATAGAATCGTCTGCACTTTCCTGTAAAATTTTATTATTCATTTTGCATCTCCTTGTCTGTTACTGTAGCCGCCTTACTGTTCTTTTTTAGAATTGTATATGTAAAATGTAAATAACATCCTGCATAAATAATTACTATATACTTGTCAAGTCCCCCATTTGAAAACAGATAATTTCCATAAGTAAATAAACTAAATAATATTGCCACCGAAGAATATTTTAAATAGTCTTTATTGATGCAAGTAAGTATAACCAAAAGTATTTCCAACGGATATGCATATCTTTCATGCATTGCCGGTAAAAACAATACACAAGTCCAGATAAACCAACTCGCAATACTCACAAAATTTTCAGGACGACTGCAATCTAACTTTCTTTTCATAATAATATACAATCCCATACCACATATGCCTGCCGCCATAACGATTGCTGCCGTTTTCAGCCATTCATAATCATTTCCTACAAACATCCAAAAACTCGGAAAATTCACATGCATATACTGGTATGTACCTGTCTGATTCGCATAAATCCTAAATGGATCAAGTAAACTCCGTCCCTGCACAAAAGCACCTATTCCCGATATCCAGAAAGTAAACACTGTAATAAGAAGTTCAAATATGCTAAATTGTTTTTTATAAATATAGAAACATATAATAAATGGAAAAATAAATATTGTCTGCATTTTAAAAGCAAATGCAATACCTAAAAACATAAATGCTCTATGGTATTTTTCTCTATATAAGTACAGTAATGTAAGAATGATAAACGTTGTATAAATAGAATCACATTGTCCCCAGTAAGCAGAATTAAGAATAACGGTCGGCAACATGATCACCGCAGCAAACGTAACAAAAAATACTTTATCGTTTTTTTCCTTTTTGCTCAATTCGCATGCAAATATAGCTGCTGATATTGCCATACAAAAATCAAAGAAAATCGATAATATTTTATAGTAATAAATGCTCTTGTCTCCTATATATGTAAATAACGCTACTATTGTCTGATATAATATATTATAATCTCCAACCTGATCTTTTAAACTATGGATGCCTCCGTTATCCGCTATTTTTTGAAACCATCCTAAAAGAAACCATGTCATATCACCGGAAACAAAATCTCTTCCTGCATAACGTACAACAATCGCCAAACCTGTAATTGCCAGCATAAATAATATATTAACATTTCGTTCCACAAATTCTACAATTTTTCTTTCTATTTTGAACATTTCTTTTGCTCCTCCTTTTCATCTTTTTCCCATGTGCGTTCACTGATAATATATCGAGGTCTTGCTTTTACCTCCATATAGATTTTTCCGATGTATTCTCCCAAAACACCGAGACAGATCAACTGTATTCCTCCCATAAAGCACACGATACACACCGTACTGGACCATCCGGCTACGGTTTTTCCTAAAATTGTTGCAATAACCGCCCAGATAATTCCGATAAAACTCAAGGCAGAAACTCCAAGTCCAAACCCTGTAATCAAGCGAATCGGTTTTACACTCAAACTTGTAATTCCATCAAACGCCAGTGCAAGCATTTTTGAAAGTGGATAATGAGATTCTCCGGCAAGTCTTTCGTGCCTTTCATAATAAACGCTCGTACTTTTAAATCCTACCAGTGGAATCATACCCCGCAAGAATAGATTAACTTCTTTAAAATTTGCAAATTCCTTTAATACTCTGGCTGAAACCAGTCGATAATCTGCATGATTGTACACAATCTCTCCCCCAAGTTTATTTAATAGCTTATAAAAAGTCTGAGCCGTAAATCTCTTAAAAAATGTATCTGTATCACGATTGCTTCTTACACCATATACGATTTCGCAGCCCTCATGATAACGATCCACCATCGCTTCCATAGCAGCTATATCATCTTGTCCGTCACAATCAATTGAAATAGTAATGTCCGCAACATCCTTTGCTTCCATCATTCCTGCCAGAACAGCATTTTGATGTCCTCTGTTTCGACTCTGACAAATACCAATGAAATGTTCGTCTTTCTCTGAAAGTTCCTTAATCAATTCCCATGTTTTATCCTTACTTCCATCATTGACAAATAAAATTCTGCTGTTTTCACTTATTTTATCTTTTGCTATCAATAAATTCAGCTCTTCCAGAAACATTTCTGATGTAATAGGAAGCACTTTTTCTTCATTGTAACAAGGTATTATCATATATAATCTTGGTTTCATTTTTTCTCCTCAAATGCTTTTACAATCTGCTTTTCTTCTTTATCTCACTGTTTAATTTTTCCATTCCATTTGCTGCTAAAATACAAAATACCGGAGCATATGTATATAGATATCTGGCTCTCGCTTCGAAAAGCACTTCAAATAAGGTCAGTCCTACAATGGAAAGCATCAGCACTATAATCTCCTGCCGATTTTCTTTTCCCAATCCCGAAACAGCAGCCGCACCCAGCACAAAAACCCAGATACTCTGCATTACTGTTACATAGATATCATAATATTTGTGATCTGCATAATATATATTTCTTAGAAAGACAGCTATATGATTATCAGGCTGCGGAAAAACAACCATAAAAAAGTTTCCTTCTCCGCCCCATGCATAAGTACCATCATTATAGACAGTAAGCATCTTTTTTGCTAAAAATCGAAGATAACCTGCTATTCCCATATCTTTCATTCTTTCAAAAGTTCTTTGTATATTTGCTTTTTTTCTTTCCTGTGGCGTTGCAAAGGATTTCGAATATGTCACATCATCCCCAACGTAAAGACCTCCACCTTCTTCATTATTTCCCATCATCAGAAAATGGGACATTCCCAATCTCTGATTTGAATCCAGAACAATTTGATTTTTTTCACAAATCAGGTTGATACTTGTTTTTATTGTTATTAGTGAAAGAATAAAACATCCCGCCAAAATCACAATTTGAAGAAGTTTTTTCTTGTTTTTTAAACAACCGAAAAACTGGATGATAAACAGTGCTATCAGCATAATAAGACATTGTGGCTTGATATTATATCCGATACATCCTGCAATCACTGCCATAATTTTGGAAATCCACTCCATTTTTTCTGTTTTATTTGGTTTCATAAATAAATAAAACGTCAGTATCGGAAAGACCAATCCTAACGAATCTGAATAAAAAATTACATTCCACGGAGATAAGCCAAAATTTAAAACAGCTAATATAAAGGCAGCAAATGCAATTTTTTTCTTACAAATGAGATTGGCACTTTTATATGTCAAATAGCACGCAGCGACATTTATCATTGAATTAAGAACTGCAAAAAACATTAACTGTACAACTTCATTTTCATTTGCAAACAAATTACAGAAAGAAATAACAGCTGACTCTATAAACAGCAGCAGTAAATTATTGGGATACACAGAAAATGGATATCTTATAACGATATCCGCCCGATTTCCGTTTACAAATATTTTTGCACTGTTATAAATTCCTCCTGCATCCCAGCCAGGCTCAAAAACTATATTGTAAGCAATAAAAATTTGAACAACAAATAATATAATCAAAGAAATTCTTACAATTAAATCATACTTCCATATCCTCTCTGCCTTCTGCTTTCCATTTCTTTTATATCGCCAGTAATATACAAATGCCCCAGCTAAAATAATTCCCCCTAAAATTACAATATTGGGGATCAAAAATCCTTTTTTTAATTTAAAGCTGCACCATTGTCCAAATAATATCAACAAAAATATTATTCCAACTATAAGTGCATACAATCTCTGCG
>PPYF01507435.1_pt1 | contig 22111 bp, 22 predicted proteins | sample 1559871 | NCBI WGS metagenome assembly PPYF01 (sample SAMN08240021, study PRJNA423297) | Human gut metagenome, whole genome shotgun sequencing project.
CTTGTGGTGTACGTCTTCTTGCAGGACTTCCGTTCTACATTGATTCCGCTGGTCGGAATTGTGGTTTCCCTGGTGGGTACGTTTGCTTTCATGGCGATAGCCGGATTCAGTATCAACCTGCTGACCCTGTTTGCGCTAGTGCTCGTTATCGGTACGGTGGTGGATGATGCCATTATTGTCGTCGAGGCGGTGCAGGCGCGGTTCGATGTGGGCTACAGGTCGTCATATATGGCAAGTATCGACGCTATGAAAGGAATCAGTAATGCCGTTATCACCTCTTCGCTGGTGTTTATGGCGGTGTTCATTCCGGTGTCCTTCATGGGCGGCACTTCCGGTACGTTCTATACCCAGTTCGGTTTGACGATGGCGGTTGCGGTAGGTATCTCCGCTATTAACGCGTTGACTTTGAGTCCGGCTTTGTGTGCATTGCTGCTGAAACCTTATATTAATGAAGACGGAACGCAGAAGAACAACTTTGCGGCACGCTTCCGTAAGGCTTTCAATTCGGCTTTCGATGTGATGGTGGATAAATATAAGACGATTGTATTGTTCTTTATCAAGCGCAGATGGTTGACATGGTCGTTGCTGGCTTGTTCCGTGGTATTGCTTGTGTTACTGATGAATAACACGAAGACCAGTCTGGTACCCGACGAAGATCAGGGTGTTATTTTCGTGAATGTAAGTACGGCGGCAGGCAGTTCGCTGACAACGACGGATAAGGTGATGGAACGTATCGAAAAACGCCTGATAGAAATACCTCAACTGAAACACGTGCAGAAAGTGGCCGGTTACGGATTGTTGGCAGGACAGGGTAGTTCGTTCGGTATGTTGATTCTCAAACTGAAACCGTGGGACGAACGTCCGGGTGATGAGGACAATGTGCAGTCGGTGATCGGTCAGGTATATGCGCGTACGGCTGATATCAAGGATGCCAGTGTGTTCGCCATCTCCCCGGGTATGATTCCGGGTTACGGTATGGGTAATGCGCTCGAACTCCACATGCATGAGTACGCTGTCCGGTTATTACGGTGGACAGTATGTGTCCAATTTCAACCGTTTTTCTAAAGTGTACCGTGTCATGATTCAGGCCGATCCGGTGTTCCGTTTGGACGAAACTTCCCTCGATAATGCTTTTGTGCGTATGTCGAATGGAGAGATGGCGCCATTGAGCCAGTTCGTTACGCTGACCCGTAGCTATGGTGCGGAATCGTTGAGCCGTTTCAATATGTATAACTCCATTGCGGTAAATGCGATGCCGGCCGACGGATATAGTACGGGAGACGCCATCAAGGCTGTGCAGGAAACTGCCGAACAGTCTCTTCCGAAAGGCTATGGCTATGATTACGGAGGTATCACCCGTGAGGAAAACCAGCAGAGCGGTACGACGATCATTATTTTCGGTATCTGCTTCCTGATGATTTACCTTATTTTGAGTGCGCTTTATGAGAGCTTCATTATTCCGTTCGCTGTTCTTTTGAGTGTGCCTTGCGGATTGATGGGTAGCTTCCTTTTCGCCTGGATGTTCGGACTGGAGAATAATATCTATCTGCAAACAGGTTTGATTATGTTGATTGGTCTGCTGGCGAAGACGGCTATTTTGCTGACGGAATATGCTGCCGAACGTCGTAAAGCAGGTATGGGGCTGATTGCTTCTGCGGTCAGTGCGGCTAAAGCCCGTCTGCGTCCGATTCTGATGACGGCATTGACGATGATTTTCGGTCTGTTCCCGTTGATGATGTCAAGTGGAGTGGGAGCCAACGGTAACCGTTCATTGGGTACGGGTGTAGTAGGTGGTATGACCATCGGTACGTTGGCGTTGCTCTTCATCGTGCCTACTTTGTTTATTGCTTTCCAGTGGTTGCAGGAACGTTTGCGTCCCGTGCAGAGCGTCCCGACGCATGACTGGCAGATTGAAGAAGAAATCAAAGTGAGCGAGGAAGAAAAATCTAAAGCTGGAAAAGAATAATTGATAATTAAAGGCTTTAGGCACGGATTACACGGATTTGGCTACGCAATCTTTTGGAACCGTGTAATCCGCGTAATCCGTTCCTGAATTAAAATAAGAACTAATGAGAAAAATAATCATTCTGTCCGCAGCAACGCTTATATTGAGTAGTTGCGGTATCTACAATAAATACAAACCGGTATCGGAAGTTCCCGAAGGACTTTACGGCAGCGAGTCTGTTGCTGCCACCGATACGGCAAACTTCGGTAACCTCTCGTGGCGGGAGGTCTTTACCGACCCTTATCTGCAGAATTTGGTGGATTCGGCACTCTTGCGCAACACCGATATGCAAACTGCCCATTTGCGTGTGAAAGAAGCGGAAGCCACGCTGCTGACGTCCAAACTATCTTATCTGCCTTCTTTGTTTCTGGCACCGGAAGGAGCTGCCAGCAGCTTCGACCGTGGAAAGGCTACACAAACTTATTCGCTGCCCGTGACTGCTTCGTGGGAACTGGATATTTTTGGAAAGGTGACAACAGCAAAGCGTCGTGCGAAAGCTGCCTACGAACAGAGCAAGGAATATGAACAGGCTGTCAAGACGCAGTTAGTAGCATCCGTTGCCAATACGTATTACACCTTGCTGATGCTCGATTCGCAGTATGAGATAGCTGTGGCTACCGAAGCTGCCTGGAAAGAAAGTGTAAATGCCACCCGTGCCATGAAAAAGGCCGGGATGGTGAATGAGGCCGGACTGGCGCAGACGGAGGCTACCTACTTCAATATATGTACCACTGTGCTCGACCTGAAAGAGCAAATCAATCAGGCGGAAAATTCACTGGCACTTTTACTGGCAGAAACTCCTCACAAAATACAGCGTGGCAAATTGGGAAATCAACAGTTGCCGGAAAACTTCTCCGTGGGTGTTCCCTTACAGATGCTTGCCAACCGTCCTGACGTGCGTAGCGCAGAATTTTCGTTGGCACAGGCTTTCTATACCACGAATGCCGCCCGTGCCGCTTTCTATCCTTCCATCACGTTGAGCGGCAGTGCAGGATGGACCAACAGTGCAGGGAGCATGATTGTCAACCCGGGTAAGTTCCTGGCCTCCGCCGTGGCTTCCCTGACGCAGCCTTTGTTTAATAAAGGAGCGAACATCGCCCAACTGAAAATAGCGAAAGCCCAACAGGAGGAAGCCCGCCTTAGTTTCGAACAGACCTTGCTGAACGCAGGCGTGGAAGTGAACGAGGCACTGGTGCAGTACCAGACTGCCCGCGAGAAAGCCGACTACTACAACAAGCAGGTGGCTTCCCTGCAAACAGCAGCCAAAAGCACAAGCCTGTTGATGAAACATGGCAACACCACTTATCTGGAAGTATTGACCGCCCAACAGACGTTGCTCAACGCGCAACTGTCACAAGTAGCGAACCGCTTTACCGAAATCCAAGGCGTAATCACTTTGTATCAGGCATTGGGTGGCGGCCGTATGTAGGGAGGTATGTATGAATCCAGAAACACTGCGTTGCCGGATACTCGACTACACCAAGCGGGAAATGTACCAGCATGGTGCCGACGGGTTGACGATGGATGATATAGCCAGGGGAATGAAGATGTCGAAGCGGACACTCTACAAGCTCTTTCCCAGCAAAACGAGTCTGTTCCGTGTCTGTCTTTCTGATTTTGCCAACGGAATCAGAAGCCGGATCCAGCAAAAACAGATACGGATGGACAGCTCGTGCATGGAGGCACTTTTCATCACAGTGGATGGCTATCTCACCCTGCTTCATTTGCTGGGGAAGAAGTTGCTGATGGATATTGCTGCCGACAGGGAATACCGTGCTGCTTTCAAGCGGGAGGAGGCTTTCTGGTTGCAGCAGTTGATTGATGTCTTGACGCATTGCAAGATTTGCGGTTATCTGCTTCCCGGAGTCAATCCCGACCGTTTTGCACCGGATTTGCAGGAGGTCATCTACCAGAGCAGTTTGCAAGGCACCCCGTACTTGGTACAGCGTATGTTGAACTATACGCTTCTGCGGGGGCTTTTTAAGATGGACGGCATCCGTTATATTGACGAACACCTGAAACCTGATAATTTGAATGTTTGTGTATGAAGAGAAAGAGGTGGGCTACCCTGCAAAGGGAGTTCACCTCTTTTATTTTCTTCGTTCGTAAACGGTTGGTTACAACATAGTGCCTTTATGAATCCGATTACTTTATAACCCTTCGATTATGCTTAAAGGTAAATCGGTACATTCTGCGATAGACTCATTGTCTATCCCTTTGGCTTTCATGTTCCGGGCTATTTTCAGCTGGATTTCTTGTGTACCCAGCAAGCTGAAATCTATTAAGTTTCAGCTTGCTTCGTTTAAAACCTTTATAACTTTAGTAAATGAGACATCAGAAACAATTAATCCGGATAATCAGCCTAAATCCAATTAGAATATCCTACTTTTGTACACAGAATTAAATAAGGAACAAAATGAGGACAAAAGACTGGAAAGCAATAAATAATGCCAAAGTGCTGGTAGTGGGTGAAGACTCTAATTTACAATGGTCGGAGACTGTGCCTGAATATGTAATGTTTGCCGATTACTACTTCCGTGGCTTTCCTGAAGATCATGGTGAACGCAGCCGTAATGTAGAGGCACGCAACCTTTTCAACTATATCACCAAACTGACGGGTAACCAAATGACTCCCGAAGATTTTTATATCACCAATCTATGCAATGATAACTTGGAACCTGCCCCCAAAGGAAAGAGGGTTCTCATACCCGAAGATAAAGCTCTGAAAGGAATTGAACACATCGAATGGATTTTATCACAGAATCCCACCATCGAATACGTGTTTGCCATGTCGCTGCAAACCAATTACTGGCTTCAGAAAAGCGGGTTCTACGAAGGTAGTGCCGAGTTTCTATCAGCTGCCGAACCCCGGCGCACAGGAACTGAAAACTATCAGCCTTTTTACCAACCGGTAGACGGCAAAGCATTTATCCAAGTCTGTGGTAATTGTTATGATGCCAAAAACTTTCCGGTGAAAGTGATTCCTATTCTTCCTGCTAAAGATTTTCCTTTATCCGAGCAGAACATGGAGCGATACGGGGAAACTTGCAAAAAGGTGAGTAGTTATTTTAAATAAAGCCACCAGACTTTCAAAAGAAGAAATAGAGAAGTTGTGAAATCTACTTATTACGATTAACTCCTTCAAGGAGGAGACGGGAATACATATTATAAATAAGGTGTTCCCTTCTTCTTCCCATATTCAGCTTTTTTGTCTCTTATTTTCCTTTTCTCTTTTTCCTTTTTCCTCTCTTTTTGCTATTTTGTTCCTGTTCACCTTTTCTTTTTTTCGTATTTCGAAAATCCTTTTTCGGAAATAGGATGAAAAAGAAAAAATCAGTAGTAATTTTTAAAAGGCAGAAATATTTCTTTGGTTTTGTATAGAACAAAAGAAAATAATTTCTCACTTTTGTAGCTGCAATAAGGGATAGGCGCCCTGTGAAATGTCTACTTTCTGGAAAAAGGATGAATGAAAACAGAATACTTCTTGCGTTAAAATCAGAAAAAAGTTTTCCGTTTTGGAAAACTTTCTGTATCAGCGAGAAAGAAATGTTTCCCGAAATTTAATGTTAAAAGCTAACCAAGCTATTAGATTATCTTCTATCTTTGTATCCGGTTTCGGAGCTAAAAGAGGTTTAGTCAATGAGGGAACGCTGTGTAAATCGGCGACAGTACCCGCTGCTGTAATTCTCTAAGAATCCGCACAATAAGCCACTGCATCGATGTCGGTGTGGGAAGGTGTTGCGAGGGAGGGATAAGTCAGAAGACCTGCCGGAACTTTTTCTTTTAGTTATCAATATTTTAAATTTAAACTTTCGGGAGTTAAAGTTATGAACTACGCGGAAATTTGTATCATCAAACGTGATGGTAAGAGAGAAGATTTCTCTATCAGTAAGATCAAGAATGCAATTAGTAAAGCATTCAGTGCAACAGGTATTCAGGATGAGCAGCAGTTGGTGGCTGACATCACTATGAACGTAATCAGTCAGTTTACTACTCCTACTATTACCGTAGAAGAGATTCAGGATTTAGTAGAAAAGTCGTTGATGAAAGTACGCCCGGAAGTAGCGAAGAAATATATTATTTATCGCGAATGGCGGAATACGGAGCGCGATAAGAAAACCCAGATGAAGCAAGTGATGGACGGCATCGTTGCTATCGACAAGAACGATGTCAACTTGAGCAATGCCAACATGAGCAGTCACACGCCTGCCGGACAGATGATGACGTTCGCTTCCGAAGTAACCAAAGATTATACGTATAAATACCTGTTACCGAAACGTTTTGCCGAAGCACACCAGTTGGGAGATATTCATATTCACGACTTGGATTATTATCCGACAAAGACGACGACCTGTATCCAATATGATATGGATGACCTCTTTGAACGTGGTTTTCGCACCAAGAACGGTAGTATCCGTACCCCGCAAAGCATCCAGAGTTATGCTACGTTGGCTACCATTATTTTCCAGACGAATCAGAATGAGCAGCATGGCGGACAGGCAATTCCTGCTTTCGATTTCTTCATGGCAAAAGGTGTGGCCAAATCTTTCCGCAAGCATCTGGCATCGTTCATCAATTTCTATGTCGCCATGGAAAACGGAAATCAGGCCGATGAGAAATCCATCCGCACATTGATTAAAGAATATCTTCCGTCTATCAAGACTACTGAAGCCGAACGCGAAACATTGCGCATTGCTTTGGTGGCTTTACAGATTATTATAGATAAGGAACACCTTGCCCGTATCGTTGAGAAAGCTTATCAGCAGACTCGCAAAGATACCCATCAGGCCATGGAAGGATTTATCCACAACCTGAACACGATGCATTCACGTGGCGGTAATCAGGTGGTATTCAGCTCCATCAATTACGGTACGGACACTTCTGCCGAAGGCCGCATGGTGATCGAAGAATTGCTGAAAGCTACCATTGAAGGATTGGGTACAAGAGGTGAGGTGCCTGTATTCCCGATCCAGATTTTCAAGGTGAAAGACGGAGTTTCTTACTCGGAAAAAGACTTTGAGAAAGCAATGAAAGCGGAAAATATCGAAGAGGCAATGACCGACCGTTACGAGGCGCCTAATTTCGACTTGTTATTAAAGGCTTGCCAGACTACGGCGAAAGCATTGTTCCCGAACTTCATGTTCCTCGACGCACCTTTCAATCAGAACGAGAAATGGAGAGCGGACGATCCGAAACGTTACATCTACGAATTGGCGACGATGGGTTGTCGCACCCGTGTCTTTGAAAACGTGGCAGGAGAAAAATCTTCTTTAGGTCGTGGCAATCTTTCATTCACTACGCTGAATATGCCGAGACTGGCGATTGAAGCCCGCATCAAGGCGGAAAACCTGATAGAGGATGAACGCAACAAGGATGCCATTGAACAGAAGGCAAAAGAAATTTTCATCGAATCCGTACACCAAATGTCCGTGCTTGTAGCCGATCAGCTTTACGAGCGTTATCAGTATCAGCGTACGGCCCTGGCACGTCAGTTCCCGTTCATGATGGGAAATAATGTGTGGAAAGGCGGCGGTGAGCTGAACCCGAATGAACAGGTGGGTGATGCATTGCGCAGCGGTACGCTGGGTATCGGATTTATCGGCGGACACAACGCGATGGTGGCTCTCTACGGACAAGGTCACGGCCACAACCAGAAAGCATGGGACACGCTGTATGAAGCGGTGATGGAAATGAATAAAGTGGTAAACGAATATAAAGAGAAATATAACCTGAACTACTCCGTTCTGGCTACTCCTGCCGAAGGACTTTCGGGACGTTTCACTAAAATGGATCGTCGGAAATATGGAAAAATCCCCGGAGTGACAGACCGCGACTATTATGTCAACTCTTTTCACGTAGACGTGAAAGAACCGATCAGCATCGTTGAGAAAATCAAGCGTGAAGCTCCGTTCCACGCCATTACGCGCGGCGGACATATCACGTATGTAGAACTGGACGGTGAAGCACAGAAGAATGTACGTGCCATCGCCAAGATTGTGAAAGTGATGCACGACGAGGGGATTGGCTACGGCTCTATCAATCACCCGGTAGATACTTGTCATAACTGTGGTTACAAAGGGGTTATCTTCGATAAATGTCCGGTGTGCCAGAGTGAAAGCATCCTTCGTATGCGCCGTATAACCGGTTACCTGACAGGCGATTTGAGTTCCTGGAACTCTGCTAAACGGGCAGAAGAACAAGACCGCGTAAAACACCTGTAGAAGTGAATTTATTAGGAACTTATCCTGAAACGATTGTCGATGGTGAAGGCATCCGGTACTCTATTTATCTTGCCGGATGTTCCCATCACTGTCCTGGTTGCCACAACCCGGAGAGCTGGAATCCGAGGGCGGGGGAAGAGTTGACGGAAGAAAAAATACAGTCCATCATCCGTGAAATCAAGGCAAATCCTTTGCTGGACGGTGTTACTTTTTCCGGTGGTGATCCGTTCTTCCATCCGGAGGAGTTTCTGCTTTTACTGAAACGGGTGAAAGAGGAGACGGGGATGAATGTGTGGTGCTATACAGGATATAGCTACGAAGAAATCAAGGCACAGCCCCGCTTGAGTGCTGCCCTTGATTATATAGATGTGTTGGTGGACGGACGCTTCGAGCAGGCTCTTTTCTCTCCGTATCTGGAGTTCAGGGGAAGCAGTAATCAACGGATCTTGAAGTTGAAGTAACGACTTTTCTCCACTAAAAAAACTTATTTTTCAAAGGAAACAAAAACACCTGTACCATTGTTTTGTTTACCTTTACGAAACCAAGTGAATCATTTTTCATCACGGAGTAACGCGGTGCTTTTTTTGTAGTCGGTGGTGTTTGTGTTTGCATCCCTGCGTTGCTTTATGGTGAAAAAAGAATGACTACTTACAAGAATAAGTTTTTATGGTACAATCGATAAATTCAACTCAAAAAATAGAGGAAACCGACGGATTGCCGATGCCTAAGCGTATTTGGGCGGTGGTGTCCGTTGGATTCGCTCTTTGTATGTCGGTATTGGATATTAACATCGTCAATATCGTACTACCCACGCTTTCGCATGATTTTGGGACTTCTCCCGCTGTAGCTACGTTATATCTATCCGAAGAGCCAGATTGGGCGGGGAATGGGGATTAATGCGATGGTCGTTGCCATATCGGCTGCCGCCGGGCCTTCTGTGGCGAGCGGTATTCTTTCTATTGTCAGCTGGCACTGGTTATTTGCTATTAATGTTCCGTTAGGACTTACCGCATTGTTTCTCGGCATCAAACATCTGCCAAGGCAGGAGGAACGCTCGAAACGCAAATTCGATTATATCAGCGCCATAGCGAATGCGGTTACCTTCGGCCTGCTTATATATACGCTGGACGGATTCGCCCATCACGAGGAAATGGATTTCCTTTTCATCCAACTGGTTGTATTGGCAGTGGTAGGCACGTACTATGTGCGCCGGCAACTCACGCAGACTACTCCGCTATTGCCGCTCGACCTGTTGCGGATTCCGATTTTCCGGTTATCCATCCTGACTTCCATTTGTTCCTTTATCGCTCAAATGTCGGCAATGGTTTCCCTGCCTTTTTTCCTGCAGAACACTTTAGGACACAGTGAGGTGATGACCGGACTTTTGCTTACTCCGTGGCCGTTGGCTACGCTGGTCACGGCTCCATTGGCAGGGTATCTCGTGGAGCGTATTCACCCCGGTATACTGGGAAGTATCGGGATGGTTTTGTTTGCCATCGGGCTTTTCTCGCTTTCCAGTCTGACTGCCGAATCATCTGATATAAGTATTATCCTGCGTTTGATGTTGTGTGGTGCGGGCTTCGGATTGTTTCAGACGCCAAACAATAGCACGATTATCTCTTCCGCTCCTACGCAGCGTTCGGGAGGGGCCAGTGGGATGCTGGGAATGGCCCGCCTGTTGGGACAGACCACCGGAACAACATTGGTTGCCTTGCTTTTCAGCTTTGTCACTCATAGCCGGAGCACAGCTGTTTGCCTGATGGTGGGGAGTGGGTTTGCCGTTGTGGCAGCTATCGTCAGTAGCTTGAGGCTATCACAGCCTTCCACCCTGAAAAGAAAATAATGAAGTCCTGAAAGAGGATTAAGTCTTTCAGAACTTCACAGGAACATCATACAACATATTAGTAATAATCATTCAAGATGAACTTGAAAGATTTGACTTTCTAGTATTTCGTTTCCCGTATGACTTCTACCAGACGGCGGAAGTCTTCCGGATGCACATCACCGATGTTTCCGATACGGAAGGTATCTGCTTTTGAAATCTTTCCCGGGTAAATCACGAATCCTTTATTTTTCAGTGCATAATAGAATGTTTTGAAGTCGAATCCTTCATGCGGATAAAGGAAAGAAGTGATGATAGGCGACTGGATGTCATCTTCGAGCAGTGTTTTGAATCCGAGTGCACGCATTCCTTCCACCAAAATACGGTGATTTTCGCAATAACGTTGGTAACGTGCTTCTACGCCTCCTTCTTCAATCAATTCGGTCAGGGCTTGTTTGAAAGCACGGACAACGTGTGTCGGTGAAGTGAAGCGCCATTTTCCGTGTCCCTTTTCCATTGTTTCCCATTGGTCGTAGATGTCCAGGGAAAGAGAGCGTGCCACTCCTTTGCAATATTTTAATTCCGAACGGCGGGCGATGATGAATCCGAATCCCGGTACACCCTGAATACACTTGTTGGAACTGCTGATTAGGAAGTCGATACCGAGTTCGTTTACATCTAAGGGGATACCTCCGAAGCTGCTCATACAGTCTACAATCAGCTTTTTACCATGCATCTTGACGATGTGGGACAGTTCTTTGATCGGATTCAGGATACCGGTCGTTGTTTCGCAATGAACGAAAGCGACATGTGTGATATCGGAGTTATTGCTAAGATAATCGTCTACATATTCAACTGATACCTGCTCTGTTTCTTCAAAAGCCAGCATGTCGTAGTCGAGATGGTAATATTCTGCAATGTTGCCCATACGGTCGCCATAGGCTCCGTTGCTACAAATCAGGAGTTTGTCTTTCGGGGTGATGGTGGCGCCTAAAACGGCCTCCACGCAATAGGTTCCGCTTCCCTGTAAAAGGATGGAAGTGTATTCTTCCGGTTTTTTAGTGGCGATGTTAACCAGGTCTTTGCGGAGTTCCTGAACAATGCCGAGGTTGTAGTCTTCGTCCCATGTACACCAGTCGGTCATCATGGCTTCTTTTACTGTTTCAGAGGTGGTTAGAGGTCCCGGAGTTAATAACAAATATGGTTTCATAATGATGTTTTCTTTAGAAATGAATAAATAAATGATTTTGTTTCTTTTCTGATTGTTGGGTGCGGGCTTGAATGTTAGTTGCCGGCGTTGATCGTTTCAATCAGTGCGGGAAGTTCTTCGATAGTGCGTATCACGTAAGAAGCTCCTGCGGCAAGCATGCGCTCTTTGACATCGGCGATGCGGGCTTCGAGTTCGGAGGCAGGCATTGATTTTGTTTCTGCTTCGGTAAGTGCCATTTCATTGCTGCCGAGAATCACGCCTACACTATACACTTTCGCGTTCACTCCTTCGAGAATATCGGCAATCGTATCACCCACTTTTATAACGGCGTCGAGGCTGGGGACTGCTAATTTCGTCAGGTTCTCAAAAATCATGTAAGGAGCGGGACGTCCGGCGGGAAGCAGGTTGGGAGTGGCGCAATAATCCACGTGGTATCCTTTTGCCTGTGCGGCGGGGAGAACTACATCCATCATTTCGCGGGTATAGCCGGTGGTCGATCCTATTTTAATACCTGCGGCACGCAATTTTTCCAAAGTTGGGATTACTCCCGGAATAGGGTCTGTGTAGTTTTCGAGAGAGGCGAAGAGATGCTTCTCGAAAAGGCGGTTTAGTTCTACCACGTCTTCTTCCGTCCAGGCGCGTTGGTAACGGGCGGTAAACTGTTCGTTCACGTCAGGCATGGAAAGTAGTTCGCGGATGTGTTGAATCTTGGGTAGTCCCATTGGTTTGCGGGTCTGTACAACATCGATTACCAGTCCTTTTTCGGCAAATGCTTCGATAAAAGCAGCCACGGGGGCAAAACATCCATAGTCAACGGCTGTACCAGCCCAGTCCATAATAATACATTCAATCTTTTTCATTCTTGTTTCTATATAATATTGGTTTATTCGTCAGAAATTAGTAAGAAGCGAGGGAGGGGACGGGGCAAGATTCGTTCCCGCGTATTTCACCCTGTTTCCCTTTTCTGTATTTTTGTGTCAGATAAATCATTGCTAAGGTGAACGCAAAGGTGCAGACGATTCCTACTGTCCCTGCCATCGTATTGTAGAATTCCAGCCAATTTAAATCCGGGTTGAAACATTCTTTCACTACCAATACCACCACTGTGCCTGTGTAGCCGATGGAATCGACCATCGCTATGAAGAAACCTACATTTCCCTTGATGCGGAAACAGGCGATGAAGCGGTCGAAGAAGATGGTTTGAAAGCTCAAGTAGGAAAAATAGAGGCAGAGGCTCTGGATAAATAACCACACGAGCGGAGAAAGTTGCAGGGTATGGTAGTTGAATGCCACAGTGCTAAGTGTGATTGCTCCCGCAATGACAAGGGTCAATAGAACGGAAAGTACTTTGATGTGGCTTTTCATCACTGCCAGGGTGGCGAAAATAGCCAGGATAATCAGTGTGACTACACCGTCCACTTTGGCGAATACCCACGGGGAAAGTCCGGCGGCATTGACGTCTATGATTTTCACCAGAAAGTCTTCCTTGACATCTTGCAAAACGGTGAGAAAGAGGTTGGCGAAGAAAAGCAGTGTCAATATGGGAGCAAAGCTGCGGAACAGGTTCCAGCGTTGTTGTTTGTTGAGAGTGACACGTTCCACACGCAGTGCTTTGTCTTCGGCAGTCGGTTTGGGCAGGTGATCGAGGATATAGCCCAGTCCTGCCAGCAAGGGCAATGCTACCGCACCGATCAGTGCAGGCATCCAGAACTCACTGACGTGCAGGGTGTCGACAACGAAAAGTCCGATGGATTTGGCTGTGCCGCTACTGACTGCGATACTGAGTCCGAAAAGGGAAGCGAGCAGATCCGTCACCCGGCGTCCTTCGAGGAAGCTGAAGATGACTCCCCACATACAGCCAAGCGACAGTCCGTTGAAGAACAGCGCCAACACATTGAACGGGCGGGGTAGGCATCCGAAAAGAACCAAAGAGAGTTCGGCCACTAAAATAGAAACAAGAATGAATTTCAGGCGGCCTTCTCTCTTCAGTTCGGAAATAAGTTTGATCCCGATAAACTTGGATACCATATATCCGAATATCTGGATGATGCTGGTGGCTATCTTATAGTCCATACCAAATAGTTCCATGCCGTCGAACGTGGCGGCGGTGAACGGTTTGCGTAGTGCGTAGACTAATGAATAGGATAGCAGTGCCGCTCCTCCCGCATAAAGGATAAAGAGTAAATCGGAAAGTTTCTTTTGGGCCGAAGGCGACAGTTTTTCTTTGAAATTCATAATGCTATTTTTTTGTTTCCGGTGCAAAAGTAGGGTGTCGGAGCGAACGAAAAAATGAATTTCAATGAATCATATTGTATATATGAGCCTTTAAGTGTACTGAAATATTAATGTAATATTCATGCAATACAAACATAATACCTTAGTCATTCCTTTGCAACGGAATCAATTAACAAACCGAAAAATCATGGACGAACTTACGGATATTTATAAAAGAATAGAGTACCTGCGCAACAACGGGGTGAAGATGAAAGAAATTGCCGACCGGGTGGATATGGCTCCGAGTGTGTTGTCTGCTTTGTATTCGAGTGTGCTTCCCGCTTATATCGACTTATTGAAAACACGCACACCGGACGAGGCGCTGGATGAAGCTTTGGCACTGGTGATAATGTTTCCAAGAAACGCTTATTAAATAATGTGGGATCGGTGAGGCTGTTGCTTCAGGAGATGGAGCCGGACGTGCAGAGCGAGGCGGAGAATGGCAACTCTTTTATCAAGTTGCTGGGGAAAGAGGCGAAGGAGTCTGTGCAGGAGGTGTATAATTATAGCGGTATGTATCTTAGTTACAGTTTGTCGTCTTCTACGGATAGCTTGAAGATCGAGCCGTACATGATTTGTGCTTCCGAGAATAATGAGTATGTGAAGGTGGGGATGATTAATGCGTATAAGTCGGTGCATTGGGGGAGCGGGATTATCAGTAATCATCAGAACTCTTACCTGATGTTCAACGAAAGGGATTTGCCACAGTTTGCGCTGGTGACTATTTACCTGCAACTTCCGCATTATGAGTTTCCGAATATGCTGAAAGGGCTTTATCTCTGTCTGGACTACAATCATAATCCGATTGCGCGTCGTATTGTACTGGTGAAACAGTCGGATAGTACGGATGTTAATCAGTTTCTGGAGATGGAAGGGTGTCTGGTTCCGCGGGCGGAATTGACTCCGGAATTGGAGGTGTACTATAATTATACGTGTCAGGAGGGGGATTATATCAAAACGTGCACGGTGCCTTCACCTAAGTTGGATGAGACGGATTTGGAGAGAGAGAAGAAGATGTTGAAGATTTAAAGACAAACAACAATAAAAAAAAGATCCCGGATGAAAATTGGTTTTTAAAACCTTTTTCATCCGGGATGATTCTTTTTATATGTTTTCTCTATCTTTCTATTTTATATTCGCTAGAAGAAGAATCGCAAAATATCATTGAAGTTAGCCCATATCAACAGACCGAAGAGCAGAATCATACCGGTCATCTGGGCGTATTCCATAAACTTGTCGCTCGGTTTGCGGCGGGCTATCATCTCGTAGAAGAGGAAGAGCACGTGGCCACCGTCTAATGCGGGGATAGGGAGGATGTTCATGAAAGCCAGGATGATGGAAAGGAAGGCTGTCATATACCAGAACTGGTGCCAGTCCCAGGTAGCGGGGAAGATGCTGCCGATCGTTCCGAAGCCGCCCAGTTGTTTGGCTCCTTCTTTTGAGAAGAGGTATTTCATGTTTCCTACATAGCCTTTCAGGGTTTTCACACCGAGGGAGACACCTGCGGGGAAGGATTCAAAGAAAGCATATTCTTTTTTTACCATAGGGAGCAGACGGTCTGTGACGAGACAGGCGGTTACACCCATCAGGTAGGCGGAGTCTACACGCATACTTAGCGTGTCTGTTGCACCGTTACGCACATAAGTCAGCGTGATTAGACGCGGATCTATGCTGTCTTTGAGCAGGGTTGCTTCGTTTTTCTTACGTTCTGCCATCGCTTCTTTGAAGTCGGAGAAAGAGATCGGTGTTCCGTTCAGGGCGATGATGCTGTCACCTGCCTGGATTCCTGCTTGTGCGGCAGGAGAGTTCACCATTACGCTGTCTATAACGTACGGGAAACGGTAGGAGGCGAAGCGGACACTGTCTGCCAAGAGGCGTTGCATCAGGTCTTCCGGGATATAGACGGAGGCTTTTGCCCCGTTACGGATGACGCTTACTTCGCGTGCATCGGCAATCTGGCTCAACATGTCGCCGTCATAACGTTCGAAAGGAACACCGTCGGCAGAAAGGAGGATATCACCGTCCTGGAAACCTACCGCTTTGGCAGTCTCGTTGAATTCCATACCAAGAGGGGCTTCCTGTACCTTTATATATTGGTCGCCCCATGCAAAAAGAATCATGGAGTAGATGAACAGTGCCAACAGGAAGTTGAACAGTACGCCACCCACCATTATCAGCAGACGTTGCCACGCCGGCTTGGAACGGAACTCCCACGGTTGTTCGGGTTGTTTCATCTGTTCGGTATCCATCGACTCATCAATCATGCCGGCTATTTTGACATAACCGCCCAATGGCAACCAGCCTACTACATACTCTGTGTCACTTTTCTTGGGTTTGAACTTAAAAAGGGTGAACCAAGGGTCAAAAAATAAGCAGAATTTTTCTACACGCACCTTAAACAAACGGGCAAAAAGAAAATGCCCGCCTTCATGAACGATAACGAGCAAGGATAAGCTCATAATCAATTGCAGGGCACGAATCAAAAATGTTTCCATATAGTCTATTTACAGTTTAAAGCCTTCAACTAATTCTCTACCGAAGAGAGGATATAAAGGCTATTTTCAATTTATATTAATACTAATCAATTTCTTTATTTTCTTTGTTCATCAATGGGATGAAGCGGATCATATCAGACTGGCTGCTATTTTCCTTGCTTCCGCATCCGTAGCTACATAATCGTCGTATGTCGGATTGGCGATGAAGGCAACCCGTTCCATTGTTTTCTCTATTACGTCGCTCATGCCGAGGAAGCTGATGCCGTCTTTCAGGAAAGAGGCTACCACTACTTCATTGGCAGCATTGACGATACAAGGCATATTCCCTCCGCGGTACATCGCTTCGTAGGCGAGTGCCAGGTTGCGGAACCGTTTCGTATCGGGTTGCTCAAACGTCAGATTCGTGCATTGGGAGAAATCGAGTCTGTCGAAAGAAGAGCTGATACGGTCGGGGTAAGAGAATGCGTACTGGATGGGCAGGCGCATATCTGGCATCCCAAGTTGTGCCTTTACAGCTCCGTCTTCAAACTGCACCATCGAGTGAATGACTGATTGCGGATGCACCACCACTTCGATCTGGCTGGGCTGAACACCAAACAACCATTTGGCTTCGATCACCTCAAAACCTTTATTCATCATGGAAGCGGAGTCGATTGTGATTTTTGCTCCCATTTCCCAGTTGGGATGTTTCAAGGCTTGCGTCTTTGTGACGGATTTCAGCTGTTCCAAGGTGCAAGTGCGGAACGGACCTCCGGAGGCTGTCAATATCACTTTCTCGATCGGGTTACCCACTTCTCCCGCTAAACACTGAAAAACAGCAGAGTGTTCAGAGTCTACCGGCAGAATCGGAGTGCGATATTGTTGTGCCAACTGATTAATCAGTTCACCTGCTACTACCAATGTTTCTTTATTGGCCAACGCAATCGCTTTCTTGGCGCGGATGGCGTTGATGGTTGGTTTTAGTCCGGCATAACCGACCATGGCTGTCAACACCATGTCGATGGGGCCTGCTTCTACAATCTGACAGATAGCGTCTGTGCCTGCGTACACTTTGATAGGCAGGTCGCTCAATGCTTCTTTCAGTTCGGAATACTTTTCTTCGTTGGCTATCACTACCACTTCCGGCTGGAACTTCCGTGCCTGGGCAATCAGTAGTTCCACGCGGTTGTTGGCTGTCAGCGCATAGGCTTCGTACAGGTCGGGATGTTCTTCGATGACTTGCAGAGCCTGCGTCCCGATGGAGCCTGTTGAGCCTAGGATAGCTATTTGTTTTTTCTTTTTGTTAGTCTCTATATTCATTTTTCTATTATCACTTAAAATACGATGTATTTTTCGGGATTTACCGGATGACCTTTATACCAAAGTTCGAAATGGAGGTGCGGCCCTGTACTAAGTGTGCCGCTGTTTCCTACCAGAGCGATGGCTTCCCCTCCTTTCACGCGTTCACCTTCCTTTTTCAGGAGGGAGCCGCAGTGTTTATAGATTGAAATTAAATCCTGGTTATGTTGTACGCCAATCAGATAACCTGTCTCGGCGGTGTATGTACTTAGGATGACGGTCCCGTCCATGGTTGCCAATACACTTTCGTTGGGATTGGCGGCGATGTCGGTGCCGTAATGTTTCTTCTCGGCATTGAAGTGGTCGGACACCATACCTCGTGTCGGACGGTATAAAATGAGTCCGGTCACGTCCGGTTGGGAAGTGATGGAGGTCAGGTTATATTTTTCATTCTCTTCATACTGACGGCGGAATTCTTCTTCCCGTTTGGTACGTTCCATCAGTGTGTCTTCGCGGGCAGTGGTCAGTGAATCGAGTGTCTGCACGCTGTCGATGGATACTTTTCCACTGAAGATATCCTGAATGTTCATGATGTAAAGATTCTGCTTGTTGAGCACTTGTTGTAAAGAGTCTACACGCAGGGCATTGTCCACGATTTGTGTACGGACTTCACTGTTCATGTATCCGGGGAGGTAGTTGCGCAGCGGGGTGAAGGTGATGATGCAGGAAGCGATCAGGAAAAGTACCGCCAGCACGCAAAGTAATACGGAAAGTCCATTGAGCTTGGATACGCGAAGTCCGACAATTTCTTCAAGTGTATTTTCATTAACGATCGTTAGTTTATACTTGAACTTGAAATTTTTCCAGAAAGCTTTACTTCGTCTTCTCTTTGGCATCTCGGGTATTTACTGTTTTTACGATTTACTATTTACTATTTTCAGTGGATGAGCGGCTCATCGTTTGATTCGTTCTCACCGGTCATCTTCCAATTCCTCCAGATTGAGCAACCCTTCGGGAAGTTCCACCGTGATGAGTTTCTGTTTCTGGTCTATTCCTACGATAAATTCCTCCTGGGCGGGAACGAGCAGTTCCTCTTCTTCCGCTCTTTCAATCACGAAAAGGGTGTTTACCGTAGTGGTATCTACATCTATGACTTCTCCCAGAAGTCCGTGATGGATGTCTTCCATCTGGAAACCGATGAAGAAGTTCCAGGACAGTTCGCCGTCTTCCGCTTCTTCGGCGTGTTTCACGGGGAAGTAGACTTCAATGTTGGTGAACATTCGGGCACGTTCGGCACTGTCGACTCCTTCCAGTTTCATCAAGGCGGTGGAGTCTGAACGGAAACGGTATTCTTCGATGAAGAAAGGCACGAAGATGCCATCGAGCAGGCATATCAGGTAATCACAGTCGACACGGTCGAAAATGTCGTCCGTGAAGGTAAACTGCAATTCGCCGTGAATGCCGTGCGGTTTATTGAACAATCCTATCTTGTATACTTCTTCTTTCTTTATCATATCCGGGTGATTCTGGCTCCGATAGCGTTCAGACGTCCTTCGATGTTCTGATAACCACGGTCTATCTGTTCAATGTTACTAATGGTACTGGTTCCTTCGGCGCTCATGGCAGCAATCAGAAGGGCGATACCGGCACGTATATCCGGTGAGGTCAGGCGGGTACCGCGCAGCTTGAAGCCGTGGTTGTGTCCGATGACTACGGCGCGGTGAGGGTCGCAGAGAATGATCTGTGCACCCATGTCGATCAGCTTGTCCACAAAGAACAGGCGGCTTTCGAACATTTTCTGATGAATCAGTACGCTGCCTTTGGCTTGTGTGGCTACAACGAGCATTACACTTAGCAAGTCGGGAGTCAGTCCCGGCCAGGTAGCGTCGGCTATCGTCATGATGGAGCCGTCGATAAATGATTCTATCTGGTATGTTTCCTGTGCGGGAACGTAAATATCGTCTCCTCTCTGTTCGAGCTTGATGCCCAGGCGGCGGAAGCTCTCGGGGATGATTCCAAGATTCTCGTAAGAAACATTCTTGATGGTAATTTCGCTTTTCGTCATTGCCGCCATGCCGATGAAACTGCCGACTTCAATCATGTCAGGCAGTACGGTGTGTTGCGTGCCGTGCAGCTCTTCCACACCTTCGATGGTGAGCAGGTTGGATGCGATACCGCTGATTTTGGCTCCCATCCGGTTGAGTAACCGGCAGAGTTGTTGCACGTAAGGTTCGCAAGCGGCATTATAAATAGTGGTAGTACCTTTAGCAAGCACGGCAGCCATGACGATGTTGGCTGTTCCGGTGACAGATGCTTCGTCCAGTAACATATAGCTTCCCTGAAGTCTGTCGGCCGTTATTTCGTAGATACCCCGCCCTTCGTCGTAGCGGAAGTCCGCCCCTAAATTCTGAATACCTACAAAGTGAGTGTCCAAACGGCGGCGACCGATTTTATCTCCTCCCGGCTTGGAAATCAATGCCTTGCCGAAACGTGCCACCATGGGACCTATAAGCATCACAGAGCCTCGCAGACTGGAACATTTCTTCAGGAATTCATCGCTTTCCAGATAAGCCAGGTCTACATTTTCTGCTTTAAAACTATAAGAATCAATGCCTTTCTTTGCAACCGTTACTCCCATCTCCCGCAAGAGCTGAATCAGGTTGTTGACATCAAGAATGTCAGGTATATTGTTCACCGTTACTTCCTCTGCAGTCAGCAACGTGGCACAGATTATCTGCAAAACTTCGTTTTTAGCTCCTTGCGGATGAATTTCTCCGCAAAGCCGATGTCCTCCCTCAATCACAAATGAAGCCATTAATTTTAAGTATTAAGTATCAAGTATTAAACACCAATTATCAATTTTAAGTATCAAGTATTAAGTATCAAGTCTCAAACGCCAATAAGCAACCTCGATTAATACTTAATACCTAATACTTATTTTAATATCTTCTCTTATTGTTCTGACGATTGTTGGTATAGTTCGTCTTCGGACGGTAGTTCTGGTTCAGGCGTTCTGCCATCAGCCGGACGATATCGTCGGTCATTTGGAGTTCCCCGTTGGACAGTTCGTACAGGTCTTCGGCAATTTTTTTGTCGTCCACTGTATCTTTGTTCCATGCCAAGTAATCCTTTTTCATGTGGTTGCAGATAAGGGCAATCAGGTTTCTCTTTTCGTTTCCTTCAGGGAATTCGATCGCTTTTTTTATCAGTACTTCCAGCGTATGTCCGTAGTGACGGTAACGCATACGGGCAGTGGAGTAGGGGATATGGTCCGGGCGGGTCACCAGATTGTCCTTGCGGATGATTTCATACGGATAGTCAATATCCAGCTCAAAACCGGACATGATAGCCAGGTGGTCCCAAAGCTTGTGCTTGAAATCGGGTACATCACGCAAATGGGGGAACATATTTCCCATAATGTTGATGATGGTGCTGGCACAACGCTGACGTTCTGCACGATCCTGAATGGTCAACGCATAATCTACCATGTTCTGGATGCTACGTCCGTATTCGGGAAGCGGCATTCTTTTCTGTTGAGTATTGTATTGCATTTGTTAAATTAAAATTGAGAATTAAAAATTAAAAAATTAAAGAAGCTTTTTCGGCATGGAGGCAACGAATTCTTTCAGGTAGAAAGGTTCGAAGTAAGCCACGTCTTTATAGTCTTCATCGGCCACTGCTTTTTCTGCCAGTGGGAACATCATTTTAGCCAACGGATGGATATTGTCGATAAAATGTGCGTTCGGATGCGTGATCTGTTCGCGGCATTTGTCGGCTCCGTTTCCAAAGAAATAAACCGGTTGTTCGTTCAGGAACTCCAGGTAAGAGTTCTCATCTACGATGTCGGCGGCAACTGTACGTTTCACTTGTAGACGACGGTCATAGACGGCTGCATATACTTCCATGCGGCGGGCGTCGATCATCGGACAAAGCAAAGCGTTTTCGGGCAAGTCGTGATACAACAGCACCGGAACACTCAATACTTCCAGCGTCGGGATACCGATCAAGGGGATATTGCGCCCGTAACAAATTCCTTTCGCCATAGAAACCCCGATTCGGAGTCCGGTGTACGAACCCGGTCCGCAACTCACTGCAACGGCATCCAAAGGGATGGCATGACTGTCTATGAACGACAATGCTTCATCTACAAAAACTCCTAAAGACACGGCGTGTGAAGGGCCTTTCAAGTCTTCTTTCACAAAAATCGTCTGTCCGTCTTGACTGGCCGCTACCGAGCAAACAGAGGTAGAGGTTTCAATATTCAGTATACACGACATAAAAATCAGCTTATTAAATTGTCGCAAATTTACATGATTTGTCGGAATCAAGTCTTTATTAATGAAATTGTAAAAGCTAATTTTAACCTCCGTCAACCCAAAAGTGAGAGACCAACTAATATTTATTTGATAGTACGTATAAATCAGAAGCAGGCTAAATTGTCGACTGGAGTAAAAGTATATCCTGAACATTGGAATATCAAAAAACAAGAAGCGTATATAAGTTGTCGCCTAACAGAATCAGACAATATAAATAATACTATTACCAATAAAAAATTGTTAGAGTTAAGAAGTCAATTTGAAGAATTTAAGCGTTATCTTTGTGATAATCCAAGCGAACTAAAAAATTGCTGGGACTTATTAAGGAAATACATATACAAAAATAATATGCAAAGAACTAATAAAATAAACGCTATACATTGGCTACGAGATATTATTGCCAATGACAAAACTATCAAAACCTCAGGTGAACATAAGAGAGGATCGACAATGGAAACGTATTTAATTGTATTAAAAGATTTCCAAACCT
>PPYF01016982.1_pt1 | contig 22087 bp, 19 predicted proteins | sample 1559871 | NCBI WGS metagenome assembly PPYF01 (sample SAMN08240021, study PRJNA423297) | Human gut metagenome, whole genome shotgun sequencing project.
GTTTGCCGGGCCGGAACTTGCGGAAGTCCTGGAGTCCGACGAATTCGATGGACTCCTCGACCAGCGGCGCGCGGTCGGTTTTCTTCGGCACGTACAGCGAGCAGAAGTAGTCGATGTTTTCGGTGACGGTCAGTTCGTTGAACACGGCCACGTTCTGCGGCACGATGCCGATACGACGTTTCAGCGCGTAGGAGGTCGGCGTCATCGGCTGGCCGAACACGCGAATCGTGCCCGAATCGTAGGTGAGCAGCGCGAGGATGCAGTTGATCGCGGTGGTTTTGCCGGACCCGTTCGGTCCAAGCAGCCCGAAAATCTCGCCCTGGTTCACGTCAAGGTCAAAATAGTCGAGCGCCACCATGTCGCCGTAGCGTTTGACCAGTTGGCTGACGTGCACGGCCAGGGCCGGGTTGGTTGTCGAGTCGTGTTCGGAAGCTCTGTTGTCGGTTGTCATAGCCACTCCCTTCCTTGGTGATTCCATCATCCCAAGAAGGGGCCGGACGCCGCCACAGGCAAACGTCACGACTTGGCCGTACAGGCGTGACATTTGTCATTACAGTCCTTCGGCGTCGGTCTGCATGGCCTTGTACACCTTATCGACCGGCATCAGGCTGATCTCGTCCATCGAATAGTTGGACGCCCTGTGGCTTTGCGTAATCATCGGTATCATCCCTTTACGGTTGTGTCGACAACATCCGACGCTTGTGCCTCATCTATTCGGGAAGTGTAGACCCGTTGTCTTGGACCGTCATGCGAATAATTCCGCACGCCCGTCAAGTTCGTCGTGTTCCGCACACCGCTAGACTGGTGGTGGAAGAGCGTCGAGCCGGGGAGGTGCCATGCGCGTGTTGGCCGAGATGGGCTTGCTACTCGTGTTGGGCCTGGCTTGTCGGGGTACGGTTCGATAGCGTGTTCATCGCCGGCCTGCTGTTGGCCGTTTCCGTCGCCGGATTGGTGGAATGGCTGCGTCCCTCGCAATGGTCTTGGGTCTTGTGTACGGCGTATCTCGTCATCGCCGTGGCGGTGCCTTCATGGTGCGCGTTCATGCCGCTCATCGCCTACGATACTGCACGGCTGCCGGCCCTCGCCTCGACCGGAGCCCGGGCTGGGGCACTGACTGCGGCAAGCGGCCGCTCCCCCAGTATCTTGCGGACCGCGGCCTCTCACCGTTCCCTTGCCGATGCAATACGTTCGGCCCCGTGGCTTTCGGTCGCCGCGCGCTGGATATGGGTGTTGCCGCTGATCGCGCTCTGGTTCGCCCGTAGCACCGACCGTCTCCAGACGCTGGTGATGACGCTGGTCGCCCTGCTTGGATTCGTTCTGGGCCGGGCCCGCGCCTCCTCGGACGAGGCGCGGCGCGCGTTGCTGCACGCGCAGGACAGGGCGCGCGAATCCTCGCGGGCCACTCGTTCGCGCATCGCCGACATCGATGAGGAACGCGCCCAGTCGGTTCGCATGGCGACCCTCGGCGAGCGCACGCGTATCGCCCGGGAGATCCACGACAATGTGGGCCATCTGCTGACCCGCGCGATCATGCAGGCTCAGGCCGGCAAAACGGTGGCCGAGGCGACGAACGATACGGTCGCTGCGCAAGGGTTCGCCACGTTGGGTGCGACGTTGGATGATGCGATGACGATGGTGCGCCGTTCGGTGCATGATCTTGAGGATGATGGCACTGATTTCGCCGCGCAGATCGATGATGCCGTCACGTCGTTCGACGGCATCTCCCCCGGTTTCGCCGTGACGCTGGCCAACGATATCGCCAAGGCGCCCGCGCCGGTCTCGCGCTGTTTCGCGACCGTGATTCGCGAGGCGTTGTCGAACGTGGTGCATCACAGCGCGGCGCACGAGGCGAGCGTGACGTTGCGCGACTTCCCCGCGTTCTGGCAGTTGGTCATTCAGGATCCGGGGCCGGCCGTGTCCGAGTCCGATGGGTCCCGGACGGCCGCTGTCCGCCCGCGTGCGATGCGCGCCACGCACGTCGGCTCGCGACTCGCCGCCGACGGCGTTGCCGATATGCGTGGTTCGGCCGATGAGCTGATGCGCGGCATGGGTTTGGCGGATATCGAATCGCGCGTGCGCGCCCTTGGCGGCACAGCGGTCTGCGGGCCGTATGAGGACGGCTGGCGTGTGTTCGTATCCGTGCCGAAGAAGCGTTGGACCATGGAATCGAGGGATTGATGAGAATCGCAATCGTGGATGATGATCCGATCGTCTGCCAGTCGTTGGAGACGATTCTGACGGCCACCGGCACGGCCGAGGTGCTATGGACGGCAAATGACGGCGACGCCGCCGTGCGCCGTTATTTCGAGACACCGGCGAGCCGACCGGACGTGCTGCTGATCGATATTCAGATGCCCGGCACCAGCGGTTTGGATGCCGCGCGCGAGATTCTGGCCACGGACCCGGCCGCGCGCATACTGTTCCTGACCACGTTTGCGGACCAGTCGTATATCGCGCAGGCGATGGGACTTGGCGCCAAGGGCTATCTCATCAAACAGGATGTGGCGGCGGCCGGGCCCGCGCTGCAGGCGGTGATGGCCGGTCAGGTGGTGCTCGGCGCGGAAGTGCTCGGCAAGCTCACCGAACGAACTCCGGATCCTGCCGATTCCGACGATTCCAGAGATACCGCCGATTCCATCGAGGGCCTGCTTGGCGAGCGCGAACGTGAGATCACCGCGCTGGTCGCCGAGGGCCTCGATAACCGCGACATCGCCGCCAGACTGTTCCTGAGCGAAGGCACGGTCCGCAATCGCATCAGCGCGATACTGGACAAGCTCGGCCTGACCAATCGCACCCAACTCGCCATCCTCTGGCTCAACGCCCATCGGTGAGGGGGCTTTTGGTCAAGTAGGCCTCTCCCTCCGCCATCGCTTCGCGATGCCACCTCGAACGCGATTCAGGACAGCTTGCAGCTGACCTCTTATTCGCTCGTTGTCACTCGCCCTCGCCTAAAAACGCCTCCGGCGTTTTCTTCACGGCTCGGCTCATCAGAAGGAGGTTGTGAAAAACCAACCTCAGCTGTTTTTCATGACGATACTGTCGATGGTGTTGGCCACGCGCTCGCAGTCGTCGGAGCACTGTTCGAGGTGACGGTAGACGTCATGCCAGGCGAACACCTGCAGCGGATCGGTGCAGGTGGTGTGCAGCGTGCGCATCGACTCGATGAACAGGTGGTCGGCGTCCGTTTCGATCGTGTTGATGGCGAACACCAGTTCGCGCAACGTCTTGGAATGCCGGAATCGCGGCAGTTCGTTGACCAGCTCGCAGATGCTTTCCGTGGCGCGCACCACCATATCCGACATCTGGACCGCGTCGTCGCGCATGTCGGTCACATTGTCGTAGTACATGCGGTTGAGCACGCCTTCGATGCTGTCGGTCACGTCGTCGAGCACGTGGCCGAGCTCGTCGATGTCCTCGCGGTCGAACGGCGTGATGAACGCGGTCACCAGTTCGTCCATCATGTCGTGGCGCACCTCGTCCGCTGACTTCTCAATCGCGTGCATGCTGTCCATGCGTTCGCGCAGCTGGTCCGGATTGAAGTCGTGCATGGCCTCGGACAGCAGCTTCGCAGCCTGGCATGCGTAGTCCGCGCTGCGGCGGAATCCGTCGAAGTAGAACACGTCTTTTTGTCTCGCCATGATGAGTGGATTCCTTTCTAGAACACGACCATGAACAGTTTGGCCATTACGAAGCTGATGAGACCGCAACCGGGGAAGGTGAACACCCAGGTGAGCATCATGTCGCGCACCACGCCGAAGTTGATGGCGGAGAGGCGGCGTACCGCGCCCACGCCCATGATGGCGCTGGTCTTGGTGTGCGTGGTGGAGACGGGGATGCCGAGCACGGTCATGACGAGCAGGCACAGCGCGCTTGACAGATCGGCCGAGAAGCCTTGGTATTTCTCGAGTTTCACCATGTCCTGGCCCACGGATTTGATGATGCGTTCACCGCCGACGGACGTGCCCACGCCCATGATGGTGCTGCACAGAATCATGAGCCAGACCGGAATCATCACACCGGTCACGCTGGGTTGGCCATTGCAGAACGCCATGCCGAGGAACAGCACGCCGATGAACTTCTGGCCGTCCTGCGCGCCGTGCATGAAGCTCATGGCCGCCGCGCCCACGATCTGCGCGTAGGTGAAGAACCCGTTGGTGCGGCGGCGGTCCATGCCAGCGCAAATCAGGGTCACGGCCTTGCATACCAACCAGCCGACGGCGAAGCCGAACAGGAGGCTTGCGACCAGACCGTAGAGCACCTTGACCCATTCGCCCATGTTGATGCCGCCGATGCCGCCTTGGATGGCGATGGCCGCTCCGGACAGGCCGGCGATCAGGCTGTGGCTTTCGGAGGTGGGTATGCCGAGCAGCGAGGCGCCCACGCTGTATACGACGATGGAGAACAGCGCCGCGCATAGGGCGATGAGCGCCGCGTTCGTGTCGCCGCCGAAATCGACCATGTTGCTGATGGTGGAGGCCACGGAGGCGTTGAGCTGCGTCATGATGAAGACGCCGAGGAAGTTGAAGATGGCCGCCATGATGACGGCGGAGCGTACGCGCATGCATCGCGTGGTCACGCAGGTGGCGATGGCGTTGGGTGCGTCAGTCCAGCCGTTGACGAAGATGACTCCCAGCGTCAGCAACGTTGTGACGGTCAGAGCCGGGTTGGAAAGCACTTGTTGGAGGAAATGCGCCAGTGAGACGTCCAAGGGGAATTAACACCTTCTTCTTCGGGGGCGGAAGCCGTCACACTGATTGTAACGGAAGAATGGCTACGTAGTTCCCATGGCGCGCGGGTTTTATGGTGTTGTTATGCTATTGCGGCCTGTCAGCAGCAACAACTGGTATTGGGGTGGAGACGGTCGTATTCCTCGCGGGCGCGAATGAATTCGACCTCGCTCATCGGTGTTTCGCCGGGATGCTCGGCCGCGAAATGCTCAAGATAATGGTCGTAGCGGGCCTCGCCGCTGATCTCACGCAGATACCAGACGATGCCATGCCATACGGCAACGAGTTTGCCGAGCATTTGTCTCCTTTCGCTGATTATTGGCTCCCCTCGAAAAAAGGGGAGCCAATGACGCACTACGCTGCAACCTGCCCGTTCCGCACAAGCTCATGCAGCTTGGCGCTGTATTCGCGCTGCACCTTCTTCTCAAGCGCGGTGGCGACCAGGCTGGAGGGCGCGAACCACTGGGATTCCACGAACGGCTCCTCGGACGTCGTTTCGGCACCGTACTTGCCAGCGGCGAACGTGCGCGCCACGACCACGATGCCGACTACCACGAAGACGCCCATCATGACCAGGAAGAACACGGAGAGCACGCCGTCCAGATACGCGTTGGACAGCGCGGCCTTGGCGTTGGTCAGCGCCTCGCCGGTCAGCTCGCCGGAGTCGATCTGCGCCTGATACTTGGAGGCGGTGGTGAAGTAGCTCAGCGGCCCGAAGATCTTCTGGAAGTCGGCGGTGAAGGTCACGGCGATGTCCCACACGAGCGGTACCACCGGTATCCACAGGTGCTTCCAGTAGCCCATCTTGGCCACACACACGGTGATCAGCACGAAGCAGGCGGCGGCGAGCAGCTGGTTGGAGATGCCGAAGATAGGCACCATCGCGTTGATGCCGCCGTTCGCGTCGGACACGCCCATCCACAGCAGTCCGCCCCACAGCGCGGCGGCGATCAGCGTGGTGATGATGTTGCCGGGCTTCCAGGTCGGGTCGGCGAACTTCTTGAGCTTGCGCACGTTGCCGAGCATTTCGCCGATCTGGTAGCGGGCCACGCGGGTGCCGTTGTCCACGGTGGTCAGGATGAACAGGGCTTCGAACATGATGGCGAAGTGGTACCAGAAGGCCATCGAGTCGTGGCCGCCCAGGTAGGACTTGAGGAAGTTGGCCATGCCCATGGCGAACGTGGTGGCGCCACCGGTGCGGGAGACGATGGAGGTCTCGCCGATGTCGGCGGCGGCCTGCTCAAGCGCCCCGGCGCCTTCGTAGGTCTTGGCCGCGCCGTTCTCGTCCACGGAATCCCAAGTGACCTGCATCTGGTTGCCTTCGATGTCGGAGACCTTCATCGACTCCACGGCCTTGACGGCGGCATCGGCCTGTTCGCCCGGCGTGGAGGTGGCGGAGATGCTCACGCCGGATGCGGCGGTGATCTGTGCGGCGGACATGTTGGTGGAGAAGTACACGCCCTGCGAGATGGTGATCGCGGCGATCAGCGCGATGACGGCGGTGAACGATTCGACGAGCATCGAACCGTAGCCGATCATGCGAATCTGGTTCTCCTTCTCCACGGCCTTCGGGGTCAGGCCGGAGCTCACCGCGCCGTGGAAGCCGGAGAGGGCGCCGCAGGCGATGGTGATGAACAGGAACGGGAATAGGTTGCCGGAGAAGGTCGGGCCGGTGGAGGTGGAGGCCAGTTCGGTCAGACCCGGCACCTTGACGGACGGGTTGGCGATGATGATGCCGATGACGAGCAGCACGAGCGTGCCGATCTTCATCAGCGTGGACAGGTAGTCGCGCGGGGTGACGAGCAGCCAGTGCGGCAGCGCGGCGGCGGCGAACGAGTAGATCACCAGGGCGATGACGAGCTGCTTGGCGTCCAGTGTGAACACGGCGGCCACGGCCGGGATAGAGGCGATCCATCCGCCGGCGACGATGTCGAGCACGAGCAGCACGAAACCGAGCAGCGTGGTCTCAATGACACGGCCGGGGCGCAGGAAACGCTGGTAGCAGCCCATGATCAGGGCGATCGGGATGGTCATACCGATGGAGAACACGGCCCACGGCGAGGCGGCCATGGCCTTGATGGCCACGAGCGCCAGAAATGCCATGGCGATGGCGGTCATCACCACGAGGAAGATGGATAGGATCATACCGCCGAACTTACCCATTTCATCAGTGGCCATCTGGCCCAGAGAGCGACCGCGGCGCTTGGCGGAGATCCACAGCACCAGCATGTCCTGCACGGCGCCGGCGAAAATCACGCCGAGGATGATCCACAGAGTGGAGGGCAGGTAACCCATCTGCGCGGCCAGGATCGGGCCGACGAGCGGTCCGGCGCCGGAGATGCCGGCAAAGTGCTGGCCGAAGAGCACGCGGCGGTCGGTGCGTTCGAAGTTCGCGCCGTCATGCACGCGCTCGGCCGGGGTGGCGTTCGCGTCGTCGGTGCGCATGATCTTGATCTGGATGTAATAGGCATAGAAGCGGTAGGCGATGGCGTAGGAGCTCAGCGCCACGACCAGGAACCAGATGGCGGAGATCTGCTCACCGCGCGAGACGGCCAGAATCGCCCATCCGCAGGCACATACGATGGCGATGGCGGCCCACAGCAGGGCCTTCTTCCATGTCCATACCATTTTGGGACGCACGCCTACGGGCAGTCCCTTCGAATTGCGAATCACACGTTCGGCTTCGTCCGGCGTGTAATCGTCCTTGAATTCCAACTTGCCAGGTGCCGGGGCCTGGGCTGCGGCGGTGGTCATAATAACCCTCTGTTCCTCTTCAATAACCTTTGCGGGAAAGGTTCTCTTCATTGCGACCCTTTTGGGGTATCTCTCGTCTGCTTATGGCACTGGTTGGAAGCGTAGCCACGGCATGTAGCGCCTCAGGAAAATGTCCCAATATGTGAGCTTGGCCGCATGTTCACGGACTGCGTTTCATGCCGATTACCCGGGATTCGCACCGCGATGTGCGAAAATGGACACGGTGTCAATCAGGAGGTGCACAGTGGTTGTAAGCATGGATTCGAGCCGCACAATGCCCGATTGGGTGAAGTACGGGGTGTTCTGGCACGTGTATCCGCTGGGCTTCTGCGGTGCCGATATCAGGCCCGCCGGCCCGCGCCAGTTCCATGGCCGCGGCCTTGACGCGATAATTCCCTGGCTGGAGTACGTGCGCGATCTAGGCGCGTCCGGCCTGCTGCTGGGTCCGGTGTTCGAGTCGGCGACGCATGGATACGACACGCTCGACCATATGCATATCGATGTGCGATTGGGCGGGGATGCCGCGTTCGATCAGCTTGTCGCGGCCTGCCGGGACATGGGATTGCAGGTGATGCTGGATGGCGTGTTCAATCATGTGAGCCGCAATCATCCGGCCGTTCAGGCGGCGCTTGACGAGACCGCCGGACGCTTGAATCCGGCCGACAACCCGTGGCATGGTCTGGTCCGCGCGCATGTCGGTGATAATGGCGAACCCGCTTTGGATGTGTTCGAGGGGCACGGGGATCTGGTGGCACTGGACCATTCGGCTGACGAGACCGTTGACTATGTGGCCCATGTGATGAGCCATTGGCTGGATCGCGGAGCCGCCGGCTGGCGCCTCGACGCCGCGTATGCCGTGCCGAGCCCGTTCTGGGCGCGCGTGTTGCCGCAGGTCAAAGCCGCACACCCGTATTCGTGGATTTTCGGCGAGGTGATCCATGGCGATTACCCGCGCATCATCGAGGAATCCACGATGGATTCGATCACGCAATACGAGCTATGGAAGTCGATCCAGCATGCGCTGGAGACGGAGAACTTCTTCGAGCTGGATTGGAATCTCAAGCGGCACAACGCGTTCCTGGATTCCTTCGTGCCGCAGACGTTCATCGGCAACCATGACGTGACGCGTATCGCATCGCAGATCGGCCCGGCCAAGGCGGCGTTGGCATTGGCGGTGCTCATGACGGTCGGCGGCGTGCCAAGCATCTATTACGGCGACGAACAGGGCTATGTGGGCGTCAAGCAAGAGCGTTTCGGCGGCGATGACGACGTACGTCCGAAGTTCCCCGGCTCCCCTGCCGAACTGTCCACGCTGGGAGAGCCGACATACCGGCTGCATCAGGCGCTGATCGCGCTGCGCCGTCGCAACCCATGGCTGCTGGATGCGCGTACCGAGGCCGTGAAGCTGGAAAACAAGCACTTCGTCTATCGTTCGACGAGCGCCGACGCCCAGCATTCCCTGACCGTGGACCTCAACATCGAGCAATCCCCCACTTTCACCATCCGCAACGCCGATGGCAGTACAGCGTATCAATACTGAGCTCCCTCATCAGAGGGAGCTCACTCATTCACCTCTGAATGCCTCGGATCAGCAGGTCGAGCAGGTAACCGTACGACCGGTCGACCCGCTCGCGGCCGCGTGTGCGGGGTTGTGCGGAACGCAGTTCGAATTGGATGAACCCGTGTATGGACACCCAGATGGAGGATGCGATTAGATGGGGGTCATCGCCGCGGAATACAGATGCTGCCTGGCCGTATCGAATGATCTGCGTGATGGCGTCCAGGCAGTGCTGGGCCGAGTCCGACGCCTGCCCCATCCAGACCAGCGCGTAAATGCCGGGGGCGTCCAGCGCGTGTTCACGGTAGATTATGCCCGCCCTGCGCAGGCGCAGCACGGGGTCGGATTCGTCAATGGCGATGAGCTGTTCGCGCAGATCGGTGAAGTATGTGTCGATGAGCGCATCGCACACCGCCTGCTTGCCGCCGATGTGCTGGTAGATGCTGGTGGGCGACACATCGGCCTGTGCGGACAGCGCACGGATGGTCAGACCGTCCACACCGTCCCGTTCCACGATCCGCCTTGCCGCGTCAAGGATTCTCCCGTGGATTTCAAGGGTGGGCGTGCGTTTGGATCGGGGCTGCGATTGCGTCATATCCGTTATTCTAGGGTGCGTACAGGCCATTACCGACGTTTCGGCATGGCCACGATCGCAACGACTGCGGCGATAAGTGCAATCGTCATGGCCGCCAGGCAGGCGAACAGGCATCCGCATCGCAAACACCGGCCTACAACGCAATCAGGCCCGACGACCATCAAAGGTCGTCGGGCCTGATTCATACGCGCTGTCGGACTAACGGCGTCCAGACTTCATACGGAATGGCGCATTATTGCGATTCTTCTTGGAATGGCGGCGGTTCGGACCTTCCGTGTTGCCGTATTTGGCGATCATGCGGCGTTCGTGACGCTTGGCACCTTCTGAACGCTCGTCGCGTACGATGCGGTTCTCGTTCTTGCGATGGATGCGCTTGCCGCCTTCGCCCTGACGAGTGTTGCGCATGGACTGCCTGCGGCCGCCGAAATCGTCGTTGCGGCCGTATTCGGTCCTGTCGCGCTTATCGAACTTGTCGCCCTTGCCGTACCGATCATTGCGACGGTTCTTGCCGTACTGGTCGCGACTGGAATCGCGGCCTTCGAACTCGCCGCCACGACGATCGTCACGGTAGCCGCCACGACGGTCATCGTACCGGTTCTTGCCGTACTGGTCGCGGCCATTGTCCTGACGCTCGTCGTACCGGTTCTTGCCGTATCCGTCGCGACGGTCGCCCTTGCGGCGCTCCTCGCGGCGGTCATCGCCATGCTCGAACAGATAGTCGCGGCGCTCGGCCTCGGGGTTGCTCATGCCGGCGCGGCGTTCCGCACGGTTGCGGTTCTTCTTCACGGCCTTCTTGCTGGCCTTGTCGCCGTGCTTGCGCTGCGGCTCGCCTTCGGCGACAAACTCGCCGCCTGCGTTCTCGTGCTGGAACTCGGTCTCGGCAACGTTCTGCTCGTCACGGTTGCGATTGCGATTGTGCTTGCGCTTGCGCTTGCCGCCGCGGCCGGACTCGTCGCCCGCCGCGTTCTTGGCGCCCCTGTTCTTGCCCTTGCGCGGGTTGCCCACGGGCTGCGACTTGTCGAGGCTCCAACCATCCACGCGCTCGGCGCGGTCGCCCACAAGCTCAAGCACTTCGGGCGAATCGTGGGTCACTTCGATCATCTTGGTCTTGATGCCGGCCTGGTTCAGCAAGCGGCGCGTCTCGCGGCGCTGCTCGGGCAGCACGAGGGTGACCACGTCGCCCGCCTTGCCGGCGCGGGCGGTACGACCGGAGCGGTGCACAAAGGACTTCGGGTCGGCCGGCGGCTCGACCTGCACCACGAGCTCCACGCCGCCGACGTCTATGCCACGGGCGGCCACGTCGGTGGCCACCATGACACGCACATCGCCGGAATCGAACGCAGCGAGGTTGCGATCGCGCTGGTTCTGGTTCAGGTTGCCGTGCAGCTCGGCGGCCGGAATGCCGTTCTGCGTCAGGTTCTTGGCGAGCTTCTTGGCCTGGAACTTGGTGCGGGTGAACAGGATGCGGCGGCCTTCGCCCGAGGCGAGCATGCGCACGAGTTCGTGCTTGTCGCCGCGCGTGGTTTCGAACACGTGGTGGGTCATCAGGTCGGGTTCGGCGGTGGCCGAATCGACCTCGTGCACCTTGGGATCGTGCAGGAAGGTGTTCACCACTTCATCCACGCCGTGATCGAGCGTGGCGGAGAACAGCATGTGCTGGGCGTCGGGCGAAATCTGCTCAAGCAGTCGCTTGACCGGTGGCAGGAAGCCCATATCGGCCATTTCGTCGGCCTCATCGATGACCACGACTTCGACGGACGAGAGCGTGAGCGCCTGCTGGCGCAGCAGGTCCTCAAGGCGGCCCGGGCAGGCGACCACGATATCGGCGCCGGCCTTCAGATCGCGGATCTGGTGGATGTACTTGACGCCGCCGTACACCGTGGTGGTGTTCATGCCGAACGTGTGGGCCAGCGGCATCAGCACGTCGTTGATCTGGTTCGCGAGCTCGCGGGTGGGGGCCAGCACCAGGCCGCGCGGGTGCGGCAGGAAGTCGTCGGCGCGGCGCTCTTCCAGGCTGGCCTTCTTGCGGCGCTTGATTTCCTTGCGGAACTCCTCCATCGCGATTTCGCCGAACGAATCGTAGGAACCGAGGCGGGTGACCAGCGGAATGGAGAATGCGAGGGTTTTGCCGGAGCCGGTGCGACCTCGGCCGAGAATGTCGCGGCCGGCCAGTGAATCGGGCAGGGTGTCGGCCTGAATGGGGAATGCGGTCTTCTTGTCATCTGCCGCAAGCACGCGCACCAGCGGTCCGGGTACGCCAAGTTCGCCAAAGGTAAGGGGGCGGGATTCCGCGCTGTCGTTCATCTGGAAATCAGCGGAATCGTCACGATCATCGAAATTATTACGGGGCACAGTGGCCTTTCATGTCAAAGGTTACGCAAATTACGCAAGCTTTCCGAGCTTAGCGTAAGCCCCCTACTTTGCTTGGTGCTCGCCACACTGTCATCCCACTCTCTACTTATGACCCCACGGGGCGGCAACTTGCCCATGGGGCGGTTTGAAGAAATTGTGAAACCGCAGAATAAAGCCATTTTCACCTACCGCCCCATGAGGGTTTTACCACCCCATGGGATGTTTGCCGCCCCATGGGTTTTACCACCACGTAAGGCGAGCACCGCTCCATGGAACACGCAAATGGCCCCTACCCGTGAAGGTAGGGGCCATTGTGCAAAAGGGCTGAGCCAAAATACAGCCCAGTAGCCCTAAAACACACTACAAAATATCCGGATCGTCTTTGGCAATAGTGCCGGTTGCCTTGCCAATGGCCTTCAGGCCGTGGTAGGCCACAAGAATCACGATCGTGCCAATGGCAATGCCGTTGAAGGAAATGCCACCAACAGTGAACGCGAATTGGCCGATGGCAATGATCATGGTGATGGCTGCCACCATGATGTTCAGCGGCTTGTCGAAGTTGACCTTGTTCTCCACCCAGATGCGGATACCGATCATGCCGATCATGCCATACAGCAGCGTGGTCACGCCACCGAGCACGCCGGCGGGGATCGTGTTGATCACGGCACCGAACTTCGGGCACAGGCTCAGGATCAGGGCGAAGGCGGCGGCGCACCAGTAGGCGGCGGTGGAGTACACCTTGGTGGCGGCCATCACGCCGATGTTCTCGCCGTAGGTGGTGGTGCCGGAGCCGCCGCCGAAGCCGGCGAGCGTGGTGCCCAGGCCATCGGCCATGAGGGCGGTGCCGATCTGGTTGTCGTAGTCGCGGCCGGTCATTTGGGCCACGGACTTGACATGGCCGACGTTCTCAGCCACAAGCACGAGCACAACGGGGATGAACATGGGAAGGATGGAGAAATCGGCCTGCGGCAGGTGGAACTTCGGGAAGCCGATCCATGCGGCGTCGCCGATGGCGGAGAAGTCGACCTGGCCACGGATGCAGGCATATACATAGCCGATGATCACGCCGACCAAAATATTGAGGCGGCCCAGCAAGCCCTTGAACAGCACGGCCACGAGCAGCACGGCCAACAGGGTAACCAGTGCGGTGTCGGGCGCGGCTTGGAAGTTGGTCCACACGGAAGGTGCCAGATTGAAGCCGATGATGGCCACAATCGCGCCGTTGACCACGGGCGGCATGATGATGTCGATCCATTTGGAGCCGGCGTAATGCACGAGCACGCCAACCAGGGCCAGCAGAATACCGGTGACCATGATGCCGAAGCTGGCGACCGCAATGCCCTTGTTGGCGGTGGAGACCGCGGTGATCGGTGCAATGAAGCCGAAGGACGAGCCCAAATAGCTCGGCAGCACGTTCCTGTTGATAAGCAGGAACAGTGCGGTGGACATAGCCGTGAAGAACAGGGTGGTGGACGGGTCGAAGCCCGTCAGAATCGGCACCAGGAAGGTGGCACCGAACATGGCGATGACGTGCTGTGCGCCGATACCGGCGGTGCGCACCCAAGTCAGACGTTCATCGGGCTCGACTACCTCGCCGGGCGCCAGCGTCTTGCCGTCGCCATGCAATTGCCATTGGAAGATATTGGACATTACTACTCTCCTCGCTCTCGCTTGGGGCACGGCATTCACAACCAGCCGCACCACGCACCATTCTAGCTCACGAAGATTTTGTGAAGTCTCTCTTCCGGGAAAGGCTATTTGCCGTAATACTCCAGCAGGTGTGGATCGACGGCCTGCACCACATCCACCAAATCGCCATTGGAGAGATACGGGCGCTTGAATTCGCGCCACGGCTCCACCTTGACCTCCCAGCGGCCGGTCGTCTCGTCGAGCACGGGCCGGGCGGTCTGCTCCCAGCGCACACGCTTGGAGGTGCGGCCGGTTTCCGGGTCGCGGCGTGTATAGTGCAGGCAGGTGCAGTTGGTGATCTTCCAGTCGTCCGAGTCGGCGCGATGCAGGAATTCCTCGTCGGCCAGATCCTCGATGGTGAGCATCAGGGCGAGCATGAAGTCGCCGTGGGTGACCATGACCACGGATTCCGAATCGGATTTGCGGCTCAGCGAGGTCAGGATGTTGTGCACACGGTCCTCGGCCACATCGGCAATCGACTCGCCTGCCGGCGGACGCCAGTACAGCGGATCGGTGTTCTTGAAGTTCCAGTTGCGTGCGTAGTTGTTTTTGAATTCGTCCTTGGTGATGGTGTTGATTTCACCCCAGGAACGTTCGCGCAGCACACGGTTCTCCTCCCATTTGGCCTTGGGCAGGGCCATGGTGGCTGCGGTTTCGCGGGTGCGCACGTATGGCGAGACCATGTAACGGTCGAACAGCTGCTGCTGGCTGACCAGCCAACGACCGATGCAGTCGGCCTGCTTGCGTCCGGTGGCGGTGAGTCTCCAGGAGCGGTCGGGTACGGTGACGTTGTCCTGCGTATACAGGGAGTTGTCGCCCTGTTCGCCCGCCTGGACGATGACGTTCGCTTCGGATTCGCCATGCCGGATTACGTATAGATCGAGCGGCATGCTCATATATGTTCCCCTTTCGTTATTGGTTACGTTGTGTTGTTTTCTGTTGTTTCCTACTTGACTTGCGTGATGGTGTTCCCCTTGACCATGAACGCATGCCGGGCCATGTCGATCATCGGCTGGTCGAACTTCGAGTCGGTGTAGAACTCGTCGACGACGGCGTCCGGACCGTACAGCTCGCGGAACCTCCTGGCCTTGTTGGTGTTGAAGTTGAGGTACGTGACCCTCATCGTCTCCACATCCACCTCGCTGGCCACGAGATTCCTCACGCCGAGTCTGCGGCAGGCCTTCCCCACCGTCAGACCGAAGGATGCGGTGAGGATCACATCGTCCGACTCAGGCTGGTACCAAGGCTTGATACGTGCGTAATATCGGTCCCAGAAATCGTCCACGAGCTGTTCGACGCTCGCCACCCGTTTGGATCGGCTCAGTTCCGTGAGATAGCCTTCGGTCATCTTGCCCACGCCGTATTCCATTTGTTCAAGCGTGGCCCGGCCAAGCTTGTATTTGACCGCGTACCGCAGCACGGGGGCGATATAGCGGAACACTTTCGGGTCGTGGCGGGCGGAATACAGGTACAAGTCGAACAGGCTTTCGCCATCATAGATGGTTCCGTCGAAATCGAATACGCGCATACCTTCTGCTTCTACTCTGTTATTCCTTGTCTAAGGCTAATCTCGGTAAGCCGGCGAAAGCGCAAATACGCAGTGAATTTCACATGAACACTGTTTTTTGGATTGATTTCGGTACAGGTAACGTACACTGGTGACAGCGTGGAAGGAGGTGCGTAATGGCGGCGTCTGAAATCGAACAATGGTGGATTGATAAGTTTCAGGAGAACCTGGGTCCGATTCGCAAGGTAGCCGGATGGACGACTCAGCAACTGGCCGACGAGCTGGGAGTCGCGCGACAGACGGTGTCTAACTTGGAGACCGGCAAAAGCCCGATGACCAAACTGCAGTATCTCGCTTTACGTACGGTGTTCAGCGCCGAGATCGCACGTCGTGAAGACCGCGATCTGGCACGCATCATCAAGACTTTGGTCGACGATCCCATTGAGCAACGCATTCGCGAACGGCGCGCCCAAGAGCAGGACGGCGAGGCCGTTGCCGACAATGCCCCAGTCAATACGGACGGTGGCAACGTTGCCGACAACGCCGCCACCGAGAAACGCAAGCCCAGTGCCGCCACATTGAAGGCTTCAAAGACTGCCGCAACGGGCAAGCCCACGCTCAGCACGGCGATGCAGGCTCTCGCCGTCATCACCGGCGCATTGGCCAGTGGAACCGCCGCCGGCATCATCACCTACTTGATGTTCCCGGACGGCGGCCCGAACAAGCGCTGAGTCGCCGAAATATCGAAACGGATTGAACAACCCAGTTCGAAGCCCTGAGCACCATTTTGTCCGTGTCGCACCAGCGTTTCCCTCATTATCAGCTGTTTCGAGTTGCATGAATGCACCGTTTATAGGCCGAGAATTTCGTGCTTTTTTGCATCAAATTCTTCTTGGGAGAGAATGCCGATATCAACCAATTCCTTCAATTTCTTCATCGCCTCGACTTGTTCTTCCACAGACATGGATGCCGTGTGAGAGGCGGGAGCAGCGGCTTCCGGTGCCGGCGCAGGTGCCGGCGCTTGAACCGGGGCGGCGGTCATAGGATTGATGGCTTGCGCCATATTCATACCAAGCAACATGCCGCCATCGCCAAAGCCGTTGTCTTGAATACCTTGCGCAATGCGCTGCTGGGCAGCCATATTGCCAGCTTGTTGGGAAACGCCCTCGTATGCGGCAACATTCATCTTATTCGAGGCGAACTGCTGCACGAGCTGACGTGATTGCTCGGTGAACTCGATGCTTTCGATGCCCACGCTGGACACTTCAAAGCCAAAACGATCATTCCATGTACCGGCATTGGCTCGATCGCCACGCACGCATGCTGCGATGTCATTCGCCTTGCCGGGCAATTGCGAAATACGATATTCATTGGACAACGAATTGATGGCCACAATAAACGACTGTACGAATTCGGACAGAATCTGCCTACGTGGCCCTTCATCATCGAATGAATACGACACGGTAGTGGCAGGCACAAAGTTACGAACGAATCGAACTGGATCAGTGACCTTTAGCGACATGGATCCGCGTGCGCGAATTTCCAAATCGACGCCATAGAACCGGTCGTTATACACCAGCGGCGCAGAAGTGCCGAATTTGATGCCACGAATCTCACGCAGGTTGACGAAGGCCACATATTTGGCGCGGCCAGGCTGACCTCCGAAGGTGAATCGATCGGCGACCTGGTTGAAGAACGATCCGATGCCGTCTCCGGCGAGCACGCTCTGTTCCCCGTTGCGATATTCATAACCGCCCGACTCGGTGATGACGTTTTCGATACCTGTTTCAGAGAAAATGAACGCCGCAGTATTCTCTGGCACATAGATACGCGAACCATTGGTGATTATTCCCTCGGAACCGTATTCATTCGAACCGCGATCGTTGTTGCTTCCGCGGGGAATGCCCGGCACAACGACGGTGTGTTCCGTGAACGGACCAGCGGTGATGATATCACGCCACAGGTCCGCGAATGTACCGCCGAGCGCGCCGGCGAACGCCTTAATAACTGCCATCTGTTTTCCTCGATATCTCAATGCACATGGCCGGTCTTGCGACTATGCAATCGCAAGACCGGCCGTTATGCTGGCATGTTGGCTATAGCTGCGTTTCGCGATCGCAGTATTCGCATCGAACGACTTCTTTGCGATGACCGGAAAGCGGAGCGCCACAACCTTCACAATTCACCGAAACCACGGGTTCGGTAATCCCAAGCCCACTACGGAATGCGCCAAAAGTGTCCTTCAGCGCCCCGGCCAGAGCCTCCGTTCCGGGGATGGCCTTGTTGAAGACCGGCTCATCCATTGGCGTATACTGTCTGCCGCGTATACCCATGTATCGTCATCGTTCCTTTCTTGGAAAACCGTTACCTCGATACGCCAGTCTGATCACTGGCCCACCGATGCGAGCTTCTGCGCGCATCGAGTCATGACCTCGGTGTAGTAGGCCGAATCCTCACTGCTGAGGGAGTTTTCGTCAATGGCGTCTACCTTCTGGGAGAACTCAGAGTAACGCTTCATCATGCTGGCATAGTCGGTAGCCATGCTGACCACGTTGTCGGATTTCTGATATTTGTTCATGAAGGCAACATACTCATCGATAAAGGCCTCGTAGCTGTCCATCGTGGACTTGAAGTCAGCACTGTCATTGGTGTTCTGCTGCGCCTTCTGATCCGAAGACTGGTCGCTCTGCTTGTTGGCATCGCTGGAATCAGTGCCCGTATCAGTGCTCTTATCATCCTGCTTCGCGGCGTCGCCGTCCGTAGACGTATCTTCCTTCTTTTCCGGAACCTGGATAGTGATGGACATGATGGTCTCGTCGTCAGTGTCACGAGAAACGCTCACACTGTATCCATCGGCGTTCTTGGCATTGAAGATGTCAGCGGACTTGCTATAGTCCACGGTGAAACCGTTGTCTTGCACGGACTTGACGTAGTCGGCATACTGCTTGGCGTCGGTATCGCACACCTCGATGGAGAAGTAGTCCGAAGACTCGCTTTTAATTTCACCCTTTGTGGATTTCGGCTGCGGCAGCAGCGCCGCGATATCCGACTCCGGCCATGAATATGCTTCGCACTTGGTGGCGAGCGATGCTTCCAATTCCGCCCGATCAGCCTTGGCCTTCGCACCGTCACGAATTACGAACACGCCACCGATTACCAGACCCACAACGGTGATACCGACTGCCACCCAGGCCAGCACTCGGCCTTGCACCTTGCCACTCGGGCGGGTCACGTATACGGCGAAGCCTGAGAGCAGTGCCGGAATCACCGTGGCGAACAGCAGTCCGCCCCAGGATCGGCCAGAAACATCCACAAATTGGGCGAGTACGAACAACACTCCCCAAATAATGGCGAACACAGCCAGCTTGGAAGTCTTCTTCACCCCTTGTGCATTCGGAGCAAGCACGGCAGGCGCAGCGGCACCAGCAAAACCAGTGGCAGCACCGGCACCATGTGTGGCGGGTGCAGGAGCCACACCAATACGCTTGTCCAGAGCGGCGAGGAACTCATCAACGCGCTTGGCGCTTTCGTTTCCAGTCGCCTCCAGACGAATGGCGGCCCCTGCCGCACCCTGCGGGACTACGGTTAGCGTGCAGTTCACCCCATCATAGGAGTGGAAGGAAAACGCTCCGGTCTGGGTGTTTTCGTTATCCAAGGTAAACGTGGCGCCAGTAGTCAGCTGGTCGTGAATAACTTGGAACAGCTGTTGCGGACTGACCGCATATACACGATCAAATGGCGCGCCGGCGGGCCGCTGCGATGCCGTAGCCGGAGTCATCGGAGTAGTGGTAGCACCATCAGACGCTACGTTCGGTTGGCCAGCCGGTACAGCATTCGGCACGGTAGGCGCATTGTTCGCGCGATCTTCCGGTGCGTCATTCGTGCCTTCGGACGGTGGAACCGGCTGAGGTTGTTGATCAAATGGCGTTGTCATGATGCCCTTCTTTCCTTAAGCAGCAGCATTACCAGCACAGAAGAGGCAAGCCCGGCAACCGTTACGGTCAATCCGACTGCCATGGCAAGCCGGTATCGTTCGCTCATCATTGCGTCCCTTCTTATTGCTCGCGTTGCTCTGCGATACATCGAAACCAGTGTATGGCGTTGTTATTATGTACGCAAATTAGCATTTTGTATGCATATTAGCTTTATTGTCGATGCTTGATACCGCGCATGAACATCCTTTCCGCCACCGCACCTACACGGATGGCATCGACCATTGTCGGCGACACGCGCGGGCCATACATCAGCTGACAACTGAATTTTTCGGCGTGTTTCCGAAAAGTCGGCGTCTTGTACGCTGGGAATCGAGCAACCGCGCACGATGGCGCAGCACAGCACCCACAACACAGCGACAAGGAGCATGGGCAATGGCAGACATCCCCGAAGAACATTTGACCGAGGAACTGTTGGATCGGCTGCTCGCCAGCGCCAGCATTGAGCAGTATCTCGATGAGGGACTTGTCAGCGCACGCACGCTGACCGACTATCTGTTCGACCGTATGGAAGCCCATGGCCTGAAACGAGCCGACGTGGTGCGGGCATCCGGCCTCAACGCCACAGTGGTTTATGACATTTTCTCCGGCAAAAGCCGCCCCGGCCGAGATCACGCCATCATGCTGGCTTTTGGTCTCAAGTGCACATTACGTGAAACCCAACGGCTTCTTCGTCTTGCAGGCGTTTCCGAACTGTGGTGCAAACAGCGACGTGACGCGATTATCATCTGGTGCATACGCAATGGATTCGACCGCATTGCCACGGACGACGAGTTGTATCGTATGGGAGAGGCGACGTTGCTGCCGGCCGATTGACGACATTCGGCCCAACAACACTCACCAGTGAGACGCAAGTAAGAGGGCATCAAGGAGAGACATGGACGATAAGCAAGCGATGCATGCGATGAGCATCGACGATGCGTACCATGTCGAGCGCACGCTTGCTCGCGGACCTTCCGGCGTCACCGAACTGGTGAGCATTGACGGCAACGGCCCGTTCGTACGCAAGAAGATTCCCTCTCCCCTAGCGCAACGCAATGTGTGGGCGGTGCTCAGCGCCTGCCAGAGTAATCGTCTGCCGCGCGTGGAAGCGACATACGAGCTGCCCGACCGGTTCGTCATCGTCTACGATTACGTGCCGGGCAGCACGCTTGCGCAAATTGTGGAGGAAAACGGGCGGCTTGCGCCGAACGTGGCCGTGCAGCTTATCGACCAAATTTGCGAGGCCGTGCAGGAGCTTCACCAGCACGGCGTTATCCACCGCGACATCACGCCGGCCAATATCATCGTGGCTCAGGATGGCGCGCATCTCATCGATTTCGGCATTGCGCGCGTATGGTCAGCGTCAAGCAATCGCTCGCGGGACACCACGGCGCTTGGCACTTATGGTTTCGCCTCGCCCGAGCAATATGGCTTCGCCAAAACCGACGCGCGTTCCGACGTGTTCTCGCTGGGTCGACTGCTCGGATTCATGCTGACCGGCGTATATCCCGATGCCAGCGACTACGAGCATCGACTTGCCGATGATGCCGCAGTACCGGCACGACTGCGCGCCGCCATCGGCTATGCGTGCGCATTCGAGCCCAGCAAACGGCCACAGAGCGTCCAGGAGTTTCGCCAGGCGCTGTTCTCCCAGTCCAATCCGCCCATGCCGAACGCATCATCGGCAAATCCGCCATCACCGAGCACAACGAACGACGTCACGTCGGCGTCTCGACTATTTCGGCGTCTGCACTTGAGCAAACGCGCCATCGTGCTGTGGTCCATCGTCGGAGCGGCGCTGGTGGTCGCCGCTATTGCGGGAGGCATTGTGTTGGCAGGCCAACTTGGCATTATCGGGTCGGCAACATCACCCGATTCCTCGACACAATCCAGCAGCCAATCAACCGATAAGGCCGATGGCGGGCACTCCTCGAACGGGGCAGGAACCGACAATGCCAATGGCACGGGCGGAGTAGGCGGCACTGACGGCGCTGATGGAGACAATCAAGACACCGTCACCGACAATCCTCTGAAAATAGTGGAATCCGGCTGGTCGGCGGACCAGCAAGGGTATGTCCACTACGCTTTCGCCCTGCGCAACACCAGTACGACCCAGCAGGTGCAGTATCCGCAGATTACCATTACGGGGCGGGCCAAAGACGGTTCCATCGTGTTCTCGCAGACGCGAGCACTGAATATGGCATTCCCGAATCAGACTGTATATAACGCCGGCCAAGCGGGCGAGGGCACGGCCCCGGCCACCGTAGATTTCGTTGTGCTTAGCCCTGATACGTACAACGTCACCGAGGCTCAAGGAACCGCCACCTTCCCCATCAGCGGAACATCCAAAATAGACAACAGGGACGGCGGCACGACGTTCAATGGCGAGGTCCACGCCGTGGCAGATGGATTCAAGCCATCCGATGGGCAGCAAATCAAGATTTCCCTAGTACTGCGCAACGCACAGAACGCAATCATCTATGGAGATATCGCATTCGTGGATTGGCCGGGCAATGGTCAATCCACGCCATTCTCGATTACCGTCTACGATCTGCCGAAGTATTCGTCTTACGATCTGTATGCGCAAATCTGGTAGTTGACTTTGCGCCTGCAAGGTGGCTGTCAGGTGCCTGTCAGGCCGCTGTTCGCGTCACCTGCGCACTGGCGTTGCGGCGCGCCTGGCCGAACAGATAGATGCCGATGGGCAGAGTCAGCACACCGCCGATGATGAACACCAGCGAGATTGGAATCACATCGGCCAACGGCGCGAAGATCAACATACCCAGCGGCATGCTGAGTGTGCTCATGGTGGTGTCAAGGCCGAATACACGGCCCACCATCTTCTCATCGGCCTCGGTCTGGATGATGGTGCGCATCGGGCCCATGCAGATGGCCGAAGCCAAACCGTTCACCACATCAATCAGCAAATAC
>PPYF01593476.1_pt1 | contig 22084 bp, 24 predicted proteins | sample 1559871 | NCBI WGS metagenome assembly PPYF01 (sample SAMN08240021, study PRJNA423297) | Human gut metagenome, whole genome shotgun sequencing project.
TCTACGCCCTGACATCGGAGGTTAAAGCCGATGTGAATTTCCCACTATATCAACTGTCTGTGAAGATCGTTGATATTTCCTAATTTTACGTATAGTGATGTATTTAGACACACAAATATAAAGAAAAAACATTGGGAGATTTGTATCGAAATATCCCAATGTTTGATTTCAATCATTGAGATGTTTTTTTCAAATCTTCCGATGTTTTTCCGACTCTCCAAAAGGACAAAAGGACAAAAAGGATATATATGATTGTTTTTATTCATCTTACTATAAGAACTATGAGGTATATTGCTGATCTTTATTATATTAAGTGCTTTTATAGACGTGTAACCTTACGAATATTGAAATCGTGTTTTGCGCCAACCTGAATCGTTTTGTTTGTCATGAAATGATTGGGCAACTCTTGAACAAAATTACCTATATTGTCAGGATTATTTAGTGAAAGGGCCGTGCTTGGAAAGAAGAGCGATATCTTGTTCGCGTTTGCTTCCGCCTTCAATGATACAATCATTCGACAATATGGTGATATTATTGTACAAATTCGGGGAAAATAAAGGAGCTCCTTTCTGGAATTCCTCTCCCAACTAATAGGCTTCGTCGTTGGCATTGGAATTTTTATAGTACCATAGGGGATTTTTGTCCTTATGTCCTTTTGTCCTTTTGAAAGGAGGGCACGTTGGTGGGGGAAAGAAGAGGTGTGTGAGATTTATAACTTGCTTGTATCCAGTAGATAAACTCTCGTTGCTTTTTTAGGGACGAAAATTTGTGTGCTCGAAAAAATGCAGGAAGCTCACGTAATATGCTTTTTTGTGAATAGTGTCAGTGACAGTTGATTTTAGCAGTGGATCGCTAATTGTTTCCCTATGTGGACAATATTTGATAAAGTAATAAAAACTGAAATATTATAAATTATTAATCATAGAATGACATGGCAAAAGAAAAACAGAAACCATACGAGTTTTTAAGCAATTTGGTATTGGCTTTAATGGGAACGGATCGTATTTTCAGTAACAGTTTCTTTTCCAGCGAATTTGCTATTTCTCCCAATACACTGAGTGAGATAAGACGGGGAGAGGATATGTGCATTTATCAGTATGTACGGGTGATACGGTGTATGATGAAGTATCTTCATTTAATTGTTCGAATGGATATGTTGCTAAAGGAATTAAGAACCGTATTAGCTTCCAATTGTGATTTGGTGGTTGCTACGATTCCGCACCGTTTTCACGGAACTTACCAACCGAAAGAGTGGGTGGTAGTAATGCATTGGGATGGTATAAGATAAATGTTGAAATGAAGAAATATGTAGGTCCCTAGATTCATGATAAACTCATGAAATCCCTACATTTTGCAGGTTAGAAATCGTACAGCGGTATATTTTTAACTTGACCCTCGTATCGGTGTAAAAACTGATATGTATCTATATGTGAAATATACCAACTGTCTGTGAGGATCGTTGGTATATTGCGTTTTAAGGGAACGTTGTACCATAGGGGAGTGGAAAATAGAATAGATGGTTAAAGAATACAAAAAAAGAGCAAACTCATAATATTCCTAAATCTTTCCGGAATCTGTATCGTTATTTGTAGCATAGAATAAAGTATAGTATTAACGCTAAAAGAATAACGATTATGAAGAAATTTCTATCTCTACTTGTACTGGCTCTGGTAGCCGTGCAGTTTTCATTCGCAAAAGATGTGATAACTAAAGACATGAATCAGTTGCCGCTTCCGGCACGTAATTTTATCAATAGTAATTTTACAAAACCACAGGTTGCCCATATCAAAATTGATAAGGATATGATGGAGTCTACCAAGTATGAAGTGTTATTGATGGATGGTACGGAAATTGATTTTGACAGTAAGGGAAACTGGGAAGAGGTAAGTGCTAAGAAAGGGCAGACTGTTCCTGTTAGTATTGTTCCGGGATTCGCTGTCAACTACCTGAAAGCACATAATTTTGTGAATGAAGGAGTGACGAAAGTGGAACGTGACCGCAAAGGGTATGAGATTGAATTGTCTACCGGGCTTTCTTTCAAATTTGATAAGAAAGGAAAATTTATCAAGGCTGATGATTAACTAGTTGCAGTAAATAGACCTAAACAAGAAGATAACTATGTGGAGATTTAAGTTTAGAGCATGGGCAGTAGTGTTGCTTATGACTGCCCTTTCTTTCGGCGCATGTGATAATGACGATGATGATACTTTTGTTCCGCCCAGTAATATTACGGAGGCCTTGAAACAGGTATATCCGGCTGCCCAGAATATAGAATGGGAGATGAAAGGTGCTTATTATGTAGCTGACTGTTGGGTGAGCAATGATGAATTGGAAGTCTGGTTTGATGCTAATGCCAACTGGGTGATGACAGAAAATGAACTGAACAGTATTGATCAGTTGGTGCCGGCTGTTTATACGGCTTTTATGGATTCTAAATATAACGCGTGGGTAGTGACAGATGTATATGTGTTGACATTTCCACAGAATCCGATGGAATCTGTGATTCAGGTGAAACAAGGTAGCCAGCGCTACTCGCTTTATTTCACGCAGGATGGCGGATTGATACATGAGAAAGATATCAGTAACGGAGATGATACGAATTGGCCGCCAACTGAATAACTTTTAATCATAAAAATGACAACGGACTATTTCTATAAAAGGAATGGTCCGTTGCTTTTTATAATTACATTTGTTTGTAATCCTTGGCCAATCCTCCTTCACTTGTTTCTTTATAGAGTGACGGTAGGTCATGTCCGGTCTGTTTCATCACTTGCACTACTTTGTCGAAAGAGACACGGTGCATGCCATCGGTGAAAGCTGAATAAAGATTAGCATCCAGCGCACGTGCGGCGGCGTATGCATTTCGTTCGATGCAGGGAATTTGTACCAATCCGCATACCGGGTCGCAAGTCATTCCCAAATGGTGTTCCAGGCCCATTTCTGCTGCATACTCAATTTGTGCAGGACTGCCCCCGAACAATTGATTGGCGGCAGCCGAAGCCATTGCGCAGGCAACACCTACTTCTCCCTGACAACCTACTTCTGCTCCGGAAATGGATGCGTTGAATTTGACGATGTTGCCAAACAAACCGGCAGTGGCTAACGCACGTAAAATGCGCATATCGCTAAAGTCACGGCTTTTTTGAAGATGATAAAGTACGGCGGGCATGACTCCGCAGGAGCCACAGGTAGGAGCGGTTACTATTTTGCCACCGGAAGCATTTTCTTCACTTACGGCTAAAGCATAAGAGAAGACGAGCCCTCTGGATTGCAGGGATTGTTTGTATCCGGTAGCACGTATGTAATAAGTGGAAGCTTTCCGCCGGAGATTTAGTGGTCCGGGTAGTACGCCCTCTGCTTCGAGTCCACGGTGAATGGCATCTTTCATGGTAGCCCATACTTCAGCCAGGTAGTCCCATATATCTTCTTCCTCACATTCCTTTACGTATTCCCAATAACTTTTTCCGGTATCTTCACACCATTGGAGTATTTCAGTCATGTTTTCCATACCATATACATCGGGGCTTTCGATGGTTGGATTGTCATTGTTTTCTGCCAGTGCACCACCACCGATGCTATAAACAGTCCAATTCTCCTGCACTTTATCGTTGTTATCCAGAGCTGCAAATGTCATTCCGTTCGGATGGAACGGTAGAAAGACTTTGGGCTGCCACACAATTTCTACCGGGGCAGTGGGTTGCAAAGTGTCTATAATGGCTACATCCGTCATGTGTCCTTTGCCTGTAGCAGCTAAACTGCCGTAAAGGGTTACTTTAAAAGATGCAGCATCCGGATGACGTTCCAGAAACATTTCGGCAGCTTTGCGCGGTCCCATAGTGTGGCTACTGGAAGGTCCTGTGCCTATTCTATATAGCTCTTTTATCGATTTCATGACTGATGATGTGTTTTTGTTAATACCATTTCTTTTTTCTGAAGTACAAATATACAATAATACCGATAATTGCCATTACAATCCAGGCAAATAAATACCCGTATTGCCATTCGAGCTCGGGCATCCATTTGTAATTCATTCCCCATACTCCGACCAGAAATGTCAAAGGGATAAAGATGGTGGATACGATGGTTAATCTCTTCATGATGTCGTTCATACGTAAATCATTGTTGGAGATGTACAGATCGACTAATGAGGAAAGAGTTTCCCGGCAGATCTCAATGGTCTGTAATACAAATTGCAAGTGGTCGTTTACATCATTGAAAAAGGCACGGTTCACTTTGTGAATGAGCAGGTTTTCTGCCCGTAGTAACTTGATATATTGTTCTTTTAGTGGAAGGATGGATTTTTTCATCAGCATATATTGGCGTCGTAATGCCTGAATCTGAATACCGATGTCATCACCGCTGGTGATGGTGAGCAGTTCTTCTTCCAAATCTTCGAGTGCGTCATCAATGGAAGAGATTGTTGAAATATAGTTTCCCATGATGCTGTTGAGCAGCACGCTAAGTAGATAATCAGTCTGGCGGCTGCGTATCTTCAGGACATCATTGCGCAGAGCGGAACTGACATCATCGAAGAAGTCGGTTTCTTTTTCGAGGAAAGTAAGTACGTAGTTATTACCTAGAATAAGACAGACTTGTTGTTGGAGCAACTCGTCCAGTTCGTCTTCTTCTTTATGTTCGTTGGGGTAGAATATTTTTAAGATCAGGACGATGTATTTGTCATGCTCTTCTATCTTGGTAGGATGATCCGCATTCAGTATATCTTGCAGGACTAGGAAGTCTATTTCAAAATGACTGCAAATTTCACGGATAGTCTCCGTATCTTTCATTCCGTGTATTTGTAGCCAATTGATCCGATCGCTGTTCAGTGTTCCCTTGATGGCTTGAAAGGTGTCGTTGGCGCTTTCCTGCATCTCGGTAGCATTGTAAGTACAAAGATGTAAGTGGGTAGGAGTAAGACTGTCTCCTGTGTAAATAAGCTTTTCGCTTAACAGATTATTCTTCATGCTTTATTCTCGTTTTAGAAAACCACTGTAACAAAGGTAGTGGTTTTCTAAATGAGAACAAGTTCTTTGGACGTTTTGTTTACAGGTTAGTCAAAATCGACTACTGTGATTCCGGCACCGCCAAACTGCACATGTTCGTCAGCATAGTGGCTCACTCCCGGTACGGTGGCCAGATACTGGCGGATTAATGTACGAAGTATTCCCGTTCCTGTGCCGTGAAGGATGCGTACACGGTCCATGCCGACTAATATGGCGTCATCGATAAAATAGGTGACTGCTTGCAGAGCTTCGTCTCCGCGCATTCCACGCACATCGATGTCTTGTTTGAAGCTAAGCTTCTTTTCGTACATCTGATCATGCGTCTGGCTACTGACAAAGGTGCTTTTGGCGATTCCTTCCGTCTTGGGGGCGTTATTGGTACGTTCCAGACGGTCTATTTTTACGGTCGTTTTTATACTCCCAAAAGCAACGGTTGCATTTTTACCATTGATTTCCATCACTTGGCCGACACTTGTCTGTCCTTTGATTTTTACATTTTCACCTACTGCAATCGGTACTACTTTAGGAGCACTTGATGGGGAAGAGGCTGTGGCCTTCGGTTCGTTTTTCTTATTTTTCTTCCGTTCTTGTTTCTCCTTTAATTTCTTCATTTTCTGTGCAATCTTCTCTTCATGCTCTTTAGAAGCCAGCGCATCTAAAGAAGTACGGAAGTCTGTCAGTTCCTGACGTGCCTGGCGTGTCTTTTCCTTTTCAGCTTGTGCTTCCTTGATTGTGCGTATTGTGTTTTCAATGCGTGCATTGGATTCCTGAAGCATCCGTTCCGCTTCTTCTTTTGCTTGCCGGATGATCTCTTTCCGTGATTTCTGCAACTCTTCCATTTCCGTTTGGTAGCGGGCAATGGTTTCTTCCATGTGCTTTTCCCGTTGACGGATAGTTTGACGTTTTCCTTCCCAGTAACGCTTGTCGCGCACGATGTCCTGAAGGTATTTGTCGGCATTGATATATTCACTTCCTACGATTTCCGAAGCATCTGCAATGACATCTTCCGGCAATCCGATTTTTCGTGCGATTTCTACGGCAAACGAACTTCCGGGATTTCCGATTTGTAGCTGGAAAAGTGCTTGCATGAGATGGCGGTCGTAAAGCATGGCTCCGTTCACTACTCCTTCATGATCTTCGGCAAAATGTTTCAGATTCTGGTAGTGGGTGGTGATGACTCCGAATGTTCCTTTCTGGTTGAAACGTTTCAGGACGGCTTCGGCAATAGCACCTCCAATTTGCGGTTCTGTACCTCCACCGAACTCGTCAATCAGGATGAGGCTCCGCTCGTTGCAACTCTTCATCATGATTTTCATATTGGTCAGGTGAGAAGAGTAGGTACTCAAATCGTCTTCAATAGATTGCTCATCACCAATATCGATAAAGATGCTGCTGAATATACCGGCGTGACTGCGTTCGTGCAAGGGAATGAGCATACCGCATTGCAACATATATTGCAGTAAACCGACTGTTTTGAGGCAGACGGACTTACCTCCGGCATTCGGACCGGATATAATAAGAATGCGTTGTTTTTGATTCAGTTCTATATCCAGTGGTACGACTTTCTTTCCGTGTTTGGCAAGTGAAAGTTGTAATAAAGGATGCACAGCCATTGTCCAGTCCAGTAGTTGCTCATTCTCTACGGCGGGTTTCAGACTATTGGTCTGTATGGCGAAATAGCTTTTCGCACGGATAAAATCTATTTCTGCCAGAAATTCGTATGATTGAAGGATTTCCGGGATAGACGGACGGAGAATGTTTGAAAACTCGGTAAGGATGCGAATAATTTCGCGTCGTTCGTCGCCTTCGAGTTCGCGAATACGGTTGTTGGCTTCTACGACTTCCGCCGGTTCTATAAACACTGTTTTTCCGCTGGCGGATTCATCGTGTACAATACCTTTGATTTTTCGCTTGAGTCCGGGTGCGACGGGGATCACCAAACGTCCGTCACGCATGGTGGGAGCTACGTCTTTATCTACGTATCCTTCGGATTGTGCGCTGCGCAGGATGCTGTTTAACGAGCGGGAAATATTTCCCATCGTACTGGCAAGCTCGCGACGTATACGGGCTAATTCGGTGGAAGCATTATCCTTGATTTTTCCATATTTGTTAAGGATACCGTCTATTTTTCCTATCAGTTGAGGGAAAACTGCTATATCTCCTGCCAGTCGTTTCAGGCTGGGGTAGGGGGTATCGTTCTCTTCTTCATCTTCATTCCGATGGAGAAAGCGTACAATGTCGCGGATAGTTTCTAACGAACGGCGCAGGTCGAATAGTTCTTGTTCGTCCAGATACATTCCTTCTATCCGCACCCGCTTTAGCGAAGGGCGGACATCAAAGAAAAATTGATCGGGAAATCCGTCCTCTTCCTGGATGATGCGGATAAACTCTGTTACCTGGTTTAATTTCTCCTCAACTTCTTCATGTTGCTCCGAAAAGGTCATATCTGTGACTCTTTCTTCGCCTAAAGTGCTAAGACACTTATCTTTTAGTAACTGTCTGATCTGGTCGAATCCTATCTTTTGCTCAAAATTTTGAGGGTATATCATATCTTTGTTCTTACTAATGGACTGCAAAAATACGATTAATTCGCGAAAAAATTATCAGAATGTTTGCAGATTTAAAAATGATTCGTACCTTTGCACCGCTTTCAACGGAAAGCACTTCTGATAAGGAAGTTTTGGAGAGGTGGCAGAGTGGTCGATTGCGGCGGTCTTGAAAACCGTTGTACTGCGAGGTACCCGGGGTTCGAATCCCTGTCTCTCCGCTGAACTAACCGGACAAAACCGGACAATGAACAGCCAAGTCCCACAAATTCAACGATTTGTGGGACTTTTTTTATCCCCTTATGTCTGCCCTACCGGACATCATTTAGACCCTAAAAGACAAAGTTAGTAACCTAACTCGTACCCCCGACAACTGAAAGTCCAAAAGGGGTACACTTAGTCCGAAATTGGCGAACTTCTGTCGCTATTTGGCGAGCCTGTATAAACTTCACTTTGAGTTAATTACCGTAGTTTTGTAACCTAAAAAAGTGAGTTTATGAAGAGTACATTTTCCGTTCTTTTCTTTGTGAAAAAGGACAAGCAAAAAATCAATGGCAGTTACCCTATTTTTGTCCGCATCACGATTGATGGTGTGGCAAGCCGTTTTAATTCCAAACTGGACGTTCAACCCAAACTTTGGGACGGTAAGGCAGGCAAAGCCGCCGGACGTTCTGCGGAAGCTACCCGTATCAACCGATTGCTGGATGATATAAACGCATCCCTTAATACCATCTATCACGAACTGCAAAGGCGTGACAATTATGTTACCGCCGAAAAGGTGAAGAATGAATTTTTAGGGCATAGCGAAAACCACGATACCATCCTTAACCTTTTCCAAAAGCACAATGACGATGTGAAACAGTTGGTCGGCATATCCAAAACGATTGCCACTTATCGCAAATATGAAGTGACCCGCCGCCATCTTGCCGAGTTCATCCAAAGCAAATATAATATATCGGATATTTCTATAAAGGAAATAACCCCGATGTTCATTACTGACTTCGAGTTATATTTGCGTACCACCTGTAAATGTGGTTATAATACGACTGCCAAGTTCATGCAGTTCTTCAAGCGCATTATCCTGATAGCCCGTAATAACGGCATCCTGATAGGCGACCCATTCGCCAACTATAAAATACGTTTGGAGAAAGTGGATAGAGGGTATTTGACAGAAGACGAAATAAAAATCATCCTCAAAAAGAAGATGGTTTCCGAGCGATTGGAACAGGTGCGTGATGTTTTTATTTTTTCCTGTTTCAGTGGTTTGGCTTATGTGGATGTTGTAAACTTAAAGGAAGATAATATCCGCAAGTCCTTTGACGGTAATTTGTGGATAATAACCAAACGCCAAAAAACAAATACAGATGTGAATGTTCCTTTGCTGGATATTCCTAAAATGATATTGGAAAAGTACAAAGGTAAATTGCCGAACGGAAAGGTACTTCCTATTATCAGCAATCAGAAACTTAATGCGTATTTGAAAGAAATAGCAGATGTATGTGGTATTAAAAAGAACTTGACATTTCACCTTGCAAGACATACATTTGCCACGACAACCACACTTGCTAAAGGTGTGCCCATTGAAACAGTCAGCAAGATGTTGGGACACACCAATATAGAAACCACACAGATATACGCCCGCATTACCAATAACAAAATTAGTAACGATATGCAGGGGCTTGATAAGAAGTTTGTCGGCATTGAAAAAATATACAAAGAAGTATCTATGAAATAGGCATATAGGGGACTTATCACAATTTGTGATAAGTCCCTTTATACTTTCAATTACTCACCATTAAATAATAACATTATGGACTTACAAATCATCCAAAACAAAATCTTTGAGGTCAGGGGTTGCCGGGTCATGCTCGATTTCCATTTGGCAGAACTTTATCAAGTTGAAACAAGAGCTTTGAAACAGGCAGTTAAAAGAAACTTATCCCGTTTTCCCAGTGACTTTGCTTTTCAGCTAACAAAGGATGAATGGCAGGAACTTATCACAATTTGTGATAAGTTCCCTGAAAATATCCGGCACACGCCGACCCCGCCTCTCGCATTTTTGGAGCAGGGTGTCGCCATGCTTAGTAGTGTCTTACGCAGTCAGACCGCTATAGACGTGAATATTTCCATCATGCGTGCTTTCGTCCTCATGCGGCAAATGTCAATCGGTTACGAGGAACTTCTTAAACGCATCGAAGAACTGGAACAGAGTACGGATGCACAATTCAGCGAAGTTTATCAAGCATTGACCCAGTTATTAAGCAAGCCCGAACCGAAGCCACGCAAACCGATAGGATATAGAACCTATGACGAATAACGGTTTAAGGTATTCGGTTGTCTAAGGGGTGTCACCAGTGATACCCCTTTTTCTGTTCCCTAAAGTAATGTATCTCAATCACAAATTTTAGCAAAGTTACAGCCCGGCAGGGACAAATACCAAATCCGAGCCGTTCCGGTTTTCTAAAAAATCTCCACACCTACGGGTTGTATTTTTTGAAAAGATATGGTTGAAGTTCCCGCCAAACTGTGGGTGTCCGGCAAAATTTCTTATTGTTTAATTTAAAATTCAGTAGTCATGAAAACAGCAGAATTTACCATGCCGGAAATCACTATCTCTTATAAAGACAATGTAAAAGCATCTGAAAGGGTGAAAATACTCTCATCTGAAACGTCCTACTCTTACCTGAAACCGTTCTATGCGGAATGTATGGAACACCACGAAGAAAGTTATGTAATGTTCCTCAACCGGGCAAACAAGGCTTTAGGCGTTTCCCTGATTTCTAAAGGCGGGATGGCTGAAACTGTAATGGACGTGAAAATAATCCTGCAAACCGCCCTGAAAGTCCACGCTTCGGGGATAATCCTCTCACATAACCACCCATCGGGCAACCTCAAACCGAGCGAGCCGGACAAACAAATCACCTCAAAAATAAAGGAAGCCTGCAAATGCTTGGATTTAGTTCTGTTAGACCATATCATCTTAACGGATGAACACTATTACAGCTTTACGGACGAGGGGCTTATCTAAGCCCTTTTTTTGTTACTGGCAACAAAAACACAGTATCTTACCTTTAAAATAAAACCTTTTTCCCTGTGTTCTCTTATTGTAAATCTTCCTCTTAGGCAGTCATCCAGCCGCAGCAGTCATTTTCGTATCACATAGGCAAAGGTATTTCCGTGTTCTTAACAGCTTTGCAAGGTCAAGCCCTAAAGGTTTTAAACAAAAATCTTCCTGCTGTACTTCGTCCAGAGAGTATTTTTCTTTAAAACCTTGCAAAGCCTAAACACTACCCTTTAAAGCCTATATGAAACGAAAACGACCGCCCCGACCGGAAACGCATAAAAAAAAGTCAGATTTACGAGAAACAGGAAAAAAGGTTATGAAACTTCAACTCCCTTACCTCTCAAATCCGCATAAATTTTAAAAGACACAGAATTATGGAAGCAGTAACATTATCAGAAGCAAGAGTTTATGTAGGTACGTATGCCAAGTATAACAACGGTTCACTTTTCGGCAAGTGGTTAGACCTGTCCGACTATTCGGACAAGGACGAGTTTTTGGAAGCGTGCCGGGAGCTACACAAGGACGAAGAAGACCCGGAACTGATGTTTCAGGACATCGAGAACATACCCGAAGCCCTGATTTCCGAAAGCTGGCTTTCTGAAAAGTTCTTTGAATTGCGGGACGCCATCGAGCAGCTAAGTGAAACCCAGCAGGAAGCTTTTTTCGTATGGTGTGACCACCATAACAGCGATATAAGCGAAGAAGATGCGGACGACCTTGTTTCTTCCTTTGAGGACGAATATCAGGGAGAATATAAAGACGAGGAAGATTACGCCTATGAAATCGTAGAGGAATGTTACGAACTGCCGGAGTTCGCAAAGACCTACTTTGATTATTCCGCTTTTGCCCGTGACCTGTTTATGACTGATTACTGGATGGATAACGGTTTCGTTTTCCGTTGTGCCTGATTACTAACCAGGTGGAGCAATCCACCCATAACACGCCAAGACAATGAAAGTATATAATAACATAAAGACCGTTTTAAGGTGGGTAATACTGGCTTTTATTATCTATCAAGCAGCCAGCAGCACCGCTGGAATGTGGATAGCCCTAACCATAGGCTTTTATATAGTCCGGTTCTTTCTCCGGCTGTTTATCTCTGCCGTTTACCTGTTTTGCATGGCTTTTATTTTCATTGTGCTACTTTCACTTTTGATTATCTGATAACTCATTATAAATTATACCAATATGGAAACTTTAAACAAAAATGGGGTAAGCATTACCCAAACACCGGGAGAAGAAAAATATGTAAAATGCTGTTTAGGCGCATTCAGGGGACAGATTTATTTTCAGTATGATTATCGCCATACAGATATGGAACTGTTTAGTACAGTGGCTAAAACACTTGCTGAATGCCGCCGCCAGCGGGATGAATGGATAGCGAAAAAAAAAGAAACAATAACGATATAAATAAGTACATTTATGAAAACGACAGAAGTAAATAACAAGATTATCGGCAGACGTTGCAAGTGCATATTTACGGGATTACTGGTAACGGGTGTTATCGAAGCCGTAGAGGAAAACGAATATTCCGTGCAGGTGAAAGTTCGTTTTGACACGCCGCACCAATGAGGATGAACTTTATTCTTATAACTGGTCTTTCGGATGTAAATTAGGCTATTTTGACTAGGTAAAATATTAAAAACTATCTCTAACACCTGAATAGGGTGACAGCAGATTACTATATCCTGTTCAGGTATTAAAAAATGGAATTATAGTAAACTAATTATGTATGTTACTCAACTATTTTATATTCTCCTGTTGAAGAAGAAAGTAATATTACTTCAATAGATGACCCTAAAGATATGTCTGAATTTGGAATGTTAGCCCATCCTTCTAGTTCATCAGAATAAAAATAACTTGTAGAGTGATTCTCTTTTACATATTTAGCATTGATAACATCACCGTAATTGGGAATTTCAGTTTGTTCTAAGTATTCTTTTCTTGTTAAAGAAATAGTGTTTTTGTTTTCATTAATTTCTGAGATGAAAAAATGAAAATAACTTCCTATTGGCAAATAATATTGCAAATCTTTATTTTCAATAAATACTAAATTTGAAATATTCTTTTTATGAATAAAGGCTTGAACTATATATTCTTTTTCAATAAGTTCTACATGTACGCTATTTTCAAAATATTCAATAATTTTTCCTTGAATGGGGTAATCTTCGTTTATAAGTTTGCGCCATTCTTCAAATTGATGTGTATATTGACGTTTTATACTAAATCTTATGTTGTTCTTTTCACTATCAAAATCTACAACAACAGCTTTTATCTTATCTCCTTGTTTGTAGATGTTCTCAAAATGTCCTATTACTCCCCATCCGATTTCAGACCACCAAATAAAACCAGTATTTGTGCTATCTGCATATTTTACTGCAATGCCTTTTTCGGGAACAATATATGCAATTTCAATATTCACAACCTGACCTTTATGATTTTCAAAATACTCTAATTCAGGTGTTTTAGATAACCGTTTGATTGATGTATTAATTAGTTTCCTATCTGTATCTATGGAGATAATACATGCCTTTATCGTTTCATCTACTTTAAATAGAGTAGTATTACATTCTGAATGATTCCAAGAAATCTCCTGTTTAACAAAGCGGCATTCAACACCTTCTTTATACTCGCATATTACAGAAAACTCATTAATCTGTTTTATCGTAATATCTATAATATCTCCAGCTTGTAATTTAGTGATTGAACTATCATCCCATGGGTCAGTTAAGTTCTCTATTTTGCCAATAAAGTTAGAAGAAGCTGGATTGTATTTTTCGATAATAATATTAATACTTTTTCCTGCTATATATTTTGTTTCTAAATCTAAAAAACGGCTATATGTTAGATGCGATTTTGGAACATATACCCATGATTTTAATTCTGTATTTGAAACTTTTAATCCTGTTTGGAGGCCTTGCTTGTCTTTCTGTATTTTTTCAATAATACAAGGATAGATTTTATTGCCTTCTAATATTGTCTCTATATAATGTCTTGGGTCTGATTCTGTATTCTGATTAGAAAAAATTACATGTTGTTTATCAGCATCAAGTTCTTTGATTGATAAAAACAACTCATCTTCTGTCTTAAAAATTTTTCGTGCATCTTTTATCTCAATAGTAGATAATTGGCTATTAGGAACTTCAAACTTTAACCCAAAAGCATTAATAACAATATATTCTTTTTGTACATTGTCAATAATTGCTGGTACATTTTTCCCTTCTGAATAATGTTGTTTCAAATTTTCCCATGCTAAATATGAGATTGTAGCTCTATTGGGTCTTAATGAAAAACAAGTAACAATATATTCTTTACCGTCTACGGACGCACATTTAATTTTGGGATTCCTATTTATTTGGTCAAATCCTTTAGTGTTTATTAATATATTGATGACTTTTGAAGCTCTATCATATCCACTATTTCCTCTTCCTAAAACATAAACTGAATTATAATTTTCTGCAGCATAGTAATCAGCCCATTTTATATAAGCAGATGTACCATATTTTTCCCATGTCTCATCTTTTCCGACCAATATAACACCTATTTTAAGATTTTTAGATATATACTTAAGATTAGTCCTTTCATCAATCTCTCTTGACGCTAGTTCTTTAAACCATTGCAACAGTCCATTTGCTTCTATATTATATTCAGAACTTGGTGGAAGACTATCTATAAACTCTCCATAAAAATAAAATTCAGGTAATAATATATTAAGAAATAATCCTCTGTCATTTGTCGGTACGAGTGTTTCAAATTCTTGTCGAGTTGTTTCCTCAAATTCATTGAATTTCTTTCTAAAAGTAGTTAATACTTCTTTTCTATTATTTCTTAATATGATATGGGTTGTTAATAAATCGATTGCTTCTGATGATGATTTTTTTAAATAATCTTTAGCCTTTGCTATTAAAGCGATTTGTACAAAATTTAATATAGCATTATAAAAATTCAGATTATGGTCTTTCTTGTCAAATGAAAGACAAATGATAGCTTCATTTTCTCTAAGTACATTATTTATATTATTGTCATCAACCCATTCTATTTTACAACTAGGAAGTATGGGGTTTTCAAAATTTTTATTGTAATCTTGGATAATAGAATTAACAGTTCCCTCATACTCACTTTTAACACTTAGTTTTCGCACACTTTTATGTGTCCAACCTATAAGTCGAAAAATATCGCCTAATACAATTTTACCTTTAGCCCATATCTCGCCAGAGAGATATATCCACCCAAAAGCTATTGCTACAGGTGTAACTAAATATAGTAGAATTATTTTGATTAATTCATTCATTGGAGTTTTATTTATTATATTCTTTTATGCAAGTGGGGTTATCACATACGAAGTCAAATAAATTATCTTTTTTAGGAATAATAAGTTGGATATTTTCTATGCTAATTGTTCTTGAGCAGTATTTACAAATGCATTCCCCATTTTCGATTGGAGATAATTGGTCTATTGACTGTAATATCTTCTTTATATCTTCTTTGAACACTGCTTGAATTTTCTTTTTTTCCATATTTATGCCTTTTAACTTTTGCAAAGTTAATCACAAAAAAACACTCAACAATGTTTTATTGAGTGTTTCTTAACACATTCATGTAAAAAGGGTTATTCCTCTTCCTTGCTACTATCGTTATTAAATGAAAACGTAAGTTGTTCCAATTGCCCGAAGCTATCCTGAAAATACACATCTACCGTTTGTTGGTCGGTCGATGCAGAGGTATAGTAAAGCCGGAATGTTTCACCCGGAAGCGGGTACAGGTCATTCGGCAGTAAAACCGTCCCATCGGACATTTTCAGCGTTCCCGCCCCGTCCGGTTGGAAATAGCGAATGAAGTACTCTGTTTCCTCATAGCGTCCATCCCGGTAAAGCTGACACCTGATTTCCGCCGTTTCACCCACTTTTAATTTTTTCGGTACTGGCATTGTTTCGATACGGAACGGGTAAGATTGCTGTATATCCACGTTGTCATTACAGGCACTCACTAATAACAAGGCGGCCACTATGTAGCACCCTGTTAGTATCTTATAAATTACATTTCTCATATACATTATATATAATAGGTTAGTTTATCACATGATTATCTTTAGACCGACCCCGAACTGTGTATGGAACTTTCCAACTGAAGAACCGAACAGGCATCTTTCCCGTGCGTTAATCAGGAACACCACCCGGTCAGTAATATAACTCTCCAGTTCCAGCGTCAGCGCACCGCCATAGACAAAACCGTCCTTATCGGTCAGGGTAGAGCCATCGGGCAACAGCTTGTCACCCCAGTTACTTGTTTCATACCCGGCAAGTGCGGACAATCCCAGCGAAAGGAAAAAGGTTTTCTTCCGGTCGGAAAGGAAGTTCATATAGTAACCGCCCTCACCTGTAAACTGGCTGACTGGTATTTGCAAATCCTTGTAGGGGTAATGCTTTTCGAGGTATTCCCCGCCGATAACCCACCTGTTTCCGTTTTTGGTATAGGTACTCATGGCAGCCCCGAAGTAATAGGCGAAATCGCTTTTACTGTTCCAGTGAACGCCGTCCGCCATGCCGCCCGTAACCTGCAAGCCTTTCATTCCCGGCAGACATCTTTGTGCGTGTGCCTGGTTGAAAGTCAGGCACAGCACAAAGAGGGATATAATACACAATATCCTTTTCATGTTCATTTGATTTTAAGTTCGTTAATCACTTTGGCTGCCACTACATCCGAATTTTCCACCCGGATAGTTTGGTGTCTGCCCCCGTTCTTTTCCACCAGTTCAATTACTAATATCTTATCGTCAGGGATAGTGAACTGTGGAACGGTGTACACGGTGCGGACGGTACTTTTACCACCGATAACCAGTATTTCGTTATAGCTCCGCACCGGGTCAATGACCGTTTCCTGAATAGCCGTTCTTTTGGCTACTTTCTTATCCACAATCTTGAATCGGATAAAATCGGTATCAAACGGCACGTTTGAACTGTTCTTTGTTTGTGTGTGTATGTAGAACAGCCCGTTATGCGAATAAATGCCCTTTACCAAGAACTGCACCCCGAACCGTTTGCATCCCAAATGCTTTATTTCCCGGTCATTGTTTTTGTAGATGGACTGCATAATCAGCTTTACCAAAAGCGGGCTTTCGTTACCCAGTTCACGGAAATAGATGTTCATCCGGGTATGGCTGAAATCCGTTGTGTCCTCATTCTCCAAGAAGTCTTTCATTTCGATGTTCAGCATTTCCGGTTCATGTGCGTATTTTGCATTGAAACTGTAAAAGCTACCATCCTCACAGATAACGGAAAAATTGGTTTCACCGGGAAAGCCCTCTGTTGTGGCTTTCACCCTGACAACATTTTCCGCCCCGTCCGCTTTTCCGGCAATAATGTAGTTACTGCCTAAGTCCACGTATTTAACGGCAGACGGAAAAATGATATGTACCGTTTTGGCGAACGTCACCTGTACGCCGTAAGGTGTCACCATTTGGCGGTAAGGCAGCTTTTTTGTAATACCCTGATACAAATCGTTACTTTGTGCTTTCATTGAAACCACGCCCAAGAGTAGGGCGAACATGATAATTAACTTTTTCATTTTGGATTGAAATTTTTATGGTTGATAAATAAATTACTGTTGTTTGGCGTAAAGCATCACCTGATAGTTCGCTTTCAGGTGTACTTTTACCGTTCTGAACTTCTTGGCAAGGTATTGTGACCCGCCCTGCATCAAGCCCCTTGTAATATCCATTGCGACCTGCTGCCCGGCACTTTGCGCAAAGGAAATGCTCGTTCCCAGTCCCGCACCGATATTCGCCATCGCTTCCTTTGCCGCTTCCTGTTCCAGTGACGAGGGAACGGAAAGCCCCTTTTGCCCGTCACTGTCGTAAACGGCAAGTTCCACCGGGATGATGTTACCCGCATATTCGAGCGAGGACACCAGTATGTCGAGCCGTTCCCCCTGCACTTTGGCACTTCCCGATACAAGGCTGTTTTTCGGGACAATCACGTTCCCCGCTTGCAACGGTTCTAACAGCCGGAGTTTAACGGTCTGCCCGTCCATAAGTGTTTGGTCGTTATGAATACACGCCCGGATAGTGTTCTTTCCCATCGAATAACCACTGCCGACCGCCGTATTAAACCCGTAATTGCGTGGCTTGCTGTATTCGGCGATAAATTCGGCGTTGCTCATAGGCTGCTGTAACCCTGAAACCGTCCTGTCCGATACCGATTTTACAGGTGTGGCGTTTACACTTCCCTGAACGGGTGCGGACGGTGCGACCTGTGCAATCTGTCCCGGCTGTGAACTTTGCCCGTTCTGTCCGTTCATATACTTTGCCGCCAGTTCGTAGGATTTTTCCATAAGAGCCACCTGTTCATCCATGCTGCCCGCCCTGTTTTCTTTGGCATCGAGCCGGGCAGTGAGTTCTTCCACCTGCCGTTTGAGTTCCTCTTTTTCCTTGTCCTCTTTCGGCGTTTCGTAGAAACTGCCTAACTGACGGTTCATGTCCCGGTAAGCTGCCGCCGAAGACTGGATAGAGGAACGGCTATTGTTCGGCGCACCCGCCCCGAAGTCTATTACATTGGTTTTCGGCTTTTCTGCCGGAGCATCATCTATCAGGTTCAAATCTTCCCCGTTCCCGTTTTCCTCTCCGAGCGAAAATGCAAAATCCTGTAAGGAGCGCATCTTGTCCGCCTGTTTGTTCTCCATTTGTTCCTGTTCGTAAGCGGTCTTTTTATCGCTGATTATCCCGTCCCCTTTGGGTTGCGGAATATCGGCGTTAAATCCGCCCACATTTTCCACCTTTGCTTCGTCCTTGTCGGACGGTGCAAAAATCAGGTACATAGACCCTAAGAAAACCAGTCCCATAAGTGGGTAAACCAGTAATTTCTTTCGCTGCTGTATCTGCTGCGGGGTAAGTTCCTTTTTTTCCTTTCCCTGTTTTTCAGGTTCTTGTCCCTTTGCCGTTTCCGGTGCGGGAACCTCATTCTTCACTTCTTTTTCTTCCATTGTCTGACTGATTAAAAATGTTCGTACTGTCTTTACCTTGTAGCTGCAACTGCCTGATGTGTTCTATCCGCAGGATTTCGCCGTCCTCTTTGCCTATCCGGTAAATGGATGATACCGTAAAGTAGATGGATAGCCCGCCGAAGAACAGGAGCATAAGCAGGATTACCGCCAGCCTGATTTCCGGTGTCATGCGCCCGCACAGGTAGCGGAGTTTTTCATCCGCCCAGTCCTGCACATGGGTAATCGCCTGATTGACCGGAGAGAGAATTTTCCGTATCATGGTTTACCGCTTTATGGTGTTCAAATCCTTGTTTTCCGTTATCTCGAAACTTTCCATCATAAAGCCGTGCGGGTTATTATCACTTCTTACGGCGTTCAATAACCGGCAACGGGTGACAAGGCTTCTTTCCGTCACGCTGCTTTCACGGATAATCATTTGCCGGGCATAGGTAGCCACCGCATACGGGTACACATCGAAATTGCAAGAAACACTGTCTATCCGTATGGTCTGGCTGATATTGCCCGAAATGATACGGTTGTAATATCCCTTTTCCGAGAGGTCACGGTAATAGTTAAATGCGCTCTTGTCGGCAAGGAACAGCGACCGTTTGATATTGCTTTCGATAGCGTTTTTATCCGGGGACAATGTAAAAAAGAGTTCGTGAAAACGCTTCACGTGTTCCCTTGCTTCAACCGGACGGTTTTGCGAGAGGTCTTGCGATAACGCAAGCATCAACGATTTGCCACTGTCCAGCACATAAATCTTTTGCCGTTGCGCTTCGGCAAACGTGTAGGAGTTCCAAACGGCATAACCCGTTATCAGGGTACACATGACGACAAACACGATACCGAAAAGACGTATCTGTTTGAAACTGGTTTCAATGTTCTTTAAACTTTTAAATTCCATCTTGTTTTTTATTTATTGGTTACTTTTTATTAGTTTACCGCCGACCCTGCCGCCAGCGTTCCCGGTTGCTGCTCCGGCTACCGCCCCGGCAGCACCGCCTACTTTATTGGCTGAATTATTAATATTCCGGCTCATGTTACCCATTCCGCCCGCCTGAATAATCCAGTTCGATACGGTGGGGATGGTGAAGTAACCGATGATACCGATTATCATAAAAATTATGTACACTGAATTGCTGCTATCGGGTACGAAATTGGGGTCTGATAGCTCCTGAATATCCTTTTGGAGCATAAGCACCTGTATTCGGGCAAGAATGGAACTGAACAGGTCTGAAACAGGCAGCCACAGGTAAACGGAAATGTACCTTGTTATCCATTGGGTCAGTGTCGCCTGAAAGCCATCATACACGCTGATGGCAAAGGCTATCGGCCCCAGTATGGCAAGGACAATCAAGAAAAAGGTTCGGATAGTATCTATCACAAGGGCTGCCGATTGAAAGAGCAGTTCCAAAAGTTCCCTGAACCAGTCCCGGACGGATTGCTTGATATTGTGGGCTGCCCTATCCATGTACATACCGCCCATTGTGGCAATATCTTTGGCAGACCACCCCAATTCGTCAATCTGTTTATCAAATGCTTCATCCGAAACAAGGTAAGCCGTTTCCGGATTGCGCACCATCGCTTCATATTCCAGTTTGTCCTTTTGCTCCCGGTAGGCGTTCATATCGAAAGTTTGCGTTTCGAGCATATTGTTGCACCCCTTAACTACTGGCGACATCACGCTGTTAATCGTACCCAGTACGAACGTGGGAAAGAACATAATACAGAAGCCAATCACAAAGGGACGGAGCAAAGGGTAAACGTCTATCGGTTCGGCACTGGCGAGCGACTGCCATACTTTGGCAGCCACATAAAATAATGCGCCCAGTCCCGCTATTCCTTTGGCTACCCCCGCCATGTTCCCGCATAAAGGCATCATGTCCGTGTACAGACTTCGTAAAATCTGATGCAGGTTATCAAATTCGATTGCTAATAACATATCTTTGATTTATTTGAAGTTACCAGTAACGTTCATCCGCCGAACCATACAAAGCCATTACCCGGTCGGTGTCCTTTTTCTTTTTCGCCCGCAGGTAGGAAACAGAAATATTCTTGCGGGTATAGTAACTCACCAAGTCCCGGTAGTTCCTGATAGCGTTATACGTCCGGTCGATAATATCCATGCGTTCCTTGTCCGACATGGAAAGCCCGTTGATGTTCACCACACTTTTCATTTCTTCCAGCACATCGGAACTTTCCTGCAACAGTTGGGTATAGCCGTAGGCAATCGCTGAAAGTTCGTCCGGTGTATAGTTTTCATCCGAAAGCATCTTCTGAAAACTGTTCACGTAGATGTCGGAAATCTCCCCGATAAGCAGGATGGATTTTTGCACCTTGCGGGCATCTTTCACAAGGTTATGCACGGATTTAAGCCTGTCATAGTATTCCTTACTCTGTTGGTAAATCTTTACTGTTTCTTGAAAATTCTTTATCATGTTCTGTGCGGTGGATGATGTCTGCACGATGTTCTTTGACGCATTGATAATCCCTTGCGCCAAATTGCCGGGGTCACTCACAACCCATTGTGCGTTTACCTTTGAGGCAAACAGGCTGCATACTACGAGCAGCATTATAATCTTTGTTCTCATACGCTTACTTCTTTATTGGTTGTTTACTCCGTTTGTATTCTCCGCCGGGTGAAAGCAGAATCCGGTCGTTCTCCTTGTCGTAGGTCAAAAGGACGGAAAGCCCCGTTTCGATGAACAGGTTTCCGTCCTGTTCTGAAATCTCATAGGTTTCCGTTTGGATAGTCCCCCGGTAAGTCTTTCGATAGGTTGTTACCCGATAATGTCCGTTTTCCTCAAAGAGAGAGAACGCCGGACGGTTCTTTATGCTTACCCAGTCGCCACGCATCGCCCTAAGACGGTCGGCGTTCGTTTCCTTACAGGAAGAAAGCCCCAGTAACAAGGTGCATAACAGCACCGGGAACAAGAATTTTAAATGTTTCATACTGATTGATTTTAAATTGTTGATTGATTATTTTTCGGGATTGCGCTTGCTTTCGGCAAGCCGTTTGATAGCCAGTTCAAGATTGCCGCCCAACTTTTCGGACAAGGCGAAAAGTTCCATCTTTTCCGTTTCTTCCGTTGTGAACGTGTAATATTCTTCCAAACTCACCTCGGTAGCATATACGGCTGACTGTGTACCGCCTAAGCCTATCCAAACTTCCTTGTATTTCCGGTTCGGATGATTGGCAAGGTTGATGGAAAGCACCTGTGAACGTTCCTTGTCGGTCAGCCCCAAAAGGTTCTGTATGCTGTCGAATTTATTAAGGTATTTCCGTTGGTCGAGCAGGATTTTACAATCCGAATTGTTTATAATACTCTCTTTTACAATGGGGGAGGAAATAATATCTTCCACTTCCTGTGTGACTACAATCGCTTCACCGAAATACTTCCTAACGGTTTTGTGTAGGCTAAGCACCCAGCGCCTTATCATATTCCTATGACAGGTTTCCAAATGCTCGCCCCCGAACCGGACTTACACCT
>PPYF01099456.1_pt1 | contig 22077 bp, 22 predicted proteins | sample 1559871 | NCBI WGS metagenome assembly PPYF01 (sample SAMN08240021, study PRJNA423297) | Human gut metagenome, whole genome shotgun sequencing project.
GAAGACATATTCAATAGCCTACCGTCTGCACAGTTTCATTTATGGTGGTGCCAAATGTGCGGGCATGGGGGTTTAGGGATAAGCTTTTTGATTTACTGAACGACAGCGAAGAGATGGGGATTGCCGACTTGGACGCAGACGAGCAGAATAACCTGCTCACTGTCAAAACAGAGGATGGAAATTTATTTGAAATCGTATGCCGACAGGCAGCGGGTAAGGAGGACGGATGGACGACCGCAAATTGACTGTTTGCTATAGTCATGGGGCTTTCAAAAAGACTACATCGCAAATTCTTTTACAGGGGAAATGGCTGGAACAGGCCGGATTCTCCGCAGGGGATAAAATCATCTTGAAATGCCAGCAGGGGCAGCTTATTATTACGAAAGATGTAATAGAATCAGAGGAATAAAGGCTATTATTGCAGAATGAAGTTTTTATAAAGCCTATTTTATCTGGAAAGCCATTGCGGTATAATAGAACCATCAACAGATTCAAGGTTGTTATAAGGATTTCGATGTACAGAAAGTAGATATACAAGGAGGAATTTGCCTATGGGGAAGATTGCATGGGATAAAATCACGAGAGAAGATGTTATAAAGGCTATTCAGGTATTTGAAAGAGATAATCCAGAATATCCAGAATCGAGATCAACTTTTTTGCTGTTTAATAAGAAAAAACTTCCTGCAAAGCATATTCGTGGAATGGCGTACAAGGAAGCATTCGGAACAGAAATTTCAAAAAATGACTATGCCGGCGGGATGGAAACTGTCCGCTTCTTCAGGAAGTTAGGGTTTGATGTATTCTATAAAGGTGAAATTTTATATGGGGATTCACAGCAGTCCGCTACAGACAGGAAACTGCCAAAAGAACCATCCTATGGCATCCTGCAAGATGCTTCATTTAAGAACGGTATAGAAAAAGAACAAAAGGAATCCTCTCAAATAAAAATATCAAAAAAAGGAACAGAAAATAAAATTAAAATCCCGTAAGAAATGTAATTGAACAGAAAAATGCCTTGCAACTTATTCTAAATCGCTATTTTGAATGCGATATTGTATGCGAGAAAACCTACCCTTGGCTGAAAACTCCAGATAAGATATGTGGCGAATACGTACCGATTTATGAGAGTTTAAAACAGATACAGGGAGATACCAGTTTTTTCAAAAAAAATGTGCTACTGCGATGCGATTTTGTATGCGAGAGCCGGAAGATCATTATTGAGTATGATGAAAGACAGCATTTCTCACAGGCAAGGTATCAATCGTTAGCCGCATATCCAGAAGCTGTTGGATTGGGCTATGATAAAAAGTTATGGATGCAGGCCTGCAAGGACATCCAGGCTAAAGATAACTCTCCGCAAAACAGGGATGAGATCCGTGCATTTTATGACAGTGCCAGAGACATTGAATGTGCCAGACATGGATATAAACTTGTACGCATTATGCATGGACAATTTGACTGGAACAGCGAGAATGCAAAGGAACAGCTTGAAAAATTACTGCATATAGCATTTAAGAAACAGGAAGAACACAATAAAACACCTTTATATAATAAAGGGATAAAAATCGGTCTGTATCTGCAAACCCAGAGTGCCTGTAATCCAGAAGCGTTTCAAAATGCAATGAATATTGCGAAAGATGCTGATTTTGATATCTTAGTATTTCCAGAAGATTGTTACTGCCCGATAATAGAAGAATTATGGCAATTAGATATTGCCCTGGAAAGTGATATAGACTGTATCAGGGAATATTGTCTTGATCTTAGTAAGCAGATAGATAAGGCAATCGTATTCAGCCCTTTCGATCAATACGGCACGCCATATAGCGCATTTGCAAATTATAAGGCAAATACAGATGAAACAGAGTTCGCAATTTATGTAAAACACACTATGGCAGAATCATCAGCATTTGATTTCAGCGACTATAAACAGATTGCAGTGAATATGTTTGAGCCAATTATTTATCAGAAATATAAAATTGGTATGACGATCTGTTATGACTGCAATCATGCTCCTTTCAGCCGGATGTGGGGACTAAATGGAATTGATGTCATTTTAAACAGTACTGGTGGTGATGTAGTGTATGATAAGTGGTACAAATATAACAAAGTAAGGGCGATAGAAAATCATTGTTATAATTTTGTGACCATGGGTGGAGCCGGAACAGGTGGCAATCCCCATACATATGTATATGGATTTAATCCGGAGGTAAAGGAGCTTCCCTTCCAAAATCTTATGGCTGATACTGACAGAACCAATGCAATCAATACTATCTATGTATATGATACTTCTTTGGATAAGGGAGGAGCACAGACAGACAGAAGCATCTATCAAGAAGAGAAGGCAAATAAACACAAGGATTATTTCTTTCCGGCACGACATATTCATACGGTATTGGAACAGGCAGAACAGATAGATAAGAATTTGTATATCCTTCCCTATCAAGGAAATACTTTGGTGTTCTGCGTTATTGAGGGTTCGAATATATTGCGTTCGGAATACCCGCTTGGATTGCTTTATTCAAGTAAATTGAAACCGTACGAAAACAAAAGATATATTCTCATGAATCATCATGAAAAAGAGATTGAACAGGAATATTTTGAAACAAAATTATCAATCGTTTTGAAGGTTCGTGCGATGGAGAATTTTTGTGCAGTAATATTGGAATCGCCGAATATCAACCACTGCTATCAGACTGGAAATAATAGGACTGCGCAAGTTATTCCTGTAGAAAATGGATATTATGGGATAGATCTTTCACGAACAAGCGGACCGGAAGCAATCTGGAAGAACAAGCAGGGAATGAAATCTGATTGGAGAAATAACTTTGAATGGCTAATCAGCCAGATTCAAGATAAGAAATGCAGCAATGTATAAAATGAGGATTCAAAAACCAGAAAAAATCCAGTTTAATAGTTTACAAAACCTACCAGAGAGGAATGGATGAAGTGCGGAAGATAGTGATAGATTGGTCTTATCCCATGGATATAGATAGTATTCTGAATGATGAACGCATGGACGAAATCGGGATTTACTATATTACACGAAATTTTGGAGGCAGGATTTCTGATTTGTATATTGGCAAGACCATATATAGTTATAAAAGCCGATTGGAAAGTCATTGGTGGTATTGGCTGGACAACTACCGTGGGAAAAAATATGTCAGGCTTGGAACAATCGTGAAACCTAAATATATATCAGAGGAGAACCTTAAGCAGCTAATCAATGATGCAGAAGCAACGCTGATATTTTGTTGCAGGAATCAATTAGTCCACAATAAAATGTGCATGAAGACATGCAATCCTTCACAAAGACTGCATATTTTCAATACCGGACGGAGAGGAAACCTGCCGTCAGAGATTTGTATACCTGATGATGAATGGATTTGCAACGAGTAGTGCAGCTTTCAAATTAAATTTTTATATGTGTGCCTACAAACTGAATAAAAATTACAAAATGCCGTTGCATGGACAAAACCCAAGCAACGGCATTTCCTTATCCCCGTTTCATCCTGCTCAATGGGGAATCCTTATATGCCGGGGATTTCTTCATGATATTTTTCAAAGCTGTGCGCTCCTGCTCCGACAATTTCTCATACCGGATCTGCAGCTGTGAACACATAAGGGCGGTGAACACATCCAGATAAGACCCTGGCACCGCCAATGCCCTCTGTGCATCCTCTATTAGTTTCAGGGCATTAGAGCCGTCGGGTGCACTGTCTGTATCATCCTTGTGCGCTTCCCTTATGTCATGGAGGATGGCATCCCATGTCCGATGGGTGACGTGGCAGAAATAATCTTCTTCCTGCACCTGCATGGTTTGCAAAGCTTTTAGAGTGGTATCTTCCTCTGCTGTCTGGTACTGGGAAAGGACTTTCTCCCGCAGCACTTCCAGAAGGCTGTTGAAGTTTTTGAAGTGCATGGTGGCGACACCATCCACATAAATCTCCATGTCTGCCATCAGGGTAACAAAGTCCTCATGCGTGGCAATCTCACACAGCAGCCGGTTGTTGATACGCCCGCTTTTTAACAGCTCCACCATATCATCGCTCAAATGCAGTTCCGTAAGTTCTGTATTCGGATGGTTTCGGTTCTCTGTCCGGCAGAGAAGATAATCGGTTGATACCCCGTAAAAATCTGCCAGTGCCACAAGGTTTTTGTGGCTGATTTCCTTGTAATCGTCATTCTCATAGCTTCCCAAAGCAGATTTGGAAATCTTTGTGATTGCTGCCAGTTCCCCTAATTTTAAGTGCCGTTCTGTCCTTAAATCCTTTAGCCGCTCCTGAATCGTTATCCCCTGCTTCATGGCTCCCTGCTCCTTCCCTGCGTCCTGACCGCCGCAACAGAATCATTATACCATACCATTCCGCAATCGTGGAATTTTTTGGATTTTGGGCTTTATTCCTGATTCGTGGACATACAGCACAGGGTACAAAAATGGTCTATGATACAGGTAGTTCATCGATGGATTATCCTAATCGAATGACCGGCCTGTATGGGATATGCTCCCCGGCGATGTAGCGCAACGACTTCCGGCAGGGAATGGAAGAATCCTGACCGCAACGAGCGTACCAAGCGGAGCGAAACGCCGCCGAAGACGGGGGCAGGAACGACAGCAGAGGGAACCGGCAAAACGAACACCAAAACGATACCAGAACACAACAATTTCACAGGGCATAGTCTGCCCTGTCCGTAATACTACGGGGGGATTTTCAGACGGCTTTACGGCTGTATTTTCCTTGAAAATCGCCCCAAAACACTACACAAAAACCCACTGTCCGCCCATTCCGGCTGTTACTGCTGAAACGGGCGGTCTTTTATTGAAGGAGGCACTATGCCAAGAATGTCAAAAAAGCTGAAGAAGGAGCTTGCTTTCTTCCTCAACGATCAGGGGCGCAGAAGCTACAACGAACTCTGCCGGAAATGCCAGCATGGGTGTAAGCAGAGCTTCCGGGCTGGAATCATCAACTGCCCCCGTTATTTATCCAAACGAGCAAAAAGGAGGACGCCGCCTGATGAATTATGAATTTATGATAACTGGGACACCCCTGCCACCCTGTATGCCGCTTCCAAGGGCAGCGCTCCGGCTTCCGGTCAGCAGCACGGCAAAGGTCATGTATGCCCGCCTGCTGGATGAAATCCTGACAAATGGAATCGAGGACAGCAACGGGATTCTGTTTATCCGTTTCCCCGTTACGGAACTGGCGGCGGCGCTTTTCAGAAGCCCACAGACCTGCAAGCGTTCCCTGAACGAGCTGGAACAGGCTGGTATGGTTATGCGTGTCCGTCTGGGTGTCGGGGAGGTCAGCCACATGTATATCCTGCTTCCAAAGGAGGACAGCGCCTATGAATGAGAAGCTGGAAAAACTGAAGCAGGAGATTGCAAAGACCGAAGCGAAACTGCGGCGGGCGGAGCATAAGGAAAAAATGCTGGAACACCAGATAAAGAAGCTGACCCGGAAGGAGCGGACACACCGGCTCTGTACCAGAGGGGCAATGCTGGAAAGCCATCTCCCCCTCCCGGAATCCGTGACGGACGAGCAGGTAAGCACCCTGCTAAAAATACTTTTCCACAGAAGCGACACAAGGCAGCTTATGGGAAAGATTCTTGAAGAAAACGAGGAGGACGCAGAATGAAATTTTCAAAAAGCGAGCTGGAAATTATCAACCAGTATGCTGCACCGACCAAGGCGGAAACCCTTGAAAGAATGAAAGAAACCGTGCCGGAGATAAAAGACTTATTGACAAAGGCAATCGCGGAGAACGCTATCCGAAAACTGGAACGGATACCGGAGCCGGAGTGCAACCAGTTTGTTGCTGCTACAAAAGCAAAGTTCCTGGCAGAGCGTAACAATTCCATCCGCCAGCGGCTTGCGGTGGCAAAGGCGCAGGAGCCGATTATGCTGGGACACGACCTGTCAGGAAAGGAACGTTTCCGCCCGGAAACCCGTCACATGATTACACTGGAAGTACAGAAGGATTGCTTTGTTGGATTGAGAGGGGAACGCTTCCGTTTTTATCTCTCTGATGAAAGTTATAGGAACGCAAAGTACAGCGAACAAGAGGGGGGAAATCAAGATAAAAAGCCATGCCGCCGTTGTTGCCGGAAAGCTCTATCCTGATAAAAAAAGCAAACAGCAGGAGCATTGAAAATGTCCGAAAAGTAGGAAGCTGGAAAACTCCCCTCTGAAAGAGGGCGCAACTATACACCACTTTGGGAAGTGGTGCGTTGCGCCCTGCCGGGGGCGTCTCCGCTATTGCTCCGGTCGGCGCATAGCCGACGTCCACCGGACGTCGTGCGCCCTGCGGAAAGCGGATGATTTCTGCTCCGCTCCAATCATCACAGGGGACGTTACACTTCCCCTGCGCTGGCTACCGCCAGCTACCTCTTAGTGGACTTGCTAATTGAAAGTATCTTGCGCTGTAAGTTGTTTTCAGTCCGACAAATTTTGTGAAATCCGGCTATGCTTTTTTTATGGGATAGCGTATAATGGAACCAGTAACAAATCAAAATTTATAAGGATGAATAAAGTTATGAATTTTGTATTACATATAACAGTTCATGTATATGCCGAAGAAAAACTTGATGATCATGTACTTACCTTACATAGTAAAAACTATGGAATAGTTGGTAGAGAAATAATTGCACCATTAAGAAAAATTAATGGCAAGGAATATTGTTTAAAAAATGTTCGAGACAATTTTAATGTAGAAGAATTATGGAATTGGATTGATTTTAAACTATATGGAAAAAGTTTAAAGTCGGACAATAATATTTTTAATTTCGTTCAAGAATATAATATTGTGGAAAAATATCTAATATTTAATAATTTGCGTTATACGGTTGTAAATACCAAGAAACCATTACTCTACTACATTCATAAGATGGGGATTTCAGAAACTGAACCGATAAGTATTCAGCTTTTAGTAAGTGCAGATGCAGGGACAATATTTGAAGATGACGGTATACGATATTATATGCACTCGAAGGAAGCTGGAAAACATAATATTCCTCATATTCATGTTGATATTCGACATGAAACATCAGGTTCATTTTCTATCATTGATGGCAAGCAATTATCAGATAGTAAAATCAAAAAAAATGATATAAAAAAGATTAAAAGAACGATTATGGACAAAAAAGAAGAATTAATTAAGTATTGGAATGAACACACTGATGGTTTAACTGTTGATTTAAATCAAGCATTTGGGCTTATACAATATTGAAAATTACAGATTGACAAATTCTCTTTTGCCAAACAGACAGCCCATCAAAAACTAAATAATCCGCCGCCAATTAACGGCACCATCGAGCAGGAAATCTTTTGGCAGGTTCCCTGCTTTTTCTATGCCCAGAATCCGGGAGAAAGGAGGTTCACACTTGCCATGCCCACACTATGATATAAGAATCGTCCAGCGAAGCGAGAACGAATCTGCTGTCGCTGGCGCAGCCTACCAGAGCGGAGAAAAATTGTTCTCCGAATACGATCAGGAGCAGAAATACTATTCCCATAAGAGCGAGATAGTCTACAAGGAAATCATGCTGCCGCCCCATGCCCCGCCGGAGTACGCAGACAGAGGTACCTTATGGAACGCCGCCGAAGCTGTTGAAAAACAATGGAACTCCCAGCTTGCCCGCCGTGTCATCCTTGCCATTCCGAGGGAACTTTCCCCGGAACAGTATGCTGACCTTCTCCGGGACTACTGCCGGGAGTTTTTTGTTTCCAAGGGGATGTGCACCGATTTTGCCATCCACGACAAAGGGGACGGCAATCCCCATGCCCATATCCTGCTCACCATGCGGGCGATGGACGAAAAGGGGAAGTTTCTCCCCAAGAGCCGGAAAGTGTACGACCTTGACGAGAACGGCGAAAGAATCCGGCTCCCGTCCGGGCGCTGGAAAAGCCACAAGGAGAACACCGTGGACTGGAACGATCAGAAGTACGCCGAAATCTGGCGACAGGGCTGGTCTGATACCGTCAACCGTTATCTGGAAGCCGCCGGACGTACCGAACGCCTTGACCTGCGCTCCTATGCCAGACAGGGCATTGATAAAATCCCCACTGTCCACATGGGAGCTGCCGTCGCCTATATGGAGAAGAAAGGAATCCAGACCAACATCGGCAACCTGAACCGGGAAATCAAAGAAACCAACCGCATCATGCAGTCCATCCGGCAGATGGTGCGCCACCTGAAAAGCTGGATTGCTGATTTGCAGGAGAAAAAGGCGGCAATCATGGAAGCGTTGGAGCAGGCGAAGGAGCCGACACTGCCGGAGCTGCTCTATCGTTATCTGGCACTCCGTCAGGAAGAACGCACCGGCTGGACGGCAAAAGGTCAGCTCAAAGGCAGCGTTTCCGACTTCAACAGGATTGAGGCGGCGCTGGATTTCCTAAAGTCAAAAGAGATTGCCACCGTAGAGAGCCTTGACCGGCATCTTGACGTAATCAGCGAGAAAGCCGTTTCCATCCGGGGCGGCATGAAGAAAGCCGAGAAGCGGATAAAAGTCATTGAAACCATGCTCTCCTACATTGACAAATACGAAGTCACCAAGCCAGCCCATGCGGAGTATGCCGCCATCGGCTGGAAGAAGAAAAAAGAGAAATTTGCGGAGAACCATCGGGAGGAACTGGACGCTTACAATGCCGCTCTCCGTTATCTTAAGGCAAATCTGAAAGGAAACTCCTACTCCCGGAAAGAGCTGGAAGCCGAACGGAAACAGCTTGCCACCGCTTTGCCTGGACAGAGGAAAGAGCTGGAAGCGGTTCAGGCTGATGTGAAGGTACTGCGGGACGTGCGCCACTGGCTCAATCAGGTGCTGCCATCGGAGCAGTACCGCCAGACCGCCGAACCGGGGAAGAAGCCGTCCGTACAGGAAAGTCTGAAAGGGCGGCAGGAACGCATCCGGAGGGAGCAGGCAGAAAAGCGCCAGCCATCCCGGACACAGAAACATCAAAATATGGAACTTTAATCAGACGCTTGCCATTTTCATCCAGAGAATGTTAGGCGCTTTTTTATTTGCGCGAGTGACGAGCTGGACGGATATGCTTGCATATCCATCCGGCGACCACCGCGACAACGTGGGTAGAATCCCCACGTCACAGGAGGGAATGTCTATTGAACGTATTTGAAGCCGTGAAACAGTCTGTCACCACAAGGCAGGCTGCGGAGCGATATGGAATCCATGTAAACCGGAACGGGATGTGCGTCTGCCCGTTCCACAACGATAAGAACCCAAGCATGAAGGTTGACCGACGCTTTTACTGTTTTGGCTGCGGAGCCACCGGGGACGTGATCGACTTTGTTTCCCGGCTCCACGGTATCGGCAGCAAGGAAGCCGCTCTTATGCTGGCACAGGACTTCTCCATCCCCTACGAGGACGGGAGAAACACTCGAAAGCAGCCCATAAGACCACGCCTGCGGAGGGAAAGTGAGGAACAGAAGTTTAAGCGGATGGAGCGGCACTGTTTCCGGGTGCTGTCTGATTATTACCATCTTTTGCGCCGCTGGAAGGAGGAATATGCCCCATGCCAGCCGGACGAAGCATGGCATCCCCGCTTTACGGAAGCCCTGCAGAACATGAGCCGTCTGGAATATCTGATGGACGTGCTTCTGTCCGGGGAGCTTCCGGAGCGGGCAGCCCTTATCACAGACTGCGGAAAGGAAGTGAGGAATCTTGAAAGACGAATGGCAGAGCTTACCGCCGGAGATACGGCAGGAAATAACGAACATGGCAGACAGCGCAGAGCCGCCCCGGAGCGTTGAGGAGGTAAAAGCCATGCTGGAAACCACGGAGAAGGGCGGGTTCCGCAACAGCATGAGCAACTGCCTGACCGTGTTCCAGTGTGACCAGCTTCTTTCCGGGGCGGTTGCTTATAACCTGCTGACTGACCGCACCGATATATTAAAACCTATTGGATACGAAAGAACCACCGGAAGCCCCATGACCGACACGGACATGAAATATATCCGGCTGTATCTGGAAAAAACCTATGGCCTGACAAGCGAGAAAAAGATACAGGACGCTGCCAGCCTTGCCGCCGATGAGAACAGCTACCACCCTGTCAGGGAGTACCTGAACGGACTTGCATGGGACGGAACCGAGCGGATACGATCCTGCCTGCGGCACTTTCTGGGGGCTTCTGATGATGATTATACGTTTGAATCTTTGCGGCTGTTCCTTTTGGGAGCCATTCACCGAGTATTTTCTCCCGGCTGCAAGTTTGAAGTCATGCTCTGTCTGGTAGGCGGTCAGGGAGCCGGGAAGTCTACCTTTTTCCGGCTGCTGGCAGTCAAAGACGAGTGGTTCTCCGATGACCTGCGGAAGCTGGACGATGATAATGTATATCGTAAGCTGCAAGGCCACTGGATTATTGAAATGTCGGAAATGATTGCTACAGCAAATGCAAAGAGCATAGAGGAAATCAAGTCATTTTTGAGCCGCCAGAAGGAAGTCTACAAGATACCCTATGAAACCCACCCGGCAGACCGTCCAAGGCAGTGCGTGTTCGGCGGCACATCCAATGCCCTTGACTTCCTGCCCCTTGACCGTTCCGGAAACCGCCGCTTTCTTCCCATACTGGTATGCCCGGAGCAGGCGGAAACACACATTTTAGAGGATGAACCCGCTTCCAGAGCCTATCTGGATCAGGTATGGGCGGAAGCGATGGAAATATACAGAAGCGGCAGGTGGAAGCTGACATTCAGCCCGGAAATGGTACGCTACCTGAAAGAACACCAGAGGGATTTCATGCCGGAGGATACCAAAGCAGGTATGATTCAGGCGTTCCTTGACAGCTACTCCGGCGATACTGTCTGCTCCAAGCAGCTCTACAAGGAAGCCCTAAACCATGCCTTTGACGAGCCGAAACAATGGGAGATACGGGAAATCAACGAGATTATGAACCAGTGCGTCACCGGCTGGAAGTATTTTTCCAATCCCCGGATGTTCGCCGGGTACGGCAGGCAGAAGGGATGGGAACGGGAGCATCCGGCAACGGACACCGGCAACGGGGCTGAAAAAACCCCTGACGGATTCCAGCCAATGCCGGAACAGATGGAGCTTCCATTCTGAAAAAATCCGGTCAGGGACAGCCCGTTGCACACTTCGTTGCTATCCCGTTGCCGAGCCGGTTGCCGGGGAAAATCCCATAAATACAGACTTTTCTCCCCTATAACAACCAAAGCAACAGAAAAATAAAAGAAAAGTATAAAATAACCCAACCGCCAGACAAGAATTAGTTCCAAGGTTTTTTGAAGCCCGTTGCCGGACTTCGTTGCTGCTATTCCTTGTCTGGCTTATTTCATGTATGGAGGACAAATGCCTATGGCGAATAAAAAGATGAATGTTGATGCAAAAAATTATTCAGATATCCCGGTCTGGCGTAGATATACGCTAACCATTGAAGAAGCAGCCGGTTATTATCATATCGGTGAAGGAAAGCTACGGATGCTTATTGACACACATCCCAATGAAGATTTCTATGTGATGAATGGAAACAGAGCCTTGATTAAACGTGAGAAATTTGAACGGTATCTGGATCACGCAACTGCTGTATAAAAATTCTGAAAAAAGAACGGCAGATTGCCTGTATCCTATGATAAAGCTATACGGAGAGTCAAATTTGTGATATTATGATATTGCAAGTCTGACTCTCCTTTTTTGAAAGGAGAGATTCGATGAGTGAGAAAAGAAGAGATAACCGTAATCGTATTTTACGTGAGGGCGAGTATCAGCGCACAGATGGGAGGTATCGGTTCCGTTATATTGACGAGGACGGAAAAGAGAAAAATGTTTACAGTTGGCGTTTGGATAAGAATGACCCAATGCCGAAAGGTAAGAAGCGGGAACTTTCATTGAGAGAGAAAGAAAAGCAGATTGAAGCGGATTTGTTTGACCACATCGTAACCAATGGCGGCAACTACACGGTGCTGGAGTTGGTGGAGAAGTATGTATCTCTGAAAACAGGAGTCCGTCACAACACGGTTGCTGGATATAAGACGGTCATTAACGTCTTGAAAAAGGAAGCATTTGGCAGGCAGAGCATTGATAAGGTGCGTTTGTCAGATGCAAAGGCGTGGCTCATTAAGCTTCAGCAGGTGGATGGCAGAGGATATAGTTCCATTCATTCTATCCGTGGTGTTCTCAGACCGGCATTTCAGATGGCTGTAGATGATGACCTGATTCGCAAAAATCCATTTGGATTTGAACTGGCATCGGTTATTGTCAATGATTCTGTTACCAGAGAAGCGATCACCCGGAAACAGGAGAGGGATTTGCTCAAGTTTATCAGGGAAGATACTCATTTTAGCAAATATTATGATGCAATTTACATTCTTTTTCATACGGGACTTCGTATTTCGGAGTTTTGCGGATTGACAATACCTGATATTGAGTTTGAGGAAATGCGTATTAAGGTAGACCATCAGTTACAGAGCACATCACAGATGGAATATGTGATTCAGGAGCCGAAAACAGAAAGCGGTGTCCGCTATGTTCCTATGACAGAAGAAGTGGCGACGTGTTTTCGCAGAATCATTGCTAACCGAGAAGCGCCGAAAGTCGAGCCTATGGTAGATGGTTATATTCGTTTCTTGTGTCTGGATAAGAATGATATGCCAAAGGTTGCCCTTCACTGGGAGAAGTATATGGAGCATATCATTGAAAAGTACAACAAGATTTACCGCATTCAGATGCCAAAAGTAACCCCTCATGTATGCAGACATACCTTTTGCTCCAATATGGCGAAGTCGGGAATGAATCCGAAGACCTTACAGTACATCATGGGTCATGCGGATATCAGTGTAACATTGAACACCTACACCCATGTGAATTTTGATGATGCGAAAGAAGAACTGCATCGAGTGGCAAACTCTTAAAAAAGCCCGTTGGTAAAGCCGCTTACTTTACCAACGTATTTACCAATTTTGTGGGGACAAATATGAGAAAGTACGAAACGATTTGAGAAAATGCTTTGGAAACATAGAATTTCGGAATAGTCCAAAAACCCAGCAAAATCAAGCATTTGAGAAGAAATACAGGATATATAAGGAGTTATAGAAAAATGATTAAAATACTTTTTATTTGCCACGGCAACATCTGCCGCAGCCCCATGGCCCTCTACTACTTCCGCAGCCTGCTAAAGGAAGGAGGCCTGTCCGGGGTAATTCAGGCAGATTCTGCTGCTACGTCCACCGAAGAAATCGGTAATCCTGTACACCACGGGACCCGCGCCAAATTAAAGCAGGCCGGCATTCCCTGCGAAGGGCACCGCGCAAAGCAGATGACAAGGGCAGATTATAATTCATTTGATTACCTGATTGGCATGGACAGCTGGAATATTCGCAACATGCAGCGCATTGCAGGTGGTGATCCTGACCACAAGATTTTTAAACTTATGGAACTCACTGGTTCTGGTAGGGATGTGGCCGACCCATGGTACACCGGTGACTTCGACACCACCTGGTCCGATGTGACGGAAGGCTGCACTGCACTGCTGAATTATATATTAGAGCGTCTTTAAACATTGCCCTTCCTTACTGACAGCTTATACTATTGCCCCGTTTGTCTCTACGACACTGCAGCCGGCATAATATTACGCTCCTTAAGATACCGCCTGTAGTATCCCGGATATCTGCCGTATTGGTGCATGTCCAGTAATATGGCTGTCAGAGGCGTATTTCATCCAGCTAATCCTGACGAGATTTTTCCTCCAGGAATACATGGACCCTCAGCGACGCGCCGTCTGTTTTAAGTGTTATGGCCCCCTTTTTTCCGGTTTCCAGAATCACAATCCCCTGCTCCTTTAAACGGGCCATTGTCTCCGGCGACGGATGTCCATAGGAATTTCCCTTTCCATAGGAAACCACGGCTAATTGAATCCTCAATCGGTCCAGAAACACCTCCGATGAAGATGTCCCGGAACCGTGATGGGCTGTTTTCAATATCTGCGCATGATTCAAATGTATATCCTGCAGGGCCCCCTCCTGTTCTGCCAGTCTGACCAGACTGCGCTCCTGTCCTTCCCCCATATCCCCGGTAAACAACATATGAAATCCCTTATAATCTCCGCACAAAACCAGGGAGTGGCTGTTTCGGTCCTTTCCGCCAAAATCTTCACCGGCATACAGACAGGTAAGCGTCAAATCCTCTGCTTCCACCCAGTCTGTGGTTTTCATATAAACCACATCTGCACCTTCTCTCCGGGCCAGTACAGCCAGATTTTCATATACCTCCTCCCCCTTTCCCATCACAGGCAGTACCAGCGTTCCTATCCTGATGTCCTTTGACTCCTCCAGCAGGTACACAAGACCGTTTATATGGTCGCTGTCCCCATGGCTTACCACCGCGTAATCAATCCATGATATTCCCCGGCTTTTTAAATAAGGCTCCAGAACAATATTCCCCAGTTTTTTCTGACTGCTGCTGCCTCCGTCTATAAGCACCACCTTCTCACCTGTCCTGAGCAGCAGACCATCCCCCTGTCCCACATCCAGACAGACAACCTCCAGTCCTTTGACGGGACGCGGGACCAATGCCAGAAAACTAAGGGCATAAATGCAAAAAAAGCACATTAAGATCATTGGTTTCCAACTGATGGCAGACGCAAATGTTACCAAAACTTCATATGCTCTCTTTCTTCCCGCCGCGGGCTTTTCTTCCCTTTCAGATGGGATTTCTGCCTTGGGGCGTGTTTGAAAACCGTTTTCTGCCAGATGGCGGGAATGAATTTTTAAACCATCTCTGGTCCGGCCTCTGATGCAAAACAGCACAACAGCTGTTCCCATCCCATATATGCCAAAATACATGACCAACCGGCCCGGCGACGGGCGCCCCAGCACCAGACTGTATCCGGGCAGCCCTTCCACAAATCTGCACAGCAGTTCATAGAACCTTAAAATATAATGTCCGGCTCCCACTGCCGCAACTCCTCCCTGAATCCAAAAGCTTCCCAGTACAATCCCGAGGATGCCGGAATACATTAATATGGAAACAAGGGGTATAACCAGAAGATTTAAAAAAATCCCGTAAAGCGGATGCTGAAAATAGTGATACAACACAATGGGAGTGAGTATGATTTGTACGCACAAACTGATAAGAAGCGTTTTTTCCCATGCCCGCTCCCATTCAATGAAGGACTGCATCCAGCCCCCTAATCCGCTGATTGCCAGAACTGCCCCAAAGGACAGTTCAAATCCGCTGTGGTAAAGCAGATACGGCTGCCTGTACAGGAGAATTAAGGCTGCCGCTCCCAATGCCGACAGGGTGTCGTAGGTTCTTCCTTTGACCGCCGCCAGCCACAGGCACAATATCATGATAACTGCCCTTATAGCGGAACCGGAACTCCCTGTCATTATCCCATAACTGATAACAAGAACAGCTGATATCATCCCGGCCCGGCCATAACCGGATCCGGCCCGGCGAATCATCAGATAAATCCCTCCGCCGATAATAGCCAGATGCTGTCCGCTGACAGCCAGAAGATGGGATATTCCGTTGCGCTGGTACATATCCCGCATCTCCGGATTCATATCAGACGTATCTCCAAGAAGCACGGCTTTAAATACTGCCACGTCCTCCGGCACGCATATCTTCTCAAGGATACCGGCGCAGCGCATCCGAAATTCCGTTATTCCCTTATAATAAGGAATCTCCTCACCGCCCACCACTGCCAGGTTTTCTCCATACATCCTGCATGCAGTTCCCTTTGTGCGGTAATAGGTCCTGAAATCAAATTCCCCGGGATTTCTCGGCCCCTCCACCGGCGCCAGCTTCCCTCTCACCTGTACTTCCAAACCAGCTGTCATCATTTCACCGAAGCCAGAGCCATTCTTCCCTTTGGCTCCGTTCTCTGCATACACCACTACCCTCCTGAACTTCCCGGTCCTCCTCCCCGCCTCAGCCGTCACGTCCTCCAAGATAAGGGTAATCGCATCTTCCTTTTGTTCGGCCTTTTTTATTTCTCCTCTTACCAGTATCCGGGCGCCGTCCATGGTCCGGGCCGCAGACTCCTCCCTGTCCAGTATCCCCTTTTCCTGCCGTCCTCTGGCCAGCCCCACAGACGCGCCGGCCAGGAGACATACCAAAAAGAGCAGAAGCACCCTATGTTTTCGGTTACTCCTGCCCTGCATCTTCTCCTTTGGAGCAGAAAGGCGCAATACACCTCTACCTGTATCCAAAAGCCATAGGATTCCGGCCGCAGCCGCGCACAGCCACGTCAGAACCCCTATGTCCACCGCCGTATTAACCTGCAGGGCCAGCACCTCTCCAAGTACGTAACCTGCTGCCAGTACAACCAGCGGTCTCTTCATATTCGGTTATGTTTCCTTTCGTCTATTCTTTCTGCCCGTCAATATAGTTCTGGCTTCTCTCAAAGGTGGTATTCAGGGACACCACGTCCCGGAACATCACATCCTTAGAGCCGTTTATCATGATCTGCACCTTTGTCACTGTTGTCATCTCTGAAAGAGAATCAACAATGGAATAAATGGGTATATACTCGTTCACTGCCAGAGTTGTATTGGCAAAGGCGGAATCAAAGTTGATATAACATACATTATCCGTCACTGACAGGCTCAGTATCTTGCAGTCTGACGGAAGCGTGGGATTATGTCCCTCCTGCCCCGGTCCGGCAATGAGCTGCTCTACTATCAGCTGTTCCAGGGAAGTATTGATGTTGTGGACCACCTCCCGCTTCTCCGGCACCAGGCGGTTGCCTGTCTCATCGGCAAAATACAGGGTAAGCTCCGTCTTTTCGTAGGCATTTACATTGCTGGTGTTCATGATAAAATCAGTGGATGTCAACATTCCCACCGGATTTCCCTGCCGGTCCATCAAAGGCTGGTCCCCGCAGTAAATATTGATATAGTCAATTCCCTCAATCTGCGTCAGGGTTCTGGTGAGGGCTGCCCGGCAGAGAATCTCCCGGTCCGCCTTCATGGCTGTGTAATTCATGTCGAAGTACAGATACAGCACCTGTTCCTCCTGGCGGCTCCCCTGATAGGTCACCCGGTCCGTCAGGCCAGGCTGGCAGTCCAAATCCTTTGGTACATTCAGGAACTGGTCCATCAGTTCATTCACCAGCTCCCCCTTATCCTTTGTTTCTGTCACATATACCTGGGGAACCAGCTTGGTGATGGACGCATTCAGATAGTAAATCAGATATCTGCCCTCGGCAGGGTCTGATGAGGGGCTTTCACCATCCCCGCAGCCTGACAACAGGAACAGGGCCGCCATCAGGGGCAGAATCAGCCTTCTCACCGCATATCTTCCCACGGTATATCTTCTCACGGTATGTCTTCCCAAGGTATATCTGCTCATGGCTTCGCCTCCTGTCTCGGTACATAGTTAAGAGGTATCCTCACACTGAATGTGGTTCCCTCTCCCACCGTACTCTCCACATCTATGATACCGTGGTGCATCTGAATGACATTTTTCGCGATAGCCAGTCCCAGCCCGGTGCCGCCCACTTCCCTGGAGCGCGCCTTATCCACCCGGAAAAACCGTTCAAATATATGTTCCAGCGCATCCTCCGGTATCCCGATACCGGTATCCGCCACCTTGATGTAGAAATATTTGTGGTCCGCATCCAGGGTCACGCGGACCACGCCTGAATCCCGGTTGTATTTGATGGCATTTTCCACCAGATTGGTGATTGCCAGGGATATCTTTACCTTATCCACATCCGCTGTCACTTCCCGGATGCTCTCCAGAATCAGTTCCACATTTCCGCGTTTGGCAATGGGACGCAGACGTTTTAAAATCAACTCCAGTTCTCCGTTGATATTTACCTGCTCTATGTTCATCTGGTCTTCAGCTGTCTTATCCATCTTGACCAGCATCAGCAGGTCCTCTATAATCTGGTTCTCCCGGTCAATCTCGTCCGAAATATCCGTCATAAACTCCCGGTACAGCTCCACCGGCACGTCTTCCATCCCCATAAGTGAATCAGCCAGCACACGGATAGAGGTGATGGGCGTCTTCAGTTCATGGGACACATTGGAGACAAACTCCTGGCGTGACTGGTCCACGGCCTTAAGCTTGCCCAGGGACTTCTGGACTGACTGGGACAAAAGCCTGGTCTCCCTGTAAGTCTCCTCTGTGATGTCCGCGTCCAAATCTCCCTGTGCCACCCTGTCGAATGACATCTGAAGTTTCTTAAAAGGACGCAGCAGCAGATGGGCTGCCACCACACCCAATACACTGATCACAAGCGCCATGCACACCAGAAACAGATGGGATTTTCCCATGACCTTGTCTGTCAGGGACAGAATGTTTTCCGTGGATGCGGTGACCACAATGACTCCGCTCACAGCTTTTCCGTCCGCAGCGTCATACACGGGAATGGTCTGGGCAAAATACTGCATATCCTTGTTGTAGTGGCTGCTGTTCTCACCCTTGAAACACTTGATGACTTCTTCTGACAAATAATACTTTCCCGTGGCCAGATTAAAGGTATCTGTCACCACCCGGAAATTGCTTCCCACTATTACTATTCTTCCATTATATACATCGGACAGGGTCTGCATCTGGCTGTCCAGGCTGGCATTGTTCTTTTTCTCGGCCGTCATATAGCCGGACCGGGTCATCTTATTGCTGAGTATGACACACTGGTTCTGTATCTCTATGAACCTGGCATCCAGCTGGCTCTGCCGGAATGTTCCCAGCATGATGCCGGCCTCCAGAAAGAGCGGAATCAGAGCAGCGCCTATGATGATGGCGGCCAGAGGTACCTTCATGCTCATGCCAAAGGTACGCAGCTTCTTAACAAATTTCTTTTCCGACACTTATTCCAGCTCCTTTAATTTCCTGGTACAGGCAACTGCCAGGGCGCCAGGGCCGATATGACATCCGATACTAAGGGATAGGGGAGCCCCAAACACGGGGACGCCGGGATATAATTCCCTTACTGTTTCTTCCAGCTCATGGGCTGCCTGCTCACTGCATGTATGGGCAATCTGCAAATAGGTGTGTTCCGCCTTCCGGTCTGCCAGGCGCTCCTCCAGGTCATGGGCCAGGGCAGTCAGCATGATGGTCTTGGCCTGCTTCATGGTCCTGGCCTTGGCAAATGCATCCAGCTTTTCTCCCTGGATGGTGAGCACCGGCTTTATCTTGAGCAAGGTTCCCAGCGCTGCCGCGGCAGGGGTAATCCTGCCTCCCTTTTTCAGATATTTAAGGGTGTCCACCGTAATATAAATGGAGCTGTCAAACCTGGTTGCCTCCAGCTTTTCCTTTATCTGCTCACCGCTCCATCCCAGCTCTGCCAAATCCCTGGCGTCCAGGGCAGACTGTCTCTGGGTAACGGAAATCCTCTGGTTGTTCACCACCTGGACGCGGCCCTCATAATCTTCCGCCAGCATAAAGGCTGTCTGGCAGGAACCGCTGAGTCCGCTGGACATGGGAATGTACACCACCTGATCATGGTCCTCCAAAAGCTGGTCCCACTGCTCCATCACGTCTTTGGGCGAGGGCTGGGATGTGGTGATGTCGGCGCCTTCCTCCATCCTTCTGTAAAATTCTTCATGGCTTAAATCAATTCCCTCATAAAATACCTGTCCATCTATCATAAAAGGCATGGGAAGCACATATATGCCCAGCTTCTTTGCCTCATCCTGCGTTACTCCGCTGTTGCTGTCCGCAACAATAGCTATTTTCATATTAAATGTTCTCCTTTATGCAATCCCCTGGTTCAGTCTGTTTGCGGTTGTGTATAACTGGTAATACATTCCCTTCTTCTCCAGCAGCTGTTCATGATTCCCCTCTTCCACAATCTGATTGCCTGCCAGCACAAGTATGCGGTCTGCACCCTGGATGGTGGTCAGGCGGTGGGCGATTGTGAGTGTTGTTCTGCCTTCCGCCAACTTATCCAGCGATTCAGCCACAAGATGTTCGCTCTCATTATCCAACGAGGCGGTGGCCTCGTCAAGTATAACCAGCTTTGGAGCACGAAGCAGTACCCGGGCAATGCTGATTCGCTGCTTCTGTCCACCGGAAAGCTTCACACCCCGTTCTCCCACATAAGTATCATAGCCATCTTTTAGAGCTTCAATAAATTCATGGGCGCCAGCCATTTTTGCCGCCCTGATGACTTCTTCCCGTGTCGCTTCCGTTTTCCCATATGCGATGTTTTCGTAGACACTGCCGGAAAAAAGATATACATCCTGCTGAACCACTCCTACATTACTTCGTAAGCTCTGGAGTGTTACCTTTTTGATATTCTGGCCATCCAGAAGAATTTCACCCTCCGTAGGATCATAAAAACGTGGGATCAGATTACACAGCGTTGTTTTCCCTCCTCCTGACGGACCTACCAAAGCCACTTTTTCTCCCGGTTTAATCGTCAGGTTAATGTCGGAAAGCACCGGTGTGTGATTATCCGGATACTCAAATGATACATGTTTAAAGGTGATTTCTCCCTCTACATTTTGAAGCGGCACCGCCCCTTCTTCATCAAAAATATCAATACTGGCATCCATCAGCTCTGTAAAACGTTCAATTCCGGTCATTCCTCTCTGGAACTGCTCTGCAAATTCTATAATACGGCGGATGGTTGCCAGCAGGGTTGTCACATATAATGTATATGCCACCAAATCTGCCGGTGCAATCAGTCTCTTTATCATGAAGATACCGCCAGCCACGATAACCACCACATACATGAGTCCGTCAAACATACGAATGGTATTCTGAAATGCAGCCATATACTTATATGTCTGGCGTTTTATTTTCAGAAATTCCTGATTATCGCGGTTGAACTTTCCAATCTCCACATCTTCGTTGGCAAAGGCCCGGACTACCTTATTCCCCAACAGGCTGTCCTCAATTCTGGCATTCAGCTCGCCAATGTGATTTCTCTGATGCTTAAATGCCTTTTTAACCTGTATATTTAAGTAAGAACAAGATATGGCCATTACCGGAATCAACACAAAGATGATTACCGTCAAAAGCAAATTAATCTGGGAAAGGACCACAAAAGATACCACTGTCTTTACAAATGCAATGAAAAACTCCTCCGGACAGTGATGCGCAAATTCCGTCACGTCAAATAGATCACTGGTAATGCGGGACATGATCTGCCCCACTTTTGTATTGTTAAAATAGTTATCCGACAACTTCTGCAGGTGTGCAAATGCATCCTCCCGCATATCCGTTTCAATAGCCGCGCCCATCACATGGCCTGTATAAGCCATATAAAAGCTGGCTAAGCCGTCAATAATTCGTAACAGGAAATAAAGCGCACCGATTGTCACAATCGTGCGTATCGTCAGCGCAGACAAATCGGTCATTCCAATATTTGTGACATAGCGCAGAATCAATGGCAGCACTAACTCGCAAATGCTTGTGAGCGCTGCACAAAATAAATCCATTGCCATGATTCCCAAATATTTCCGGTAATATGGTGCAAACCTTTTCAGTAATGTACTTGTTTTCATCTTTTCACTTCAGCATCCCTGCATACCATCTGCTATTTCACTAATCCTAGTCCAGTTCTTTCGCTGTCCTACACTATGTGATGTTTTCTAGTGTATCATAAAACCTACTTTTTTTCCACCAGAAAAGCACAGCCTTTTGATTTGGCTGTGCCACATATTCTTTTATCCGCCTACGTTGTTTATGAGTATCCTAAACCGAAATGCTGTTCATTCTCCCTTTTTAATGGTCACAGAATATGTACCATTTTTCTTCCTGTTTGTTATAAATTGAATGGGAAAGTTTTTGCACAGATTTATCCGAATCAAGAAGATTTCAAAATTACTTTAAAGTGTACAGCAGATGCCGGGCAATTTTATAGACAGGTGTATCCGGATGTAGTGGTAAGGGGATATCACTGCCCGCCTGTGCAGCAGCCTTACTGGAATACGATTTATCTGGAATACTTCTCTGACGAAGAGCTTCTTAACATGATTGACCATGCCTATGATACCGTTTTATATAGTTTCAGTAAAAAAGTTCAGAAACAGATTCTAACGGCAGATGAAATAGAAATTATGCATGTTGGTACATCTCGAGGGCGTAAATTTTTTTGTGTCTTTAAAATTGGAAGTTCCATTCAGTTGGAATTAGATATGTAGCAATTTTTGGAA
>PPYF01016983.1_pt1 | contig 22075 bp, 16 predicted proteins | sample 1559871 | NCBI WGS metagenome assembly PPYF01 (sample SAMN08240021, study PRJNA423297) | Human gut metagenome, whole genome shotgun sequencing project.
ATATTAAAAGTATTAGAGAGTGAAAAATTACTTAAATATAAGATAGACTATGATAAAGATTTATTTGAATTTGAGTTATTGCCAAAGCCAGATAAAAAGTTGGATTTAGAGCAAAATAAAATTGTTAAGTTTCTCAATTCGAAAATACAAATTGACTAAAAAGCCAATATTATGGAGGAAGAAATGAATTTAGAAAAAAAGATTAGAAATATACAGGATTTTCCAAAGCCTGGTATAGGATTTAAGGATATTACTACTTTACTAGAAGATGGAGAAGCTTTTGAATACACTATAAAAAAAATAGCAGAGAATATAAAGGATCTAGGGGTAGATGTTATAGTTGGACCTGAAGCTAGAGGCTTTATATTAGGAACTCCTGTAGCATATGAATTAGGGATAGGTTTTATACCTATAAGAAAGCCTGGAAAACTTCCTGCAGAAGTAGAATCATATGAGTATAGTTTAGAATATGGAACAGATCGTCTTGAGATACACAGAGATGCAATAAAGCCAGGTGATAGGGTTGCAATTGTAGATGATTTATTAGCAACTGGCGGGACAATAGCAGCAGCCACTAAGTTGGTAGAAAACTTAGGTGGTGAAGTAGTAGCGATAGAATTTTTAATAGAGCTAGATTTCTTAAATGGTAGAGGCAAATTAGATGGGTATAATGTAAACTCACTAGTACATTATTCAGAAGAATAATTTTGGGTCCTGTTACTTTTTGTTTGAATTAGCGAAATATAATAAGAGGGGTGACATTATGTATGATGAAGATTTAAAAAAATTAATAGAAAAGATAAAGACATATTCACCAAATGCTGATTTTGATAAGGTGGCAAGGGCTTATAATTTAGCAAAAGAAGCACATGAAGGTCAGTTTAGAAAATCGGGTGAACCGTACTTTATACATCCAAAAGCTGTTGCCAATATACTGGCAGATATGCAATTAGATGAGGATACAATTTGTGGTGGCCTTTTACATGATGTAGTTGAGGATACTGATTATGAGTTGGATTATATAGAAGAACAATTTGGTAAAGACGTTGCGATATTGGTTGATGGAGTCACTAAGTTAGGTAAAATCAAGTATATGACAAAAGAAGAGTCACAATCTGAGAATTTAAGAAAAATGTTTTTGGCTATGGCTAAGGATATGAGAGTAATACTGATAAAATTAGCTGATAGACTTCATAATATGAGGACTCTTGAATATATGAATCCAGAAAAAGCTAAATATAAGGCTCAAGAAACACTTGATATCTATGCGGGGATTGCTCACAGATTAGGTATTTCTAAGATTAAATGGGAATTAGAAGATCTTTCTTTGAGGTATCTTAATGGCGAAGGATATTATGAATTAGTAAACATGGTAAAAATGAAGAGAGAGCAAAGAGAAAAGTATATAAAAGATATTGTGGATTTGCTTGAAAAGACCTTCAGTGATATGGATATAAATTGTGAAGTGTATGGAAGACCAAAACATTTTTATAGCATATATAAAAAGATGCAAAAAAAACATAAAAGTTTCGATGAAATATACGACTTGACAGCGGTTAGAGTATTGGTAGATTCAGTAAAAGATTGTTATGCTGTGCTGGGGGTAGTTCATACTTTATGGAAGCCGATTCCTGGTAGATTTAAAGACTATATAGCTATGCCAAAGCCAAATATGTATCAATCACTTCATACAACAGTAGTAGGACCAGATGGAGAACCTGTAGAGATACAGATTCGCACTCATGAAATGCATAACATTGCTGAGTATGGTATAGCGGCTCACTGGAAGTACAAAGAAGGTAGAGCTGATGATGAAATGTCAAAGGCTGATGAGAGATTACAGTGGCTAAGAAGAATGATGGAATGGGAAAAAGATGTTACAGATCCTCATGAATTCTTAGATGCCCTAAAAGATGATGTCTTTAGTGCACAAGTTTATGTATTTACACCACAGGGAGATGTAATTGAACTTCCTAATGAAGCGACACCAATAGATTTTGCCTATAGAATTCACTCAAAAGTTGGTAATGCTTGTGTTGGTGCAAAAGTAAATGGAAGAATTGTTCCACTTGATTATAAGTTAAAAAATGGAGAAATAGTAGAAGTACTAACTTCATCAAACTCTCCAGGACCAAGTAGAGACTGGCTAGGACTTGTAAAAACACCAAATGCAAGAAATAGAATAAGACAGTTCTTTAAAAAAGAAAGAAGAGAAGAAAACATTGAACGTGGAGTAGAGATACTAGATAAAGAGTTCAAGAGAAATCATATAAATAAAAATGATGTAGAAACAATAAATATTCTAAAAGAAGTGGGTAAAAAATTCAATCAGCCAGATTACGATGACTTTTTGGCCACTATAGGATATGGTGGAATAGCTGCAAACCACGTTTTGACCAAGGTAAAAGATGTATTGCTTAAAGAAGAAAGAAAGCAAGAAAAAGAAGAAAGAGCAACTCAAGAAGAGGACCTTGAAAGACATAATATTGGTGAAACAGATAAGGCAAAGAACAAGTCTAAGAGAACAGAAAAAAGACACACAGGAGTACAGGTTGATGGACTTGAAGGTATATATGTTAGATTTGCCAAGTGTTGTAACCCACTTCCAGGAGATGATATAGTTGGTTATATCACAAGAGGTAGGGGAGTAACTGTTCATAGAGTAGACTGTGAAAATATCATTCGCGATAAAAAAGAAAATCAGAGCAGAATGGTAAAAGTTTCGTGGATAGATGATAATAAATCTAGATTTGAAGCTGAAATAGAAGTAAAAGCTGCAGATAGAAGAGGAATTGTAAATGAAATTACTCACGTTATATCTAATGAAAAGATTGGTCTTGCAGGAATATATGCAAGAAAGGGTCATGAACTTGGAATAACTGTAAATATAATACTAGAAGTAAATGGTATTGAGGAGTTGCAGCATATAATAAAGAAAATAAAAAATGTACCAGGTGTTGAAGATGCATTTAGGGTACATGGAAAATAAATTCTAAAGGAGTATCTTATGAGAGCAGTAGTTCAAAGAGTAGTATCATCAAATGTAAAGGTAGATGGTGAAACTACAGGTGAAATTGACAAAGGTTTATTGGTTTTGCTAGGAGTAGGTGAGGATGATACTCCCAAAGATACCGCTTATATGGTAGATAAAATAGTTAACCTTAGAATATTTGAAGACGAAGATGAAAAGATGAATTTGTCTTTAAAAGATGTTGGCGGGGAACTTTTGGTAGTTAGTCAGTTTACCCTTTATGGTGATTGTAAAAAGGGTAGACGTCCAGGTTTTAGTGACGCAGCTAGACCTGACAAGGCTGATGAATACTATATAGATTTTGTAAATAAGGCAAGAGAGCTAGGAGTCAAAACAGAAACTGGAAAATTCCAAACACATATGATGGTGGAATTAATCAATGATGGACCTGTTACACTTCTTGTTGACTCTAAGAAAAATTTTTAGGAGGAAAGAATGAAGATAAAAGTATTTGTAGACTCGGTTATGCAGGAAAATTCATATATCTACTATGATGAAAAAACTTTGGAAGCGGTAATAATAGATCCTGCACTTTGCTTGGAAAAAGAAAAGAAGTTTATTGATGATAATAAACTAAACGTTAAATATATAATGCTTACACACTCACATGCGGACCATGTAGCAGATGCAGAGGCACTGAAAGAATATACTGGTGCAGCTATAATTGCTAACAAGGATGAAAGAGAGATGTTAATAGACGCTAAAAAGAATTTGAGTAGCGACTTTTTTACACATGGCATTGAGTTTGAGGCGGATAAGTATGTTTCTGAAGGTGATAAAATTCAGTTAGGAAATAATACTTTTACCTTTATAGATACTCCAGGTCATACAACTGGTGGAATGTGTATAAGATGTAATAATGACCTATTTACAGGGGATACACTTTTTATGGGGTCTATAGGTAGAACGGACCTATATGGTGGTAACTATGACAAAATGTTGAAATCACTTAAAAAGCTAAGCAAGCTAGAAGATGATTTAAATATATATCCAGGTCATGGGCCAGCCAGTACTATAGGGGCAGAAAAAGCAAGTAACTATTATATGAAATTGGTGATTTAATGATAAAAGTACTATTGCAAGGACATAATTATAGCTATGAAATTGCAGAGTTCTTGAAGTTATTTTCTTCTGAGTTTTCCTTTTTGGATGGCTCAGAAGTTTTTACTGTTAATCAAGATATGCAAGATTCAGAAGTATTAGTAAATAAGTTAGAAATTATAAGGAAAAGAGATAGAGTAGATATCTTTACAAATACTAAAGTTTTTCTAGGTGGGACTGAGTTATACAATAGAGAAATAAAAGAAAGTATTGATATAGAAACTCTTGATAAAAGCTTTGTAGATATTGATAAAAATTCAAATGACAGTGAAAATATAAAAGATAATACAGAAAAATATTTAGTAAAAAAAGTAATAGAAACAGAACACAATAAAAAAATATTTGCAAAAACCAACAAAAAATTAGATAATAATATTAAGACAATATCAAAGCGAATAATTCAAAGGAGTATGTATTACTATCTACTGGATAGATTTGATGCAAACGTTCCGTGGGGGATACTTACTGGGATTAGACCCGTAAGTATTGTAAACGCGCTATTTGATATGGATATGACAGAAGACGACATCAGAGAAAATATGAAAAGAGAGTATCTTATAAAAGAAGAAAAGCTAGATTTAATTATAGAAATAGCTAAGAGGGAAAGAAAATATATCTATCCTCTTTCAGAAGATAAGATTTCTTTATATGTAAGTATACCTTTTTGTCCAACAAGATGTCTATACTGTTCATTTCCATCACATCCTTTAGCTAAATTTGGAAGTCTAAGACATAAATATATAGAGACACTATTAAAAGAAGCAAAGGGTGTAGCTGAACTAATAAAGATGCAATCAAAAGAGATAGAAACTCTTTATATAGGTGGAGGAACTCCAACAGCATTAGAAGCAGATGATTTGAATTATTTAATTACAGGTCTATTTAATATATTTGATTTATCTAAAATAAAGGAATTTACTGTGGAGGCTGGAAGACCAGATACTATTACTGAGGAAAAGCTAAGAACTCTTAAAAAGCACAATGTTTCTAGAATAAGTATTAATCCACAAACTATGAATCAAGAAACTCTAGAGACTGTTGGAAGAAATCACAGTGTAGAAGATATTAAAGATTGCTTCTATATGGCTAGAAAACTAGATTTTGATAATATAAATATGGATATAATACTGGGACTTCCTGGTGAAACTCCAGATATGGTAGATAGTACAATGAAAGAAATCATTGCACTAGATCCAGAAAGTGTAACAGTTCACACTTTGGCTCTAAAAAGAGCATCTGATTTAAATATAAATATGGATAGCTATAAAGATGCCTTGGCTAGTTATCAAAAAATGATAGAGATGATAGCAATTTCAAGAAAACATATGAAAGAAAATAATTATAATCCATATTATATGTATAGGCAAAAACATATGCTTGGAAACCTAGAAAATATTGGTTATTCAAAAGAAGGGTATGAATCTCTTTATAATATGCAGATTATGGAAGATAGACAATCCAACTATGCAATAGGTGCTGGTGCAGTATCAAAGTTTGTTTATTTGGATGAAACAAGAATTGAAAGAGTAGATGACGTCAAGAATCTAGAGATATATCTAGAGAGAGTAGACGATATGATAGATAAAAAATACAGGGAGGTAGAAAAAAATGCTAACAAAAGCTCCAAGAGGGACTAAGGATATTACACCTTCAGAATCATATAAATGGAATTACTTAGAGTCGAAGTTTAAGAATCTTTGCTCACTATATGGATATGAAGAAATTAGAACTCCAATATTCGAGAATACAGAACTATTTCAAAGAGGCGTAGGAGATACGACAGACATTGTTCAAAAGGAGATGTACTCTTTTAAGGATAAGGGAGATAGAAGTATCACTCTAAAGCCTGAGGGAACAGCAGGTGTTGTGAGAGCCTTCATAGAAAATAAGATGTATGCAGATGCTCAACCAACAAAATTATTTTATATCACACCATGTTTTAGATATGAAAGACCACAATCTGGTAGACAGAGACAGTTTCATCAGTTTGGTATAGAAGCGATTGGAAGTGATACACCTTCACTTGATGCAGAGGTTATAGAACTAGCAACTCAATTTTTAGGGGAAGTAGGTCTAAAAGATTTATCTGTATCTATAAATTCAGTGGGTTGCCCTGTATGTAGGGAAAGCTACAATGAAAAATTAAAAAAATATTTAGCTAGTAAAGAGGATGTTCTTTGCGACTTATGTAATGAAAGACGTGAAAAAAATCCTATGAGAGTTATAGATTGTAAAAATGAAACTTGTCAGGCTAATATTCAGGATATACCTCTTATAGCTGACAATCTATGTGAAGATTGTCAAAATCATTTTGACACTCTTAAGAGCTATCTTGATGAAATGAATATTAAGTATGAGGTTGACAAAAAGATAGTAAGAGGACTAGACTACTATAAGAGAACTGCTTTTGAGATTATTTCAAATGATCTAGGAAGTCAGTCGACTGTGTGTGGTGGTGGAAGATATGATGGACTAGTAGAACAGATAGGTGGCCCAGAAGGATTCAGTGGTATAGGATTTGGATTAGGTGTAGAAAGACTATTGTTAACATTAGCAGCCAATAATATTGAGATAGCTAAGCCAGATAGCACAGATATATTTATAGTTACTATTGGTGATACTGCAAAGCTGAAGGCATTTAATATTTTAAAAGCACTAAGAAGCAACCATATATCTGCAGATAAGGATCACCTTGATAGAAGTGTAAAAGCTCAGTTTAAGTATTCTAATAAAGTAGATGCAAAATATACAATAGTAATTGGCGATGATGAACTTGAAAAAGATGAGGCAACGCTTAAAAATATGAACACTGGTGAACAAAGATTAATTAAGCTAAGTGAACTAGTTGAAGAACTAAAAAAGGAACTATAATTCGGAGGTAACTAATTGGATAATTTAAAGGGATTTAAAAGAACTTGTTATGCAGGAGAATTGAGATCTTCTGATATCGGAAAAGAAGTAATAATAATGGGCTGGGTCCAAAAGAAGAGAAATCTTGGTGGACTTGTATTCGTTGACCTAAGAGATAGAGGCGGAATATCACAGGTTGTATTTGACTCTGATGTGAGCCAGGAAGCATTTGAAAAGGCCGAAAAGCTAGGAAGTGAGTACGTAATAGCTGTAAGAGGTAAGGTATGTGAAAGACAGTCTAAAAACCCAAATATTCATACAGGAGAAATTGAAATATTCGCTGAAGAACTAAGAGTATTAAATGAGTCTCAGACACCACCAATATATATAAAAGATGATGATGATGTAAGTGAAGCTTTAAGACTTAAATATAGATATTTAGATCTTAGAAAACCTAAGATGCAGAGAAATTTAATGTTAAGACACAAGGTTGCAAATGTTGTAAGAAACTATCTATCAGACAATAATTTCTGTGAAATAGAAACACCTTTCCTAGTGAAGCCAACTCCAGAAGGTGCTAGAGATTACTTGGTACCATCTAGAGTGAATCCAGGGAGATTTTATGCACTTCCACAGTCTCCTCAGCTATATAAGCAGTTGTTAATGGTTAGTGGGATGGATAGATATTTCCAGATAGTAAAATGTTTTAGAGATGAAGACCTTAGAGCAGACAGACAGCCAGAATTTACCCAGATAGACTGCGAGATGTCTTTTGTTGAAGAAGAAGATGTTATGACAATGATGGAAGGTATGTTGAAAAAGATATTCAAAGATGTAATGGATAGAGAGATAAGTATACCTTTCCCAAGAATGACATATGCAGAGGCAATGAGCAGATATGGATCAGATAAACCAGATACTAGATACGGATTAGAATTTGTAAATATCACTGATAAGGTTGCAAATTGTGGATTCAAGGTATTTTCAGGATGTGCTAAAGAAGGATATTCTGTAAGAGGAATAAATGTTGAAGGTGGAGCAGATGAGTTTACTAGAAAGGGAATTACCCATCTAGAAGATCATGCTAAAACTTATAAAGCAAAGGGACTTGCTTGGATGAAAATTACTGATGAAGGCGTAACTTCACCAATAGCAAAGTTCTTTAATGAAGAAGAGTTAGATTCAATAATAAAATCAATGAATGCAAAGGTTGGAGATTTACTTTTATTTGTAGCAGATAAAGATTCAGTTGTATTTGATGCTTTGGGACAGGTGAGAATAGCTGTCGCCAATAAATTAAATCTAGCTGATAAAAACCAATTTAATATGCTTTGGGTAACTGAGTTCCCAATATTTGAAGAAGATGAAGAAAATGGTAGATTTACAGCTATGCACCATCCGTTTACTTCACCATTAGATGAAGATGTAGATCATTTAGAAAATGGTGATAAGTTAAAACTAAGAGCAAAGGCGTATGATATAGTAATGAATGGATATGAAGTAGGTGGAGGGTCAATTAGAATATCAGACTCAAATATTCAGCAAAAGATGTTTAGAGCTCTTGGATTTACAGATGAAGAAGCTTATAACAAGTTTGGTTTCTTAATTGATGCATTTAAGTTTGGAACACCACCACATGGTGGATTAGCATTTGGTTTGGATAGACTAGTAATGCTTCTTGCAGGAGCTGATAATATTAGAGAAGTCATTGCTTTCCCTAAGAATCAAAATGCAGTTTGTCCAATGACAAATGCACCTTCATTAGCAGAAGATGAACAATTAGAAGAATTAAGCATAAAGATAGATATAAACGAAGAAATAGAAGATTAGTTTATATAGATCTATTTGCTTTTGTAGCTATAATTATTTTAGAAAAAGAGGTTGCAAATGGATCAGAGAGGATATATTGTAGACGTTGTAGACGATAAGACTGCGAAATTTAAGATGCAAAGACAGTCAGCTTGTGCAAAGTGTGGAAAGTGTTTTGGATCAAAAAGTAGTGAGTCACAAGATATAGTTGTTGAAGTAGACAATGAGCTAGGTGCGAAAATAGGAGACTATGTTGAAGTAAGTATGGAGCAAATAAACGTTATGAAGGCGATTGGAATTGCTTATGGCATACCTTTGATAGCACTATTAGTAGGAACAATAGGATCATACTATGTATTACAGAATTTTGTAGGTGGAGGAAGACTAGAACTTTATAGTATTGGAGTGGGTCTAGTACTTACTGCACTTGCATATCTAGGAATAAAGCTTAAAGATGCGTCAATTAGAAATAGTAGGAAATATATGCCTACAATAACACGCATTATGATAGATTTAAGTACACAAAGTGCAAAATAAGATTTTGTTACTAAATAAAAATTTGGAGGGAAAACATGGAATTAATTGATAGCTTAAAAGCTCAAATTGAAGGTAAAAACGTTAGAATCGTATTACCAGAAGGAACAGAACCTAGAATTATAGAGGCTGCTTCTAGACTACATAAGGAAGGAATACTAGTACCAGTATTAGTTGGTAGTGTTGATGCTGTTAAGGCTGTTGCTAATGAAAAGAATATAGATTTAGATGGAGTTGAAATACTTGACCCAGCAAACTATGATGAATTTGACGCTATGGTTGCAGCTTTTGTAGAAAGAAGAAAGGGCAAGGCTACAGAAGAAGATGCTAGAAAGAAACTTTTAGATGAAAACTATTTCGGAACAATGCTTACATATATGGGTAAGGTTGACGGTATGGTAAGTGGTGCAGTTCACTCAACTGGTGATACTGTTAGACCAGCTCTACAGATAATAAAGACTAAGCCAGGGGTATCTAGAACTAGTGGTGCCTTTGTAATGATAAAGGAAGACACTAAGTATATATTTGGTGACTGTGCTATAAATATAGAACTAGATGCTGAAGGTCTAGCAGGTGTAGCTGTAGAAAGCGCAAAGACTGCTAAGATGTTTGGAATAGATCCAAAGGTAGCAATGTTAAGTTTCTCTACTAAGGGATCAGCAAAGCATGATCTTGCAACTAAGGTTGAAGAAGCAACTAAGTTAGCTCATGAATTAGACCCAGAATTAGCTTTAGATGGTGAATTACAGTTTGATGCTGCTATAGTAGAATCAGTTGGACAGCAGAAGGCTCCAGGATCTAAGGTAGCAGGTAATGCAAATGTATTTATATTCCCTTCTCTAGAAGCTGGTAATATAGGATACAAGATTGCTCAGAGATTAGGTGGATTTGAAGCTTTAGGTCCAATACTTCAGGGATTAAATAAGCCTATAACTGACCTATCAAGAGGTTGTAATGCTGAAGATGTATATAAGTTAAGTATAATAACTGCTTGTCAGAGCGTTATGTAATTTAATATCTAAACAGTACCCCTGGGGGTACTGTTTTTTTATATAAATATATTTTATAATTTTTACTTTTGAGAGTATGAATAGGTAAAATATACCATAAAAAACAAAATCTTCAATCATAAAAAATATAAAAAGAGCAGTTAAAAGAAAAAAGTTAGCACTTATTAGTATTTTTCAGAAAAAATTAACTAAGTAATAACACATTCTAAAATCGGCTCAAAATAGTAGTTAATTTATGTTATAATATAAGAGGTTAACTTATGAAGATTTTTAGTTAAAATATATTTTGAGAAATAGGACAGGTTAGAAATTTATGGGAATTAAAAATAAATTGGAAAAAATTGCCAGATTAGCTATGCAGTCTGTCAATATGATATACTATAATTTTAAGGCAAAAGCATACAAAAATGATTCCAAGTATAGGGACCTTTGGATAATATCTGAAAGAGGTACAGAGGCTAAGGATAATGGCTTTTGCTTTTTTGAATACCTTTGTAAGAATCATCCAGAAATAAATGCAAGGTATGTAATTGATAAAAAAGCAGCCGGAGAGGATTATAAAAAGCTTCTTCCATATGAAGATAGATTGATAGAATATGGTGGAGAAGAGCACAAGATAGCCTATATTTTGGCCAGCCATGCAATATCGTCTCATGCAGGTTTTTTAGAGCCTTGGAGCTATAGATTATACAAGCTTTTACTTGATAGAAATGATAAAAAAATATTTGTATTTTTACAACATGGTGTGATTTTACATGACCTTAGTGATTTTGTATCAAAGGAAAAAATAAGAGCAGATCTATTCATAACTACGACGAAAAGAGAGTTTGAATCTATATCATCAGATATATATGGATATAATGATGGAGAAGTTGTTCAAACAGGAATTGCAAGATATGACAAACTTAATGAATTTAAATTGAAAAATGAAATACTGATAATGCCTACTTGGAGAGAAAGTATTATTACTCCATCGTATAAAAAAAGTGATAAGAGAGATGTTGATTTATTTATTAATAGTGAATACTATAAGAGATTTAATTCACTTATAAATAATAAGCGTTTAGAGTCTGCTTTAAAAAAGAACAATATAAAGTTGGTGTTTTATCCTCACTATGAAATACAGCCATATTTGCAGTGTTTTAAGAAATTAAATAGTGAGCTGATACTAGCTTCAAAGGAAGAATATGATGTTCAGGGGCTTTTGAAAAGTTCAAAGGCTTTGGTTACAGATTTTTCTTCAATACAATTTGACTTTGCCTATATGAGAAAGCCACAAGTATACTATCAATTTGATTCTATAGAAGAGCATTATAAGATGGGTTATTTTGAATATGACCGCGATGGATTTGGTCCAGTCTATGATAAAGAGGAAGAAGTCGTTGACTATTTAATAGAATTAATGGAAAGTAACTTTGAAATAGAAAAAAAGTATCTTGAGAGAATCAATAAAGATTTCAATATTAGAGATTCACACAATTGTGATAGAATATTTGATGAAATAATGAAGATAAAAAAATAAATTAGAAAAAATGAAATAGATTTAAAAAGAAAGAGGAGATTATATGAGGATTGCTATTGCTGGAACAGGATATGTCGGCCTAGTGACTGGCGTATGTTTAGCACATAAGGGCATTCATAATGTCGTTTGTGTTGATGTAGACGAAGAAAGAATTGAAAAGTTAAAAAGAGGCGAATCTCCAATATATGAAAAAGATTTGGAAGAATTGTTGATAGATAGCCTAGAAAAAGAGAGTATAGAGTTTAGTAGTGACAGTAAGTCTGCCTATGAGGATGCAGACGTGATTTTTATAGCTGTAGGAACACCTGAAAGATCAGACGGCTCAGCCAATTTAGAATATATCAAGCAAGTAGCACGTCAGATAGCAAACTTTGCTCAAAAGGATTGTTTGGTAGTAATTAAATCAACTGTTCCAGTTGGAACGAATGAAGAAATTGAAAACTATATAAAAACACACCTTAAAAATAATATTTGGGTGGAACTTGCTTCTAATCCAGAGTTTTTGGCGCAAGGAACTGCTGTGAAAGATACACTACATGCATCAAGAATAGTAATAGGAGCAGAAAGTCATAGAGCCAGAGAAATACTTGAAAAGGTATATGAAGGTTTTGAATCTCCAAAGGTAATTACAAATAGAAACTCTGCAGAGATGATTAAGTATGCCTCAAATGATTTTTTGGCTCTTAAGATATCTTATATGAGTGATATAGCAAATCTGTGTGAAATAGTTGGAGCAAATGTTGAAGATGTAGCTCACGGTATGAGTTTTGATGATAGAATTGGATCTAAATTTTTAAGAGCGGGTATAGGTTATGGTGGTTCTTGTTTTCCAAAGGATACAAAGGCACTTCACTGGCTATCAAACTCAAATGGATATGAGTTAAAGACAGTTAGTGCTGCAATAGAGGTCAATGAAGCTCAAAAGTTAAAGCTTATAAGAAAAGCAGCTCAGGATATAGACAGTTTTGATGGTCTAAAAGTAGCAGTACTAGGTGTTACTTTTAAGCCAGGAACAGATGACTTAAGAGAGGCGCCATCAATTGTAAATATCAATAATTTATTGGAAAGAAATGCCTCTGTATATGTGTATGATCCAGTTGGTTTAGATAATGCAAGAAAAATTTATGATGATAAAATAAATTACTGTGATAACATAGAAGAAGCTCTTAAAGATGCAGATATGTGTTTTATAATGACTGAATGGGAAGACATTAAATCTATAAAGCCTGAAGAATTTTTGGAATTAATGAATGAAGCGCTTATATATGATGGAAGAAATTGCTATGATCCAAAGGTTATGGCAGATAATAATATCAAGTACTACTCTATAGGTAGAGCAAGTTACTAAAAAGTGGAAGAGGAAATATATAATGAATGTATTAATAATAAGAAATGCTGAAGCAAGTACAAATGCAAATATTCGTAGGGTGGTTTCAGCTCTTTTATCAGCTGGACATAAGCCTATTATTTTATCTAGGGCAAGAATCTGCCAAGAAGATGAGCCTGTATATATGAAAAAAGATATATTAATTGACGGTGTTAGAGTAGACAACTTCGAACTTCAATTAAAAGGTAAAACTGAAAAGGGTCTAAAGAATATAACAACAGTGTATACATATATAAAGACCGTAACAAGATGGATGATGGAAAATATAGATAGCTTTGATGCTATACATGCCTTTGACTTAGATAGTGGGCTAGCTGCTCATAAACTTGCTGGCAAAAAATACTTTATTTATCATATAGCAGATTTTTATGCAGATAGTAGAGCAAAAATACCAAAGGTTCTAAAAGATATGATTAAAAAGATGGAGTTTGATCTTATAAAAAACGCTGATCATACAATAATATGCACAGATGAAAGAAGAAAGCAAATAGAGGGTTCTAAGCCTAAAAAGCTTAGTGTTGTATATAACTCCCCAAGTATAGACAAAGAAATAAGAGAAAAATTAAATGAGAATATAAATAAAAAACCAAGTGAAATGAAGAAGTTGAAGCTTTCTTACATAGGTATGCTTTCAAAAAGAAGATTTATTGATACTGCCTTAGAAGTAATATCAGAGTTTGATGATGTTGAACTAACACTTGCTGGAAGTGGCGACTTGGTGGATATGAGCAAGGAATATGCAGATAAATATAAAAATATACATTATCTTGGTCAAATTCCTTATGAGAAAACTTTCGATATATATAAAGATTGTAACCTTATGTTTGCTATTTATAATCCAAATATAAACAATCATAAGTATTCTGCCGCAAATAAGATTTATGAGGCAATGCTTTTAAAGAAGCCTATAGTAGTTGCAAAGAATACATCTATGGATGAAATAGTTGATAAGCACGATATTGGATTTAGCATTGATTATTCAAAGGAAAGTTTTAGAGACTTGATAGAAAAATTAAGAAATAATTTAAATATATTGGATGAAAAATCCGACAATATGGAAGCTGTATATGATGACTACTCTTGGGAAAAAATGAAAGAAAGACTAGTTAATATATATGCTGAATTAGGAGATGAAAATTAAATATGGTAAATGTGGTTGGTTTGGGCTATATAGGACTTCCTACATCTTTGATGCTTGCTGCACATGGAATAGAAGTTGTAGGAACTGATGTAAATATAGATATAGTTAAAAAATTAAAAAATAAAGAAATAACATTTAAAGAAGAAGGTTTAGAAGAACTTCTTGATAAAGCAATTGAAAAAGGAATAGTATTTAGCAATGAATATCAAAGCTTTGATTATTATATAATTGCAGTGCCTACTCCATATGACTCTATTACAAAGAGAGTGGACACTATATATCTTAAAAAAGCAGTAGAGTCAGTACTGAAAGTATGTAATGAGAATGCTACAATTATAGTTGAGTCAACTGTATCTCCTGGAACAATTGATAGAGTAGTAAGACCTATTGTAAGTTCTAGCCATAAAAAATGTAATATAGTGCATGCTCCTGAAAGAATACTTCCAGGAAATATGCTATATGAGTTGGAAAATAATTCGAGAACAATAGGTGCAGATTCAAAAGAAGTAGCAAAAAAAGTAAAGAAAATATATGAATCATTTTGTAAGGGTGAAATAGTTATAACTGATATAAGAACTGCTGAAATGACAAAAGTGGTAGAAAATACATATAGAGATATTAATATTGCTTTTGCAAATGAACTGGCCAAAATATGCAGATATGACAATATGGATGTATATGAAATAATAAAAATAGCAAATAGACATCCTAGAGTAAATATATTAAGCCCTGGGCCTGGAGTAGGTGGACATTGTATATCAGTAGATCCTTGGTTTTTAGTTGGCGACTATCCAAAGCTTTCAGAACTTATATCTACTGCTAGACATATAAATGACTCGATGCCGCTATATGTAATTGATAGAATTAAAGAAATAATGGACAATAACGATATAAAATCATTTTCTGATGTAGGTCTATATGGATTAACATATAAACCAAATGTAGATGACACAAGAGAATCACCAACTATTCAGTTATTGAATAACTTGGATGAAGATAGCAGAGATAAAATAAAAGTATATGATCCAATGATTCAAAAAAAAATGTACAAAAGTCAGGTAGAAGATCTACAGGATTTTATCGATAATATAAAGCTTCTTGTGGTAATGGTTGATCATCGAGAAATACTTGAATCAGAAAAAATCTTAGAAAATAAAATAATATTAGACACTAAAAATGTAATAAAAAGCTTACCAACATATAAATTATAAATAGAGCTAGAAGTATTATTTATAGTTTAAGCACCAAATAAAATTGTGTTGAAATATGTTAGAGAATCGAATTTTTAATTTTGGTGTCAAAATGTGAGGTAAATATATGAAAAAAATAATGTTGGTTTTTGGAACCAGACCTGAAGCAATAAAAATGGCTCCTTTAATAAAAGAATTAGAAAAACGTGATGGTATAAAAACTTTAGTTTGCGTTACAGCTCAACATAGAGAGATGCTAGATCAGGTATTGGAGATATTCAATATAGTTCCTGACTACGATCTAGATATTATGAAAGAATCACAGACTTTAAGTTATATTACTAGTAGCATTTTAACTAAGATAGATGAAATAATGAAAAAAGAATTGCCAGACATTGTTGTTGTGCATGGAGATACGACAACTACATTTGCAACTTCCTTGGCAGCTTTTTATAACAAAATAAAGATAGCACATGTCGAGGCTGGACTAAGAACTTACAAGAAATATTCTCCATATCCAGAAGAGATAAATAGACAGATGGTATCTTTAGTATCTGATTATAATTTTGCTCCAACAGAGTTGACAGCGGATAATTTAATCAAAGAGGGCAAAGATGCTAGCTCTATATTTATAACTGGAAATACAGCTATAGACACACTATCTTACACGGTGAATGAAAATTATGAAGACGATAATACGAAATGGGTAGGGGATAGTAGGCTGATATTACTCACAGTACATAGACGTGAAAATATTGGAAAGTCAATGGAAGATATATTTGATGCTGTAAGAAATATAGTAGAAAAATTTGATGATATTAAGGTAATTTATCCTCTACATAAAAATCCTGAGGTAAGAAAATATGCCAGAAAATATTTTGAAGGTATGGAGAGAGTAAGATTGATAGAGCCTTTAGATGTTGTTAAATTTCATAATTTAATAAATAAATCATATCTGATAATGACAGATAGTGGTGGTATTCAAGAAGAAGCTCCAGCACTTGAAAAACCAGTATTGGTACTAAGAAATGATACTGAAAGAAAAGAGGGTGTCGAATCTGGAACACTAAGACTTTTGGGTACAGATAAAAATAATATCTTTAAAAATACTTGTGAGATTTTGGAAGATGAAAAGATATATCAAGAAATAGCTCAATCAAAAAATCCTTATGGAGATGGTAGGGCAAGTAAAAAAATAGCTGATATTTTGCAAAGAGAGGATATATAGATGAATATATTGTATTTAGTGAATATGAATGAAAATAATATAAAAGGTCTCTTTACTGCTAATCATGAAAAAATAATGGCTATCAAAACTTTATTAGATAAAGATGATGTTTTAAATATGTACTCTGTTCAATTTTATGATGTTGGGCTAGGTAAAATATTTAAGAAGTTAAGTGGGAAAAAAATATTTGTAAATAATGGCGATTCATTTGTAAAAGATGGAATAACTTATAGAAAAGAGTATTTGAAAGTCAACCTTAGAAATAGACTAATAGAAAAAGAAGACAATGACTATGAAAAATACAAAGATTTTATAGAAAAACATGAAAAGGAAATTTTAGAGTGTGATGCAGTTGTAGCTATGTGGGGTTACCCTCATGGTAGACTTGCCTATCATATCGGTAAAAGATACAATAAACCATACTTTGTTCAGTATTATGGAAGTGATATTCATACTAATCCATATAAAAATGAAAATGTAAAAAAGAAGATTGTAGAAGTATTAAATAATGCTGAGAATAACTTTTTTGTAAGTAATAAGCTAAAAGAAAGTGCAAATGGACTAGGTTGGAATAAAGATAACTGGTCAATAACAAAAAACGGAGTAAATTTCGAGAAGTTCTATCAGATAGATAAAAGTGAGAAAGAAGAACTAAAAAAGAAACTATCTATTAAAGATGAGTTAGTAATTGGTTATGTAGGTAGCCTAACAGAAGTAAAAAGATCAGATTCTTTGGTAAAGATATATTCGAAAGTAAATGAAAAAAAGAAGTGCAAATATATTTTTGTTGGTGATGGAGATATGAGATCTCAAGTAGAAAAAGAAGCAAATGAAAATAATTTGGATAGTATTTTTACAGGGAATGTAGATATTACAGATGTAAATAAATATATGAATTTAATGGATATAATGATACTCCCAAGTAGAAGAGAGGGCTTTGGTAGTGTAATTGTAGAAGCCAATTCACTAGGCGTATTAACTATTGGATCAGATGCTGGTGGAATACCTGAAGTAATAGGTGATGAGCGTTACATAGTCAAGGAAGGCGAAGATTTTGAAAAAAGATATGCTGATACAATAATTAAGTTTATTAATTCTGGTTGGGATAAAGAAGAATTAATAAACAGGGTTAAAATGGAGTATGATTGGAAAAATATTGCAAGGAATGATTTGGATATAATCAGGAGAGTAGTTAAAGATGAAGAGTAAAAAAATGGTTAAAAATGTAGTCCTTCTTATGGCTTTAACATTGTTATCAAAATTTATTGGTTTTTTTAGGGAAATAGTGATGGGCTATTGCTATGGTGCATCTATGCATAGTGATGCTTATTTTACAGCTTATGATATACCAAAAGTACTTTTTTCCCTGATTGCTACGGCTATTGCGACTACATTTATACCACTTTATTACAAATCTAAGGAAGAAAAAGGCGAACAGGGTGCTATAGATTTTACAAATAACATAATAAGTATTACTTTGTTATTTGGTATCATAATATCAGTGTTTGCCTTTATATTTATGGAAAAACTGGTAAATGTATTTGCAATAGGTTTCAAGGGAGAAATACTTCACGAAACAGTATTTTTTGCAAGAGTTATGCTTCTGGGATATATATTTTCTGGATTAAGCAGTATTATGAGCGCCTATCTTCAGAGTAATGAAGAATTTTTTATACCAGGAATTATAGGTATTCCCTACAATTTGATAGTAATTACATCTATGATTGTAAGTGCATATACGAAGAATATCTATATACTACCTGTAGGTGCTTCTTTGGGCTTGATATCTCAATATTTAGTCCAAATACCTAAATCTATAAAGTTAGGATATAGACCAAAATTAAAGATTGATTTTAGAGATGAATACATAAAAGAAATGATGATCTTAGTTTTGCCTGTATTAATTTCAGTATCCGTCACTCAGATAAATACGGTAGTAGATAGAACATTGGCATCTACTTTAGTAGTTGGAAGTATGTCATCTTTAAACTATTCCAATAAATTAATGGGATTTTTCATTGGATTATTTATAACAACAATTAGTATAGTTATATATCCTCAACTGTCTGAGTTATCAAGTAAATCAAATAAAGATGAATTTAATGAGCTTATAAGAAAGTCAATAAATATAGTATTTATTTTAATGATGCCTATAACTTTTGGATGTATAATCTTGGCAGAACCAATTGTATCAGTCCTATTTATGAGAGGGGCCTTTGATGCACAAGCAGTGAAGCTTACAACCAATGCCTTGATGTTTTACTCGGTAGGTATGATAGGTCTTGCTGTTAGAACAGTTATTACAAAGATATATTATTCTATAGGAGATACTAAAACACCAATGATTAACTCTACACTAGCAGTATTGATAAATATTGTTTTGAGTTTAATCCTTATAAAACCTATGCAAAATGGTGGTCTAGCCTTTGCTACAAGTATATCCTATATTATAAGTATGACTATGTTATTGATAAAGTTAAAGGGCAAGGTTGGAAATTATGGAGTATCAGAAGTAAGGAAAACAATAATTAAAACAACTCTAGCATCGATTATTATGGCTCTTGCAATAAAATTAGAGTATACTTTCTTATTTGATATGTTTGGAAATGGTAAGTTGGAAAATCTTATATATCTGATTATCGCGGCGGGCACAGGAATAGTCGTATACTTTATTTCTTCAAATATACTTAAAATAAAAGAAATAAAATATATTATATCTGAGTTTAAAAATATAAAAACAAAAATAAAGAAAAAAAATTAGGGGGGCATATGAGTAAAAAGATAAAAGTTTTATTATGCTCTGCTCTTCTATCTTGCAATTTTGTGTTATCTGTATCCGCAGTAGAAAGTGATACAGATGAAGCTTTTGAAAACAAGATGGAAGTGAGAGATAGTTTAAATCCAGAGTCATTAAAAGCGTATAATAAATCTAAGGATATAAATTTTAATATAGTAACAGGAAGAGATAGATATGAAACTTCAATAAATATATCGAAAAAAACATTTCATTCTTCAAGATATCTAGTCTTAGTGAATGGTGATAAATATCCAGATTCTATAAGCTCTATAGCGGTGTCAGCCAAGCTAGAAGCACCTATTATATTGACAAGAGGGCAAGAACTAGAAGAAGATATAAAAAAAGAAATAGGGAGACTCGGTGTAGAAAAGATCTATATAATTGGAGGTAGCAACTCTGTATCCGATAATATGGAAAGAGAATTAAAAGAGTTAAAAGAAGACAAAATAGAAGTAGAGAGATTTAGTGGAAAAAATAGATATGAAACTAACAGAAAAGTAGTCGATGAAGTTTTTAATCAAGAATTTGATAAGTGTGTATTTGCAAGTGGTGAAAACTTTGCGGATTCAATCTCCATAGCTAGCTATGTACATAAAGAGAGAATACCTATAATTTTAATAGCAGACTGTGAAGAAAAGAATGATTTTGAATATATTGCAGAAAAAAAGATTAGAGACTCACTTGTTATAGGTGGAGAAAAAGCAGTATCCAAGGCAGATTTTGATAAATTAGAAAACCCAAAGAGATATAGCGGAATGAATAGATATGAAACTTCTGAAATAATTAATAGAACATTTTTTAAAGGAAAATCTAATTTAACAATGACTACTGGAGATAGCTTTGCAGATGCCTTATCTGGTGCCCCATATGCAGTTAAAAATAACTCTAATCTTGTTTTATATAATAGAAATCCAAAAACTTATCCATCAGTAGAATCCTATGAAACTATTAATGTAGTTGGCGGCTCCCTGGCTCAAAAGATAAAAGATCTTGTTCAGGGGAAAATTCTATATAATGATGATTATATAAAATATGCAGATTTATTACTTAAAAACAAAATAGCAAAAGATGCCAATATGGATGAGTTCTTTGTATTTGATGGTGACTTTAAAAAAGCCTATAGTGAGACTCGTACGGATCAAAGAAGAATTTATGGCTTTTTCTTTTTAAATGATTTAACTAATGCTTATAATGATACTGGAAAAAGAGAGTATATAAGAGCAGGTATTGAATATATAAAAGCATTTGAAAGTCAAAATAAATTTGATTTATCAAGTATGATGTGGCACGATGAAACTGCTGGAAGAAGGCTAAATTATTATCTGAATTTTTATAAGTCAGGCTATAATGTGATGACTGCAGGGGAATTGGATTTACTTAAAGAAAAAATGTCGGATATAGCAAATAAGATTGCCTATACAAATTTCTGGGCTGGAATTAATAATCACGGAATGTTCCAAGACTTGGCACTTTTATACTATGCAGATGACTTTGAAGACAAGGCAATGTATAGGTTGGCAGCTAGGAGATTAGAGACTTACTTTAAAAAGTGTTTTGACAAGGACGGGGTACATCTTGAAAATTCACCAGAGTATCATTTTGTTATTCTAGGTGAATTAAAACATGTGATAGATGATGTTGATAAAAATGTATTTAAAGATTATAATCATCTTTATAAAACCTACAAAAATTCAGAAGAATTTTCTAGGGCAATAATACTACCAAGTGGATATCTTCCTAATATTGGTGATACGAAAACAGAAAAAATAAATTTGAGTGATTACTATGATATAGATAGTAATAAGGAAAAGTTTTCTGGTAGAAAAACGTTCTATGACGCAGGTTATGATATAGTGAAAAATAATCAGTCTTACTTACTATTTAGAGCAGGTTATAAAAATGATGTTCATCATCACAATGACGACCTATCAATATGGCTTTATAAAAATGGAAATATAATTACTGAGGTAGGCTCTTTTGGATATGAATATTCAAATCCTTATGCAGATTACTCAACTTCATTTGAAGCACACAATAACCTAGTTGTAGATGGTAAAAACATAGCAAGGGGAAAAGATGTAGTATTAGAAGAATCTTCAGCAGACAATATTATGAAGGGTGTAAGCAATAGAATAGAGAATATAAAATTTGAAAGAGAAGTAGAATATAACTCAGATCTTACAAATATTAAAATATCTGATAATATAAAAGCATTTGATAAAAAAGAGCATACTTATGAGTTGAGATTCCATCTAGATCCATCAATAAAGGCGGAAGTAGTTAGCGACTCTAGTGGGAAAAAGTCGATTCAATTATTTAGAGGAAATATCCTTATTGGGCAAGTAAAGGTAGATAAAGGGGATCTTTCTATAATAAATGATGTTTATTTCCCATACTATTATGCTAAACCAGAAACAACAGATGTTATTTATATTAAATTAAGGGCAAAAGATACAAGTATAGAGACAAATATAG
>PPYF01621514.1_pt1 | contig 22072 bp, 17 predicted proteins | sample 1559871 | NCBI WGS metagenome assembly PPYF01 (sample SAMN08240021, study PRJNA423297) | Human gut metagenome, whole genome shotgun sequencing project.
ATTTCATCCATCAATTATGACGCGCCGGACAATGTCACTTTCTACTGGAAGCTGGAAGGCTTTTACGATGACTGGAACCGCCTGGGTGAAGAAGGGCATCTCCGCTTCACCAACCTTGCCTCGGGCGATTACAAACTTTACATACGGGCGGTATCCAAGGAAGAGCCTTATCTTTATTTTGAAGAGCGAAGCATCGACATCAGCATTGCGCGCCCCGTCTGGTTCAGTTTTTGGGCCATAGCCTGCTATGTCCTGCTGACAGTACTGATGTCCGTTGTCGGTTTCCGTGTCATGGCACTGAGAAAACAGAAAAAGATATCCGATGAGAAAACCCGTTTCTTTGTCAATACCGCGCATGATATCCGCACGCCATTGACACTGATAAAGGCACCTCTGGAAGAAATGCTTGAAAACAAGACACTGAACGAAGCCGAGACCAACAATATGCACATGGCACTGAGAAATGTCAACTCCCTCCTGCGCATGACTACCAATCTGATAAACTTTGAACGGGCAGAAGTATATTCCCCTCATCTGTACATAGCAGAATATGAATTGAATACTTACATCAAGGAGATATACAACAATTTCCAGACCTATGCCACCATAAAACATATCACTTTCAGATACGAAAGCAATTTCAGCTACATGAATGTATGGTTCGACAAAGAGAAGATGGACTCTATCCTGGAAAATGTCATATCCAATGCTCTGAAGTATACTCCCCAAAATGGCGATATACTCATTTCTGTTTATGACATGAAAAGCTCCTGGAGACTAGAAGTCAAAGATAATGGAATAGGAATTCCCGCCAAAGAACAAAGAAAACTGTTCAAGATGCACTTCCGTGGAACAAATGCCATCAACTCCAAAATAACGGGAAGCGGTATCGGTCTGATGCTGGTGCGGAAGCTGGTAAGCCTGCACAATGGAAAAATATACATTGAGAGCACCGAATGCCAAGGCAGTACTGTCAGAATCATCCTTCCCAAAGAGAAAGAACAGTTCAAGAACTTCACTCTGTCCGTTAAGGATAAGAAGACCTTCTATGAACCGGATGTCCCCACCGTTCCTTTGAAACTTGCCGGAGAACTCCGGACTGAAGACAATGACAAACTGCATCGCATCTTGATTGTAGAAGACAATGACGAGCTGCGCAACTATCTCTTCCAGTCGTTCTCTCCGATTTACAATGTACAAGTATGCAACAACGGCAAGGAAGCGCTGACCATTGTAAAACAATTCTGGCCGGGACTGATTCTTTCCGACATCATGATGCCGGAAATGCGAGGCGACGAATTATGCATCGCCATCAAGAACGATATTGAAACATCCCACATCCCGGTAGTACTGCTGACGGCACTGGGAGATGAAAAGAACATTCTCGAAGGACTCCATATCGGTGCGGACGAATATATTGTAAAACCTTTCAGCATAAACATACTGAAAGCCAGCATTGCCAATCTGCTTGCCAACCGCGCATTGCTGCGCAAGAGATATGCGAATTTGGAAATCAATACAGAAGAAGAGCCCTCCACAACTACCACTTGCTCCAACAGTCTCGACTGGAAATTCATGTCGAATGTAAAGAGACATATCGAGGAGAACATGGATAATCCCGATTTCACAGTGGACGTATTGTGCTCGCTCCTGAATATGAGCCGTACCAGTTTCTACAGTAAACTGAAAGCGCTGACCGGCCAGGCACCGGCAGATTTCGTACGGAATATCCGTTTGAAACATGCTGCCGAGCTATTAAAAGAAGGGAAATATTCCGTGACTGAAGTAGCAGAAAGAACCGGTTTCTGCGATGGGAAATACTTCCGGGAAGTCTTTAAGAAATATTTCAATGTCAGCCCCAGCCAATATGCGAAAGGAGACACTCCCCGCTCCCCAAAAGGAGAGGGAGAATAGTTCTGCATAGGAGAATTTTTCATTTTGCAGCCCCGCACAGACAAACCCTAAAAAATAATCCGTATTTTTGCAGAAACAAAAAAACGAGAATGACTCCTGAAATAGCAATCGTCGACTCCAACACCCTCTCCTGTCTGGGACTGCAGAACTTGCTGGAGGAAATCATCCCGACAGCCATCATCCGCTCTTTCCGTTCCTTTGGCGAACTGATGGATGATACGCCTGACATGTATGTACATTATTTCATCTCTTCACAGATTTACTTCGAGCATACCGCTTTCTTTCTGGAGCGCAAGCCCAAAACCATTGTGCTGGTCAATGGTGAAACCGTCCCCCAACTGTCGGGCATGCCGACGCTAAACATCTATCAGGACGAACAAAATCTGGCAAAAAACATTCTGCAGCTGCGCCAATACGGAAACCAATACAGACAAAACCACGGAAAGCCGGCACCCGCCAGACACTCGGATATGGCAATAAATACAGCCGCCGGGCACGACCTTTCCGCCCGCGAAATAGAAGTGCTGGTGCTGATTACCAAAGGTCTCATCAACAAGGAGATTGCCGACAAACTGAACATCAGCCTGACCACCGTCATCTCACACCGCAAGAATATCACCGAGAAGCTGGGTATCAAGTCCGTGTCCGGGCTGACTATCTATGCCGTGATGCACGGATATGTGGAAGCGGACAGAATATAATCCTACAACCGGATACATCAGAAGCGAAGTCTTTTCAGAAAAACTTCGCCCCAATTAGTGTGCTAATGTGCTAACATCTAATCGTTCCTCCGTGGGGTAAAAATCGTTCCACCATGGTGGAACGATTTTTACCCCACGGAGGAACGATATTTTCCGCATGATGGAACGATTTAAGATTAGCACTCCAGGAACGAAATCCTAATAAATGAGGATTGTCCCTTCCGCAAGAATCCCTTTACTTTGCAGGCGCTAAAAAACCAGTTTATGAATAGATATAGAATTTTGACCGGTATCTTCTGCCTCCTGGCAACCGGCAACGTACTTGCCGAAGAGGCAGACACCTTGAAAGTGGTGGATGTAGAGGAAATAACCGTCATTGCCGCCCCCAAAGAAAACCGGAAACTGCGCGAGCAGCCCGCCGCCGTCACCCTGCTTTCGCAGCAGGACATGCAGAACGCACAGGTGAACTCCATCAAGAATCTGACATCCGTAGTGCCCAATATGTTTATCCCCGACTACGGCTCGCGACTGACTTCGGCAGTCTATATCCGCGGCATCGGCTCGCGCATCAACACTCCCTCCGTAGGACTTTATGTAGACAATATACCTTATATAGACAAGTCAGCCTTCGACTTCAGCTATGCCGACGTAGAGCGCATCGACGTGCTACGCGGTCCGCAGGGCACGCTCTACGGGCGCAATGCCATGGGCGGATTGATTAAGGTGCACACCAAATCGCCCTTCTCCTACCAGGGGACGGACTTCCGCATGGGGGCAGGTACGTACAATGCCTATAATACCTCGCTGACCCACTATCACCGCCTTTCGGAACGGTTCGCCTTTTCCACCGGAGGTTTTTACGATTATCAAGGAGGATTCTTCCGCAACACGGTGAGGGACGAGAAAGCGGACAAGGGGCAATCGGCAGGCGGACGCATCCGCGCCATCTACCTCCCCTCGGACAACTGGAAGGTGGACCTAAACATCAACTACGAATACAGCGACCAGGGTGGCTACCCGTATTTCTACCAAGGCAGCCTGGCCCCCGAAGCACAGAGCGAGCCGCTGAAGCCCTACATCGGAAAAATCTCCAATAACGCCCGCAGCAACTACTACCGCAACCTGCTGAACACGGGTCTGAACCTGGAATACCAGACACAGCACTTCACGTTGAGCATGGTCACCGGCTACCAGTTTCTAAAGGACTGCATGGACATAGACCAAGACTTCACCGCCAACGACATCTATACCCTGCAACAGAAACAACGCTCCCACGCACTGAGCGAGGAAATCATCTTGAAGAGTAAAAGCGGCAGCCGCTGGCAATGGACCACCGGCGCCTTCGGCTTCTACCAATGGCTGAATACGGAAGCTCCCGTCACTTTCAGGGAAGCCGGAATGGGGATGCTGAACCAGATGTTGGGCAGTGTCATCCCATCGCAAATACAAGTAGAGATGGGACCGTCCATGAGCATGAATATCCTGCCCTCACTGGGCATCAGCAGCCGGACCATGCCCATCGGGGGCAGTTTCGACACTCCGCTGCTGAATGGGGCACTCTTTCATCAATCCACCTTCAGAGATTTATTCGGGCTGAAAGGAGTGTCGTTCACTGCCGGGTTACGCCTGGATTATGAGCGTATGAAGATGGATTACAACTCCGGCACCAGCCTGGACTACAAGGTGGGCATCAAGGGAGAAATGAAGCGGGGCGACGTCGTCATCCGCGAAATAGAGATGATGCCGGAGACGGCGCTGACCGTAGAGTCGCGCTACCAAGGAAACATTGATAAGGATTATCTTCAGCTGTTGCCCAAGTTTGCTTTGCAGTATGACTTTGCGCGAAACAGAGGGAATGTGTATGCAACGGTCAGCAAAGGTTACCGTTCGGGAGGCTACAACGTGCAGATGTTCTCCGACCTGCTGCAATCCAGTTTGAAGAATGACATGATGCGGCAAAGCAAAGAGGCGATTATGCCCAACGTGCCGGATGCCTACAAAGAGCTGGTGGGCAAATACTTCCCCGATGCGGGAGAGAATCCGGATGCAAAATCCGCCACCGTCTACAAGCCCGAACAGACCTGGAACTACGAAATAGGAACACACTTGAATCTGCTGGACGGACGTCTGCATGCCGACGCCGCCATCTTCTGGCTGGAAACCCGCGACCAGCAGATTTCACGCTTCGCCCCAAGCGGACTGGGACGCGAAACGGCAAATGCCGGCAAAAGCCGCAGCCAGGGGGCAGAGGTTGCCTTGACGGCTGCCGTTGCTACGGACTTCACGCTGAATGCAAGTTATGGTTATACCTATGCCACCTTTAAGGATTACATCACCAACGAGAAAGTGAATGGGGAGCTTCAGGAAATCAGCTACAACGGCAAGCACGTACCCTTTGTTCCCAAGCATACCATGAACGTGGGCGGTCAGTACATCTTCCGCATCCGTCCGGGACACTGGCTGGACCGCATCCAGCTGAACGCTAACTACACCGGTGCCGGGCGCATCTACTGGACCGAGAAGAATACCGTGAGCCAAGCCTTCTACGGCACGCTGAACGGACGTATCAGCTTCCAGAAAGGACATGGACAGATTGATTTCTGGGTGCGCAATGCACTGGACAAAGAGTATGCTTCGTTCTATTTTGAGAGTATGGGGAACGGATTTATGCAGAAAGGACGGCCTGTGCAGGCGGGAATAGAGTTGAGGTGCAGGTTCTGATTGGAGAGCTTTGTCCCTCCGAAAGTAAAGGAAAATAGAAACGGTCGTTCGGGTACTTACACATTGCATACCCGAACGACCGTTTCTATGTTTCTATCTGACAGAGGAGAAGTTATCCTCTATGTACCCAGTTTTCAATTTCAATATTAGGTATTCTTTCCAGATGTTTCTTGTTTTCAGTAACCATTATCATTTGGTTAGCCACCGCTGTACATCCTATAAATAAGTCCAAATCCTCAATGGGAGTTCCTTGACTATATAAGGCAGCCTTACTCCGGGCATAACAACATAAAGCCGAGGACAAAGGTATTACCTTGATATCTTGGCAGAAATCAGTAACAAGCTGCAAGTTTCTCTCCACATTATTACTTCGCTCTGCACCGAACAACAACTCTGCTACCGTAACCTCCGAAATGCAACAATGTTCCCAGCCCACCTTTTCAATATGTTCGTCTACTCCAAATTTCTGACGCATGAAGTGAACACAAATATTAGATCAAGCAAATATCGTTTCATTCGTCAAAGGGGCTAAAGTTTTCTTCTTTTCGAGAAAGGCGTGATGCATATATATCATCATTGATTTCATCAGAATCACGATTGTCCTTCCAACTACCGGCATACTTTGCAAGCATACGCTTAGTCAGCAATTTGCTATCTGCCGCTGTCGGAATGGAATGACTATTCTTATTCAAAACCTCCTTCATATATTTTCTGAGGCTCTCCAATGCAGTACTGCTATTGATATTGACTATCTCACGAATCAACTCCAATTTTCCGGCTTCCAACTCCAAACTACTCATAATCAATTCCTCCTTTTAAAAGTTCAACTACAAAGTTACATTTTCCTACTGAATATGGAAAAGTTACAAAGCTTTTTTATTCATTGATAGCTCCGCAATGTGGGCAGACTCCCTTCTCCCTCAGTTTCTGCCCGCATCTGCCGCAACGATAGCGTGAAGCCAGCAGCGAAATGCGAAGCCTTTTGAGGAATACCCATACAAAAGCGGTCAAAAACAAGTATCCGACGTAGATAGATGTAGTCAGGATAAAGAAAAAATAACAGAAGATGCAGCAGGAGGCCAGCCCCAACAGATAGAATACGGCCGCCGCCGGACTTAACTGGCGAAACAAATCGTCGAGTACCGCCAGCAACACCACTATAAACAGCCAGATACCCATCAGAAAAGCAGAAAGCACAAGCGGTACCTTGAACGGCGACAAGGTAGGATTAAAATAGAAGTGTTGCCACGTCTCCGGCGCAAACACTTGTATAGATTCGTAAATAGTGGCACAGAACGCCATCAGCAGACATAGCAACAACGGATAGAGACTGTCTATATCATTAAAGTACACCATCCTCAACTGCTTGCGCCGAAAAGCCCGGAACAGCCAGACTGCCACAAACAAGGCAAAAATAATGATAAAATAAGAGGCATGGGTATCACTGAACAAGTAGATGGCCTGCGAAATGCTGTCTGTAGGAACAAAGGCATGCATCATTTCGGACTCCCGCAACCAACCCTGCATTTCCTGCGAATGGGCAAGCTTCACCCATACACTATCCACACTGTCGGCAGGATGGATGGCGAACTCGGCAACCACCACGCGGTCTCCCCGATAAAGCATATTATAGCAGTCCTTCACGGGCAGACAAGCCAAATTCACAGAATCTGCCAGCACTTCCAGATTGGTATTCCAAGTATAATGCCGCTCAAAAAGATAGGCCAGCGAATCACGCGTCTCCTTAGACAGATGTTCATCTTCAAGATTAGGACGGGAATAATGGCAGGAAACTAAAGCAATGAAGCATGAAAAATAAAGAATGCAGAATAGGAGGGAACGCAGTGAACGCAAAGGATGTTTGTCCCTGCCCGCTTCCCGGTACCGGTCATTTGCCAGCCTTTCATTATGTGCCCGTTCCTCACTCCTCATTTTCAAGTCTTTATTAGTAATTCCTCATTCTTCGTCCTTCATTAAAGCGGCTCTTCATGAGCAATGACTTTCATCTGGCAATTCTTGCAATCAAAAGACAAGCGGAAACGCTTGCCGTCCGTCCCAACCAAATAATAAGGTTCCCTATAAGGAGAATGTCCTTTCTGATAGGTGGGACACCATCCCATACTGAAACGCAGGCAATGTTTGCAGAACATGAGTACAGCATCCGGAACCGCTTGTGCCTCGTAGGCAGGTGCTATAGACGAAAGTCCATGCTCACGGTAAAAACTCCGGGCAGCACTGTTCATCACATTGCCCAGATAGGTCAGTGAAGTAGCAGGGAAAGCATGGCTTGTCGGTTTCCAGACAGCCAACTCACGACGATAAGTAACACGCCGAGCCACAATCAGCCTATCTATCACCTGCCGACGCCAGTCTGCCACCACGGAAGCAGGAAGAAACCAGTTTTCAGAGAGATTGAGCCTGATACCCGACGCCTCTTCTGATAAATGCCCGGCTACCTCGAAAGGGGTATTCCCCAACTTAGCCAGTTGGCTGCGCAGATTATCCGCCTGTGGCGTGCGTGCCGGTTCTTTCGGATAAGGGAAAGAGAGTGTCACGCGGTTATCATCTTCGTCCGCAGCCGTCAGGCTGAAACCGAAAGAAGTATCTGCCAACTCCCAACAAACACCGATTTTGCGTTCGGAGGATTTACGGGTAAGGATACGTTCAAACTCCTGGTCGAAATTGCGATAAAGCCGTGTACGAGGTTTGATGCGAGGCACTTCCCCTGCCGGATAGAGTTTGTTACCGTCCACCCGGTTGATACGGAAACCCTGCAAACGTCCTTGCTCGTCCAAAAAACAGACGCCGTCTCCGTTGTGGAAAGGCTTCACGCCTGCCACCGTAATATATCCACCGCGCTGTTCCTTCAAAGTGCCCATCTCCTCTCCTAAAGATTTGGGCGTATCGAATGAAGTGATTTCCCCTCCCCTGCCTTGTAGGAAGTAATGCGTGAAACCACGGCTGAAGCTCTTGTCCAACTGTGGCTGGAAATCGAAACGGCAGGTGCCCGAAGAAGCACGGGTATATTCCTTGCGACGGGCAAAAATGGCATCGAGCTTCCTACGGTAAGCCGCCGTCACATTCTTCACATAGGTCACATCCTTCAAGCGGCCTTCTATCTTCAGCGAAGTGGCTCCGGCATCCAGCAGTTCTTCCAACACCTCGCTTTGGTTGAGGTCCTTCAAAGAAAGCAGATGCTTATTACGCACAATGGTCTTGCCATCGGCATCTACCAGACTGAAGGGTAAACGGCAGAATTGCGCACATTCCCCCCGGTTGGCACTCCGTCCGAAACAAGCCTGGCTGACATAGCACTGCCCGCTATAACTGACGCAAAGAGCCCCGTGTACAAAGACTTCGAGCGGCACGTCGGGACACGCCTCATGGATACCGCGTATCTCCTGCAAAGAAAGTTCGCGTGCCAACACCACCTGACGGAAACCGGCATCGGCAAGGAAACGTACTTTCTCCGGCGTACGGTTATCCATCTGCGTACTGCCATGCAACGGAATGGGCGGCAAATTCAACCGCGTAATCCCCATATCCTGTACAATCAGTGCATCCACACCGATGCGGTACAGCTCCCAAATCATCCTCTCCGTCTCTTTCAGCTCTTCTTCTTTCAGAATGGTATTGACCGTCACATAGATACGGGCATTATACAGATGGGTATGCTCCACCAAAGCGGCAATATCCTCCAAAGAGTTGACAGCAGCCGCACGCGCACCGAACTTGGGTGCACCGATGTATACCGCATCTGCCCCATGATTCACTGCTTCTATGCCACACTCCAAATTCTTGGCAGGAGCCAGCAGCTCTATTTTACGTTGCTTTATCATCGTTTAGTTACGAGTAACTCACCCTATTTCATTAATATTATACGGCGTCTCCTGATATACAAAATAATTCAGCCAATTGGAGAACAACAGATTGGCATGGGCACGCCAACGCACCAGCACTCCTTTGTCCGGGTCATCGTCCACATAGTAGTTACGGGGTATCTCAATGGGCAGGCCCTTATTCAAGTCACGGCGATACTCTGTATCCAATGTCAGCGGGGAGTATTCCGAATGGCCGGTCACGAAGAACTCACGCCCTCCACGGGCCACCGCCATATATACACCAGCATCCTCCGACTCGGAAAGCAGCGTCAATTCCGGAACCTTTTGTATATCTTCCCGGCGCACTTCCGTGTGGCGGCTATGCGGCACATAGAACATATCATCAAATCCACGGAAAATGGGATGCAACGGTTGCAAGGTACGATGTTCAAAGATACCGAACATCTTCTTATCCAGTGCATACTTCGGCACTCCATAATGATGATAGAGCCCTGCCTGCGCCGCCCAGCAGATGTAGAGCGTAGAGGTGACATGCGTACGCGCCCAGTCGAAGATTTCAGTAATCTCATCCCAATAAGTCACCTCCTCAAAATCCATCTGCTCTACCGGAGCACCGGTGATAATCATGCCATCGTACTTTTCACCGCGCATCTTGTCGAAATCCGTATAAAATGTTTTCATGTGTTCTATCGGAGTGTTCTTGGAAGTATGGCTTTTTATCTTCATGAACGAGATTTCCACCTGAAGCGGAGTATTGGAAAGCAGACGCACCAGGTCCGTTTCCGTTGTAATCTTTAGCGGCATCAAGTTCAGAATCACGATACGCAGCGGACGGATATCCTGCTGGGTTGCCCGGGAATTGTCAATGACAAATATATTCTCCTCTTTCAGCAACTCGATAGCGGGTAGTTTATCGGGTAAATTTAAAGGCATGAGTTTATATCTATGGTTTAACTTATTACTGTCTACGATTTTAGCGTGTAAAGTTAGGCAAAAAATCAGAGTGTGATAAATAAATTATAAAAGTTTTATCGATTTATCCCTCTTCATTTAACACGTTTAATTACATTTGTACCCGAAACCTATTAAAAGTTATTAAAAAATAAGATTAAAAAGCACTGCGGCATCAAGCGTGATACTGATAATTAGCATCCAAAAGCGTAAAAGACTTTTCCATACCGGTTATAGCTCTGCTAAATCCATATTTTTAAGACAAGGTTCATTGAGTATAATTGGGAAAGCGGAAAAACCGTTGCCCCACAATAATAATATAATGAAGAAACTTATTCTTGCAAGAGGAGTCTTGGCTGCCTCTTTATTCTGCTGCATGTCCTTAGGGAATACAGCTTGTGTGAACCGGATTGACGAAGAATCAGAAGCGGAAATCGAGGAAGGGACGACACCTATCACGTTCTCTATCAAAATGGAAAAGGCCAGTACCAAGGTCACAAACACCGCCTTTGAAAAAGGAGACAGAATGGGCTTGTTTGCAACCACTTCCTCCGGCTCCATCAAGGGAAAACGGTATATTGACAATCTGGCCCTGGAATATACGGAAGGCTCCACACTGGTTCCCAAAAAGACAGTATTCTATCCGGAAGGAGATGTGTCACTGGACTTTATCAGTTACCACCCTTACCAAACCGAAGGGGTAGCTGCCGGTACACCCGTTCTTCCCGTATCTGTGCAGATAGACCAGAGCAATGAGAAAAACCGCGCACAAAGTGACTTCTTGGTAGCTAAAGCGCAAGGAATCACCAGTAAAACCAAATCTGTAACCCTGGAGTTCCAACACAAGCTGTCCAAACTGGCAATCTCTCTGACACCCGACGCAAGCAACTCTGCCAATGATTTGCTGAAAGCCAATCCGCGTATCATCGCAACCGGGCTCAAGACCTCGGCCGATTATAATCTGGAAGACGGGACTTTCAGTAATCTTACGGGGACACAAGACATCATAGCCTCCGGCGAATGGAGCGTCAAAGACAACAAACTTACCGGCAAGGAATTCATCATCATACCCCAAACGATAAATGATGGCAAGCAATCCTTCATTATGGAGTGGAGCGGACGTATATACAGTTGTGCAATACCCGAAGTGGAAATGAGTAGCAGCACGCAATGTATCATTAACATATCAGCCATGCAGAGCAACAGCAACGTACTGAGCAGTTTTGCCGGAAAAATCAAGGAATGGAGCAGCCTCCCTCCCATCGACACCGACAATATGGAAGATTACACTGCCATACATATCTCCGCTCTCTCCTTTTCTCTTTCAAATGTGTACAGAATTTATCACGAAGGGATACCCATTGCAGAAGTCTGCAAGGAATATCTCAAATCAGCGTCATTGACTTCCAGAGCCGTTATAGCCTATCCCATAGGCGAAAATGAAAAGACCGACCTGAGCAATGGAGTCATCCTACAGCTTGCAGACCGTAAAGACACCATCTGCGGAGGAAGAATAAGCTGGAATACAGACGACTATGGATTTACCTACACTAAAGGGGAATATACCGGCATAGACAAGCTCTATATAGACAATAACCATAAGCTACTTCTGGATAAACCGGAAAACGCCATCAAAGTGAATGTGGCATGCTACACCCTTCGAGACATCAGAAAAGGAGTGTCTACCGAATACCCCATTGTCAAGATTGGAGCCCAATACTGGATGGGTAAAGAGCTCCATGCCACCACCTACCGTGACGGAGCTCCCTTGAAAAAACAGAGTGACTTGGGAACAGACAAAGCCGGATATTACAAGCCGGACAAATATGATATTTATTTTTACAATGGAGAATCCATACTGGCAGGAGAGCTGGCTCCCGAGGGCTGGAAAATTCCATCGGATGCAGACTGGGAACAGCTGAAAAACTACACCGGCAACGATGCCTCCATACTAAAAGCAGGAGAATGGCAGGCAATGGTATCCGGTGAAGTTGCCCCCGTCAACAACCATACCCGGTTCAATGCTTTCCCGGTAGGAATGTGGTACAACAAAGGACACAACAGCCCCAATAAAATGACTGCCTTTTGGAGTTGGGATCATACAAAGCATACCCTTTCGGAAAGCACCATTTATTTTCTCGGCGAAAGCGACGAGTTTGTATCAAGCACTGCCCATGTCACCGGTAAGCCCTACTATAAAGCTCTTTCCATCCGCTGTATAAAAGAATAGCCGGCAATTTCGGCATTTCTCATTTCTTTTTTGTATTTTTGTTCCCAATGTGCAAGATTTTTGCCAATCGGACAAAGATAACGAAAGAGAAATGAGAGTAATCGACCTGATAAACAGTAACGAAAAAACAGCTTTTTCCTTTGAAATATTGCCACCACTGAAAGGTACGGGCATCGAAAAGCTGTATCAAACCATAGATACGTTACGGGAATTCGACCCCAAATACATCAACATCACCACGCACCGCAGCGAGTACGTGTACAAAGACCTCGGCAACGGATTGTTCCAGCGAAACCGCCTGCGCCGCCGCCCCGGCACCGTAGCCGTAGCTGCTGCCATCCAGAACAAGTACAACATCACCATGGTGCCGCACATCCTTTGCAGCGGCTTCACCCGCGAAGAGACGGAGTACGTGCTGCTCGACCTGCAATTCCTCGGCATCACCGACCTGCTGGTGCTTCGTGGCGACAAGGCAAAGCACGAATCCTCTTTTATCCCCGTGGGCAACGGTTACCACCACGCCGTCGAACTACAAGAGCAAATCAACAACTTCAATAAAGGTATTTTTGTGGACGGCTCCGAGATGAAAGTTACCAATACCCCGTTTTCATACGGTGTGGCGTGCTATCCGGAAAAGCATGAAGAAGCCCCCAACATGGATACAGACATCTACTGGCTAAAGAAGAAAATGGAAATGGGTGCAGAGTATGCCGTGACCCAGCTCTTCTACGACAACCGGAAATATTTCGACTTCGTGGAACGTGCCCGTCAAGCCGGTGTCACCATCCCGATTATCCCGGGCATCAAGCCCTTCAAGAAGTTGTCACAACTCAGCATGATACCCAAGACGTTCAAAGTAGATTTGCCCGAGGAACTGACCCAAGAGGTTCTGAAGTGCAACACCGATGCGGAAGCTCAGCAAGTGGGTATCGAATGGTGCGTGCAGCAGTGCAAAGAGCTGATAGCCCATGGCGTCCCAAGCCTCCACTTCTACTCGGTAGGAGCTACAGACAGCATCAAGGAAGTAGCCAAACAAATCTACTAAACAATGGACAATCAACAGTTGACAATTGACAATAGGCAGTGTCACAAGTAATAACTTATAACTAATTAACCCGTGTTCAGTTTCAAGGACATAATAGGCCAAGAGGCAGCCAAGCAAAGGCTGATACAAGAAGTGCAGGAAGGACGTATCCCCCACGCACAACTCTTCTGTGGCCCTGCCGGAGTAGGAAAACTCCCATTGGCACTTGCCTATGCCCGCTACATCTGCTGTCCCAACCGGACGGAAACCGATGCCTGCGGTACTTGTCCCTCCTGCGTAAAATGGAATAAGCTGGTGCACCCGGACGTACACTTCGTATACCCTATCGTCAAGAGCGCCAAAGGGAAAAAGGAAGTCTGCGACGACTATATCGCCAACTGGCGGCACCTGTTGCTGAACAGCCCCTACTTCGGGCTGAACCACTGGCTGAACGAGATGGATGCCGAAAACGGACAAGCTATTATCTATGCCAAGGAAAGCGACGAGATAACCCGCAAGCTGAGTCTGAAATCCAGCGAAGGAGGTTACAAAGTCACCATCGTATGGCTGCCCGAAAAGATGCACGAAGTCTGCGCCAACAAGCTGCTGAAGCTGCTGGAAGAGCCGCCCGAGAAAACGATATTCCTCCTCATTTCCGAAGCTCCGGAAATGATACTGCCCACCATCCTCAGCCGCACGCAACGCTTCAACATCCCCAAGATTGAAGAAGCTGACATAGCAGGAGCCTTACAGCAGAAGTACGGAGTGCAGCCCCGCGACAGCGAGACCATAGCCCACCTGGCAAACGGAGACTTCATCAAAGCATTGGAGACCATCCATCTGAACGAAGAGAACGAACTGTTCTTCAACCTCTTTGTGACGCTGCCCGAACAGAACTTCGCCACCCGTTTCGCCCCCTTTGTCAACGAACGGAACGTCATGGGTATCATGGACGAACTAAGTGAAGCGCAACGCCACATCGAGCAGAACGTAAACGCCCGCATGGTGTTTTTCGACTTCTCTCTCAAAATGATTGTTTTATTGAAACAATGAAAAGTGGCAAAATAATGAAATGCAAAGTATCAAATCGTAAATAGTCAAATAGTAAATAAATAGATGATGGAATTTAAACTACATAACGGAAGCGGAGGTCTCTGCTGCAAGAGTTGCGGCAGGCAGGACAAGCAACTGAACACCTACGACTGGCTGGCAGACATTCCGGGCAATGCCGATGAGAGCGAGCTGGTAGAGGTTCAGTTCAAGAATACCCGCAAGGGATATTTCCGCAACAGCAACAAGATACCTCTGGAGAAAGGCGACATCGTAGCCGTAGAAGCCACCCCCGGACATGATATCGGTGTGGTGACCCTGACCGGACGTCTCGTGCCGCTGCAAATGAAGAAAGCCAATATCAAGTCTGAGGCAGACATCAAACGCATTTACCGCAAGGCGAAGCCTGTGGATATGGAGAAGTACAACGAGGCAAAAGCCCGTGAACACTCCACCATGATACGCTCGCGTCAGATAGCCCTGGACCTCAACCTCAACATGAAGATTGGAGACGTGGAATATCAGGGAGACGGCAACAAGGCCATCTTCTACTACATAGCCGACGAACGGGTGGACTTCCGCCAGCTCATCAAGGTACTTGCCGACGCTTTTCGCGTGCGTATCGAGATGAAACAGATTGGTGCCCGCCAGGAAGCCGGACGCATCGGCGGTATCGGTCCCTGCGGACGCGAGCTGTGCTGCGCCACCTGGATGACCTCCTTCGTATCGGTATCCACCAGCGCGGCGCGCTTCCAGGACATTTCACTGAATCCGCAGAAGCTTGCCGGACAATGCGCCAAGCTGAAGTGCTGCCTCAACTACGAAGTGGACTGCTACGTGGAAGCACAGAAACGCCTGCCCTCGCGCGAGATTACCCTGGAAACCAAAGACGGCGAGTTCTTCTTCTTCAAAGCCGACATTCTGAGCAACCAGATAACCTACTCGAGCGACAAGAACATCCCTGCCAACCTGGTGACCATCAGCGGCAGACGCGCCTTCGAGATTATCGGTTTGAACAGACGTGGCATCAAGCCCGACAGCCTGATAGAAGAAACCCATCGTTCCGAACCCAAAAAGCCGGTGGACTTGCTGGAACAAGAGAGTCTCACTCGCTTTGACCGCAACCGGAAAGGCAAGAGTGGCAGTGACGGCAACGGTGGCGAGAACAGCAACAACAGCCGTAACAAGAGAAAGAAAAAGAGTGGAAACGGTCGTCCGCAAGGAGGTGAGCAGCAGGGTGCTCCGCAATCCAACAACCAGAGAGAACAATCCAGGCAAGACCGGCAACCGAGACAGAAACAAGACCGGCAAGCACCCAAACAAGGTGAACAGCAACAAGGCGAACGTCAACAACGGAACAATAACAACCGTCGTCCGCCCCGTAACAATAAGCCCAAACCTCAAGGTGAAAGACCTGCCCAAAATGACAAACCGGCTCAAGAATAGGAATCTCTGCCTGAAAGGTATCATACTACTGTTTGTCGCAAGCCTGCTGAGCGCTTGCGACAAACAGACTGTATACCATTCCTTCCAATCCCTTCCCACCGAAGGCTGGCTGCGCGAAGACACGCTCTCTTTCGACGTGAAGGTCACCGACTCACTGACCTACTACAAACTGTCTTTGGAAGTTCGTAACCGAAGCAACTACCCCTATCAGAATCTACCTCTATCCATCTGCTACACCATCGCAGATTCCATTCCGTCACCCACGGACACCATACAGCTAATCCTCGCGGACAAAGAAGGAATCTGGAAAGGTGACGGCTGGGGAGGTCTCTATCAGACTGCCGTCTCCGCAGGAAGCGTTCAAATCGGCAAACCCGGCACCTACCTCTTTAAAGTGGCCTATACGCTACCGGACGAAAGGCTGCAAGGAATCAATGACATCGGCATCAAACTGAAGAGATAGGAACTCCCTATTGTTCTTTATCACCTTCTTCTAACAACCATCTCAGTCTCCCACTCACGTCTCCTTGAAGCGGAAACGGGCGGGGTATCATAACTTGCCCTCTTACCTCATAGCGTTACGTCTTTTACGCCAGGATGTAACGACCGTTACACCAGCATGTAAAGGGCGTTACAATATAGCGTAAAAGTCGTTACGATACAGCGTAAAGGACGTTACAATGCGGTGTAAGAACCTCCGTAACTGAAGAAAGGCAACGGGATACCGATGACGGGGGTCAGCCCCAGCACCATGCCTATATTGATGAATAGATGGAACAAGAATATACTAAGCACAGAGTAACCATACACCCGGCCAAAGGGAGATTGCTGCCGCTCGGCCACGGCAATCAGCCGTAAAATAAGAATAAGGAACAGTAACAGTACAGCCGTAGACCCTACGAATCCTTCCTCCTCACCCACGGTGCAAAAAATGAAGTCCGTATCTTGCTCCGGCACATACTTCAGCTTTGTCTGCGTACCGTTCAAGAAACCTTTGCCGGTCAGCCCCCCGGAACCGATGGCTATCTTCGACTGGTTCACGTTATAGCCGGCACCAGCAAGGTCCTCTTCCATACCGAGCACCACCTTGATACGTATCTGTTGATGGGGCTCCAGCACTTTATTGAAGAAGTAGTCGCTGGAGTAGAGGAAACCTATCGAACCCAAAGCAAACAGCCCAATCAGAAAATAAGATAAATGGCGCTCGCTTAAAGAAAGAAAGACAAGATACCCGACAACAAGTGCACAAAGCCCCCACTGCACCCACACCAAGTTGAAGGGTACCACGTATTCCGAAATCAGATAAGCCACGAGCAGCACTCCCAGCGAACCGCCGATAATATTCCGGAATCAGGAAAGCCAGCATAAGAGAGCTTTTCCAGTTCTTCATCGTAAACGAGTAGGCGCTCATATACTTGGCAAGTGCCAGCGCCGTGGCAAACTTGGCAAACTCCGCCGGCTGCAAACTGACCGGCCCCAGGATGAGCCACGACCGCGACCCTTTTGTGTCGGGCGCAATGAATATCGTGACAATCAGCAACAGCATCAGCCCTATATATATAAGGTAGGAGAACATGTCATAGAGGGAATCGTCCAGCATCAGCAGCACAAACCCCAGCCCGAAGGAACATATAATCCAGACAAACTGCTTGCCGGCACGCGTAGAGAAGTCCAGAAAGTCACGGTCACCATAATCATAACTCGCCCCACAGACACTGAACCAGCCGAATACAATCAGCAGCAGGTAAACGACAATCGTCACCCAGTCCAATGATTTCCATATGCTATCTCTCCTTGTCACCAATTTATTTACGATTTTACGATTTACTATTTACTATTGAAACCACCCACAGTTTATCCCTAACCCCTAATCCCTAATCCTTAATCTCCAACCCCTAATCATCATCTCTCCTCATCTCCGTAAAGTATCACCCGGTTACTGAATTCTTCCGCCCGTATCTCATTCTCGGGCGACAGCTTTCCATGCAGGTACTGGTCCATCATCATGGCACCGATAGGTACGCCATACGTGGCACCGAAACCACCGTTCTCCACATAGACGGCAATGGCTATCTTAGGGTTGTCCATCGGGGCAAAGCCCATAAAGACAGAATGGTCCTTGCCGCGGTTCTGTGCCGTGCCCGTCTTTCCGCAGACCTCCACACCCGGCAGGATGGCTCCCGCCATGCGGCAAGTGGCGCTACCCGTACTTCCGTCTACAGCGGCACGCATGCCTTTCACCACCATTTCATAATATTCGCGGTCGATGGTGGGATAACGGGGATTGCGATAGATGCTGTCCAGTTCATTGTCTTCTATCTCCTTCACGATGTGCGGAGTAATGAAATGCCCCCGGTTGGCAATGGTGGCACCCAGATTGGCTATCTGCAACGGGGTGGCGAGAATCTCTCCCTGCCCGATGGAGATACTAATCACCGTCAGACCATTCCACGAACCCCGATAGGGCTTGTCGTAGAACTTTGCATTCGGTATCAGTCCACGCTGTTCGCCGGGGAGGTCGGTACCGAGCCGATAGCCGAAGCCCTGCGATACCATGTGGTCTTTCCATACGGTAATGGCATTCTGCGGCGAACCGTATTTTTTATCACCGAACATGCGATACAATCCCCAACAGAAATAGGAATTACAAGAGGTAGCGATGGCAGGAATCAGCGACAGAGGCGAACCATGTCCGTGACATCCCACATGAAGGCCTTTATGATTGAAACCATGCGCACAAGGGAAAGTCGGATAATCTTCGTGGATAATCTCTTCCTGAAGGAAAGTCAGTGCCTGCGCCGTCTTGAAGGTGGAGCCCGGCGGATAAGCTCCCATGATGGCACGGTTCAACAAAGGCTTCCGCTTGTCCATCTGCAGCAGGCGGTGGTTCTTTCCCCGCTGGCGCCCTATCATCAGATGAGGGTCAAAGGTAGGCGAGGAAACCATGCACAGAATCTCACCCGTAGCCGGTTCGATGGCCACAATGGCACCGATTTTGTGTTGAAGCAGCCGTTCGCCCAACATCTGGAGGTCAATGTCGATGCCTAGTGTCAGGTTCTTGCCGGGTACGGAGGAACGGTCCAACTGTCCGTCCATGTAGTGTCCCTGGATACGCCCGTGAGCGTCACGAAGCAGAATCTCCACCCCCTTCTCTCCACGCAGATACTTTTCATAGGATTTCTCGATGCCTTGCTTGCCTATATAGTCTCCGCGAATATAATAGTCATCGTTCTCAATGTCTTTCTTGGACACTTCGCCGATGTCCCCCAGCAAATGGCCGGCAGAGTTATAGGTATATTGGCGGATAGTACGCCGCTGAATATAGAAACCTGGAAATTTGAACAGCTTCTCCTGAAACACACCGCACTCTTCGGCAGAAAGCTGCGTCATGAACACCTGATGGGTGTATTTGGAATAACCGGGGTTCATCCAGCGGTTCTTGACGTCCTTCATCCGTTTGTCAAACTGCTCACGGGTAATGTTCAAGGCACTGCAAAGGTCGAGTGTATCCAGCTGCGTCACCTCCCGAGGCACAAACGTAATATCATAGGCAGGCTGGTTAAACACGAGCAACTTACCGTTACGGTCGTAGATAGCCCCCCGTGATGGATATTGTATCTTGTTCAGAAAAGCGTTACTGTCCGCGTTCTTCTTGTAGTCATCAGTCATGATTTGCAGGTCGAACAGCCGGAACACGTAAATAAGAACGATGACAATAGCCGCCGCTCCAATTACATATTTCCGCTTTTCCAGTGTATAGTCTTTCATCAATTCCTAATCCTTAATCCCTTTATCCTTTCTTTCTTATTCCCTCAACAGCCATAATGCAGGTCACAGTAAGCAGGGTACTTGCCGCAATTCTCAACAACAGCGTACCAATATGGGCAAAAGAGAAGAATTCGAGGGTAAGCAACAAGCCGTGATGTATCAGCACACTCACAACCAGATATTTCAGGAAAGGAAGAATCCCCATTGTACGGATGGCCGGAACCAGTGTATCCAGCGTGTCACGAGGCACGAACAGCCGCAGGAAAGTGGGGCGCAAGAAAGCCAGCAACACCGTAGCGGCAGCGTTCATCCCCGGTGTGTCGGAAAAGACGTCGACAGCCAGCCCTAAAAAGAATGCCCACAACATCAACGCATTGCGGGGAGTGTCCGACTCAAACTTCAGTATCAAGTAGATATACAGAAATGGAGTGGCATATCCTGCAATATGCACATTGTTCAATATCAGCACCTGCAACAGTACCAAGCCTATGAACCATCCTATTTTATGCAGATAATTAATTAACAACGCTAATGAGTTATAAGTTACGAGTTACAAGTTATTGAGTGTATAAGTTATAAGATATAAAGATGATTAATCCCTAATCCTTAACCCCTAATCCCTAATTTCTTAGTCACTTCTCGTCTGCCCTCGACTCCAATGCCTTTTGTTCATCCTGCCCGTTGCGGGAAATGACGCGCACATTGCTCACCTTTCCAAAGTCCGTAGCCAGCTTTATCTTCAACAGATACGAAAGCCCGTCGTGCGAGTCAGACATGTCATCCACCGTCCCCACCATGACACCTTCTGGAAACACGGTGGAATAGCCGCTGGTCACTACTGTATCTCCCAGATTGAATTCGGCATGCCGGGGCAAATCCTTCAGATAGGCAAAACGGGAATTACCTCCCTCCCACTTCAAATAACCGAAATAATCACTGCCCACAATCTTACAGCTGATGCTTGACTTGCTGTTCAGCAACGGAATGACCAACGAGTAATGGGGAGAGGTCTTATACACAATACCCACCACGCCATTGGCATCTACAACTCCCATCTCAGGACGGATACCTTCTGTTGTTCCACGGTCTAAAGTGATATAATTGTCAGCCTTGTTCAAGCTGTTCTTTATGACATTCGCCTTGAATATCTGATACTCCGTAGGAGCAAGCCGTTCCATGCTGTACAACCTGGCGGAGTCCAATCCTTTCTCCTTCAAGACATTTTCCAGAAACAAAAGCCGCTGCTCCAGCCACATGTTGCGGTCGAGCAGGTCTTCGTTGGCCGTCTTCAAGTGGAAATAGGAAGTGATGCCACCCGATATTTCATAAACCTTCCCCGCCACGCCATTGGCAGAGGTGAAATACACACTCTGCTGGTAATGATTAAAGCGAAATAATAAAATAAAACTGGCAACCTCTAACAGAAGAAAGAGGAACCAGTAATTATATTTAATGAGAAAGTTTAACAAATTTCGCATTACCGCATCAAGAATGAGAAGCGGTCAACGTTCTTCAATGCCACGCCCGTACCTTTGGCAACGGCATGCAAGGGGTCTTCCGCAATGTGGAACGGTATGTTTATTTTATCAGTCAGACGCTTATCCAGTCCACGAAGCAATGCACCGCCACCGGCAAGATAGATACCGTTGTGAACGATGTCGGCATACAATTCGGGAGGCGTATTTTCCAATGCGCTCAAGATGGCTGTCTCAATCTTAGAGATAGACTTCTCCAAGCAATGCGCCACTTCCTGATAGCATACCGGCACTTCCATGGGCAATGCCGTGATGCGGTTCGGACCATGAACGATATAGTCTTCAGGAGCATCCTCACCGAGTTCCGTCAAGGCAGCCCCCACATTAATCTTAATACGCTCAGCCATACGCTCGCTGACCTTCACGTTGTGCTGGCGGCTCATGTATTCCTGAATATCGGCAGTCAAGTCGTCACCGGCAATGCGGATGGAGTTGTTACTTACGATACCTCCCAAAGAGATAACGGCAATTTCCGTAGAACCACCACCTATGTCAACAATCATGTTGCCTTCGGGAGCCTCTACATCGATACCGATACCGATGGCAGCAGCCATCGGCTCGAAAATCAAATAAACGTCGCGCCCGCCGGCATGCTCGGCAGAGTCGCGCACGGCACGCAGCTCCACTTCGGTACTGCCCGAAGGAACCCCGATTACCATGCGGAGTGACGGAGAGAAGAGACGGTTACGGTTGTTCACCATCTTGATAAGTCCGCGTATCATCTGCTCGCAGGCATAGAAGTCGGCAATCACACCGTCGCGCAACGGACGGATGGTACGTATGTTTTCGTGGGTCTTTTCGTGCATCATCTTTGCCTTGTCACCCACGGCAATCATCTTATCGGTACGACGGTCCAAAGCCACCACCGAAGGCTCATCCACCACAATCTT
>PPYF01660485.1_pt1 | contig 22069 bp, 25 predicted proteins | sample 1559871 | NCBI WGS metagenome assembly PPYF01 (sample SAMN08240021, study PRJNA423297) | Human gut metagenome, whole genome shotgun sequencing project.
AAGCAAAACTCATACCAAGTGTGGCGGAAGTGATCGCAATTGCCATGCATAGCCACTGTTTGCCACTCTTATATAACTTATAATGCTTCTTTTCTTGCATAAGATATTTCTCCCCTTAAACATAAGACTACATGATATCTTAGCACATAAAAAAATGTCTTTTAATTAATTTTATTATTTGTCAATAAAAAGTAATTAAAAGACATAACTTTGTAATATATTCAATTAAGGAATGATAATCTTAACCAATTTCAACTTCTTTAAGTAGTGAAGAGGAATAGCAATAACAATATATACCACAAACGGCATTAGAAAAATATGAAGAGGACTGTTTAACGTAATTAAATAGTCTTTCCAATTACCAGCTGAGGTTTTATAAATCAGTTTATCAAAAATAGCATAAAAAATTGGATGAAGAATATAAATACCTAAACTTGACCCTGAAAGCCACTGAGCTATTTTATAACTATAATTGTTGTGCTTAACAAGCCGTTTAATTAAAATATATAATCCTACTGAATATAAGAACGGCCCAACGTTCCCAAGGAAAGAGTATTTTAAACCGGTTAAAACATTTAGGATATTTAATAATAAACACAAAAAGCCAACTAAAATAAGAATATTTTCATATTTTCGATTAAAGTAATTCTCTTTGATTAAATAGCCGACAATAAAATAACCCAAAAAACTAGAAGTAAGGAGTGGTTGGTCAATAAATTTTGTTAAGAAGTTTATATTAATAAGCTTCCCTAGGTAGGTTAGTAAGTCCGTAAAAACAAAATAAATTACAACCATCCCAAATAAAACATTGCGGTGTTTCTTAGCTAATACTGATACTACTGGAGTAACTACATACAAAGCAATAATTGAATAAAAGAACCAAAACAGATTATTAATATTATTATTTAAAAATTGTTCTAGAAAGTTCTTGATTCCTATATCTTCTTGAAAGATCGGTCCAGGAAAAGAATGAAACCTACTGTTAAACAAGTAATAAAAGGCAGACCAAAACAAAAAAGGTATTAATACTCTTTTTAATCTTTTCTTGTAAAATGTTTTTGTATCGTATTTATCACGATAATCTAGCAAAGTTGCTCCAGAATTCATAAAGAATATATACACCGCTGGTATAAAAAGGCACTGCATAATTTCAGTAACGATGAAATTAGAATCTTTTGAAATACCAAAATGAGCTAATTGAGACGAGTGAAGTAGCAATACAAAAATTATTGCTATGCAATTAAGAACATCAATGTAATGCAGTCTTTGTAATTCAGGCTTCATAACTACTCTCCATTTACCTTCATTAAATCTAATAATTTATCTATTGATTTATTTAAGAAGTAACCTTTACGCATAAGTTTTGCAAGTTTAAATGTATTCCTTCGCATTTGAAAATAATCATCTTGACTTATTTTACCTAAAACTTTATCAATTTCAGACAAACTTTCTATTAGAATTCCAACATGATGTTGTTGTATAAACTTTGCAACAGCTGCCTCTTTCCAAATAACCACAGGCAATCCACTACTAATATATAATGATACTTTATGAGGATCGTTATATTTCAAATATGTACCATAATCACCACTACAGGTATTCACACTATCTCCATCCCATACCAAGCCAAAATTATAATTTAATTGAGCAGGTAATTCATTAGGTGAAAATTGTCCATGATATGTAACTGATTTTGACATATTAGAATTATTAGGTCCAAAAACATTAAGTAAGTGTTTTTGATTATATTTAGATAGAAAATTTGCTTTTAGAAGGTTCCCAGCATAGCAAATTTTTTCTTCATATTTAACCTCTTCTTTCAAAGGAATTGGATTCAAATAATCCCAAATTCCCATACTAACCATCGGTTTATTAATTCCTAACGATTTTAGTTTTTTTAATAAAGTATCATTCAATACTATTAAGCCATCAGCCTGATTTAAAATATTAACTTCATTTTTTATCTTATTTTCCCGATTATTATCATTTATGAATCTTAAAGAATCAATATCATGAATCAAAAAAATAATCTTTACATTTTTTCCTTTTTTTATTCCATGCAAGATTGCATTTCTTTGAAAAGATTTTGCTGTAGGGTATTGAATTAATACAACACCATTTTCTAATCTTTTGCTTTTATAATTCAAAACATATGGATACAGTAGTTTAGACAATTTACCTTTTGGTCCTGGAAGAATTTCAAAATTCTTTTTAGATAATATATACTCTACATCTGATTTAGCTTTAAGCCCGCCATTATTTTTACCGCTATCTTGCCAGCCTAATATATATTTATTCATCATATTTTTGACCTTCACCGATTCTTTTATTTAACTTATCAACAAGCTTATTTGAATAAGGCTTTACAATCTTTCGTCCCCAGAAAAAGTTGCCCTTACAGATTCTTTTATAATCATTCTCATCTAAAATTGCTGGATAACTATTATGTTTCTTTTCCCATAAAATATATCTATGAAAGTCTGTCGAAATTCTTCCTTTATAATTCGAATTACCAATGATCGTTTGCATCCAAAACTCATCAGAAAAGCAGCCCGTTTTTAACATTTGTAATAAATTAGGATGTTCATCTAAATACCTTAGAGTATATACTGCTATATCTCGAGGAAGATCACACCAGTTAGAACCTGAGTAGATTGTTAATTCAATGCCTAATTTTTTAAACTTATTAACCCTTAGTATAGTCTGAACTAAAATAGAAACTCGATGATATATTTTCCCATATAAAGTTCGCCGGTTCATATTATCATAGTTATAATAATATTTTTGCCACCAAATTATTGGTTCTCCAGACTTTTTTATATTTGTAGCATCAAAAAATTTCATATACGCTTTATCATTTTCTTCATAATAATTATAAATCGTATTAATCGGTTGCAGTGGCCAATCTTGACCAGAAATTAGATGTAAATAGGATATGTCGGGGTTCTTCAGCGCTTCTTTCATTAGATTGATTGCAACCTGTCCAATCGACCACCCTCCCCAGTGGACATCAATTTGTTGATAGAATTTAATCCCTTTTTCCCTTAATTTTTGTTTTATTCCATCTGAAACATGCATTTTTTTATCAAAATGTACATAAACTTCAAATCTTGTACTTAAAATTTCAGATAGGGAGAGGACCTGTTCAATATCCCTATGAGCTATGATTAACACCGCTTGCATAATTAAGTTCTCCTCAATATTAATTTTTTCTTATTATTTTTAGTCCTTCCTGAACTATAGAAGCTTTAGTTAAGATCAACCCGATAATATATATAAATACCCCAACAAAAATTTCTAAAACTAAATTACTAATGGTCATATTAATGGATTGGCAGATACGATTAACAATTATAAACATAGCTATACCTGAGATTATATATTTCCATTGCTCCTTAAAAATTTTTCTTCTACTTATTGTTTTTCTAATCATTACCAACTGTGTAACTGTAACCAACAATTCAGAACCGACAGTTGCTAGTGCTGCTCCATTAGCCCCCCATTTCCCTATTAATAAAAAGTTAAAAACTATGTTACTTACTGCACCAATGGTTACAGAAGTGGTGTAATCCCTAACACGATTAATAGGCATTAAGTATTGGGTACCTGTAACATTACTCCAAGCAATAAATACTATAATTGGTGCCTCAATAAACATAACCGAACCTGATAAAACAAATCCATTTCCTAAGAACCAAGGCCCAAATTTCTTGGCAATTGCCATTAAACCAAACATCATTGGAATTGCAATTGCAGATACAAAGTTAAAAGATGAATATAAACTATTACGAACTCCCTTTATGTCACCCTTAGCAAACTTATTTGCAACATGAGGTAGCATAACAGTACCTGTAGCAGTAACTACTGCTAAGACGAATTTAACAATTTTATCTGCCTGCCCGAAATTACCAAGATCAGCTTGGGTTGACATGCGACCAAGCATTAACCGGTTCAACACTAAGTAAACCTGAGTAGTAATTGTTGGAATAAAGAGTAACAGTGATGGATAAAAGTGTTTAAATGGATGCCATTTTTTAATACTTACCCAAACAATGTTACCACGCAAATAGGGCCAAAGTGTAAGGTTCCCCACTAATTGAGAAGCACCCAGGATTAAAATATATTTACCTAAGTCATTAGAAGTCTTAACCACGGTGAAAATAAGGATCAGTGAGGCAATTTTTACCAAAGTATTTCTAACAACAGTTATTCGAAATTCTTCTAATCCCATAAAGTACCAGGATATATCTACTCCAGTAGCAATAATCCAAATTGCTTGAAGAAGAAAGAATTCCTTAAACGTAGTACTAAAAAGAAAAACAGCTGCAAGATATAGAATAAAAGCGGTAGAAACCGTTAGCAATTGTAGAGCCTCTACTCCCCAAAACGTTTGTGATCGTTTATATAAATCATCACGATGGTAAGCAACTTCTCGATTACCATAAAGGGTAATTCCCATTTGCCCCATCAAGAAAAAGAAAGTTACCCAACTATTAGTGTATTCGTTAATCCCAACATCATGTGCACCTAAAACACGAGAAATATAAGGAACAGTGATCAAGGGAATGATCATGTTCAAAATTTGATATCCCGCATTATACAAATAGTTCTTGATAACTTTCATTGCTAATTACTTAAACTCCTTATTTACGGCAACTAAGGCTGCGTGGAGAACTTGATCCATATTGTAGTAACGGTATTGACCAAGACGTCCGCCAAAGATAATATTATTAGCCTTTTCTGCAGCAAGTTGAGCATACTTCTTGTAAAGTTCATTATTTTGCTGATTATTAACCGGATAGTATGGTTCATCGCCACGATGCCAGTCTGCTGGATATTCTCGAGTAATAATCGTCTTATCTTTGTCGCCCTTACCAAATTCGAAGTGCTTATGTTCGATAATCCGTGTGTATGGCGTTTCAGCATCGGTATAGTTAATCACCGCGTTTCCTTGGTAATTACCAACGTTCTTTTCTTCAGTCTCAAAACGTAGACTCCGATATTGAAGTTCACCAAGTTGATAATCAAAGAATTGATCAATCATTCCAGTGAAAACAACCTTAGGATAATTAGCTAAATAATCATCCTTCTGATCGAAAAAGTCAACTCCAGTTTCAACATCAATCAATTCACTATCAAGCATCTTTTCAACAATTTGAGTATAACCACCAATTGGAATTCCTTGGTAGAGATCATTGAAGTAATTGTTGTCATATGTCAGACGAACAGGTAATCGCCGGATAATAAATGCTGGTAGTTCGGTAGCCTTTTGCCCCCATTGCTTTTCGGTATAACCCTTAATTAACTTTTCGTAGATGTCCCGACCAATTAATGAAATAGCTTGTTCTTCAAGGTTTTTCGGTTCCTTACCCGCCATTTCTTGACGCTGTTCGTTAATCTTTGCCAGTGCTTCTGCTGGAGTACGAACACCCCACATTTCACTAAAGGTATTCATATTAAACGGCAAGTTATACATTTGCCCCTTGTAATTAGCAACAGGACTGTTTGTGTAACGGTTAAATTCAGCAAATTGATTAATGTAATTCCAGATCTCCTTATTAGAAGTGTGGAAAATATGAGCACCATATTGATGGACTTGAATACCGTCAACTTCCTTAGTGTAAATATTTCCCGCAATGTGATCACGCTTTTCAATTACCTTAACCTTTTTGCCACGCTTAGCTGCTTCGTAAGCAAAGGTGGCACCGAATAAACCGGCACCAACTATTAAATAGTCATATTTCGTCATGAGTAATTCCCTTCTTTTTTGTATAAAATTTATTAGCAAATAAAATACGATTATATTTTAATATCAAACTTTACAAATATCTTGATTATACTATCAAAATATAATTTAGTATAGATGGCATAATCATACTAGCATGTTAAAAAGATTGAAATTATTCCAAAAAAAAGCGATTAACTATAATGTTAATCGACATTTATTTTTCTCGCCGTTTGTAAAATTAAGTTAGAAAAATAAAAAGCCATTTGTGATAGACTTTTGAATAACCACAAACAAAAGTAAAGGAACATCACAAATGACCTATAAACATCTTACCACACGTGAACTAACCCTCATAGCTGATTTTTGGAACCAAGGGACGAAGGCTTATCAAGCCGCTAAACTCCTCAAGCGAAGCCAGGAAACTGTTTACCGTGTTTATCGCTTTCTCGATAGCGGTAAGACAATTGAGCAGTACTTACAAGCCTACCAACGTAATAAACGACGCTGTGGACGCAGAAAAGCTCAACTTTCTAAAGCCGAGATTAGTTACATCAACGAACAAAGTAAGGCTGGTTGGACGCCTGACACGATTATCGGTCGTGCAGAACAGACTATTAGTTGTAGTATGCGGACGCTTTACCGGATGTTTGCTCGGGGACAATATAATTTCAGTGTTCAACAGTTACCGATGAAAGGCAAACGACACCCGAATGGTTATATTGAACATCGTGGTAAGGCTGGGCGTCTCGGTCGCAGTATTTACCAACGATATCGTGATTTTCCTCATTACCAGCACGAGTTTGGTCACTTTGAAGCTGATACTGTACAAGGGAAAGCTCATCATGGCGCGGTAATGACCCTCGTAGAACGGCAGTCTAAAGTTATGATTATCCTTAACGTTCACAATAAAACTGATGAAGCTGTTAATTATCACTTAGATAAGTGGCTTTCTAAAATGCCGCGTCATTTGGTTAAATCAATTACCTTTGATAATGGAAAAGAGTTTGCTGGTTGGCGTGATATCGCCAATAAGCATGATATCCACACCTACTTTGCGGAGGTTGGTGCACCAAATCAACGAGGCTTGAATGAGAATAATAATGGTATTCTACGCCGTGACGGTCTCAGTAAACAATTAGACTTTCGCCATTTACCTGATGCATTAGTTACTCAGTTAATGCATCGCAGAAATAACATCCCACGAAAGTCACTTAATTACCGCACACCACTCGAAGTATTTTTAAGTTGTGTCACAGATGAACAACTCTCAACCTTTTTCTAATTTAAATTGACATTTCGGGTCTTAATAATTTTCTATATTTTTAACTGCTTGCTTTATAAATTGTCCACTTCTCAAACTACTTGCTAATTTTATAGTATTGTTTTTCATTAATTGATATTGCTCTGCAGTGATCTTATCCAAAATTTCATCTAGATTTTCTAAACTGTCCACTGCAATTCCAACTTTATTTTTAATAACAAACTCTGCTAAAGCAGCTTTCTTCCAAATAATCACTGGCTGTCCAGTGCTTAAATAAAGAGAGACCTTATGTGGATTATTATAACGCATATAATTTCCAAACTTCCCACTACAGGTATCTAATTGGTCGCCATCCCAAACTAGCCCGAAATTTTGAGTAAGTTTCTTCGGTAATTCATCTGGGCTCATTTGACCATGATAAGAAACGCCTTTTAAATAGTGTTTACTTGGATATGAACCAAAGATTTCTAATTTTCCAGTTTGTAAACTCACTTTATTAAGGAACTTTGATTTAGCTAAGTTTCCGGCAAAGCAAACTGTCTTATTATATTCAGAATTTTGGTTTATTTTTTGAGGGTTGTTGTAATCAAAAATCCCCAATTCTACCATTGGAACAGTAACACCATTTTCCTGTAGCCATCGCTTCATTTCATGATTATGAACTATCAATCCATCAGTAGCGTTAAAAAGTGACCGCTCACCTTCCCAATAGGTTTGATCATTTTGAAAAAGGCGAAGTGATTCAACATCATGAACAATGAAGAACAGCTTCTTACTTTTTGAACGCATTTTTTTTACCAACCTTTTCATCACATAGCTTGAATAAGTTGGGTACTGAAAGAATAACTCATCAAACTTTTCTACATTGTTAAATAGACGCGGAATTACCCAATATGCTGTTTTAATTTTATCTAACTTAGATTTGTTGTTTAATTGCTGATGAATTATTTCGAAGTCAGATTGTGATAAATAATGATCCACATCTCGTTTAGCTTTGGGGCCTGCATTATTACCATTTCCATAGTCAGCAACCGTAAAAATTACTTTTTTCATTTTTCTACTCTTTATGTCCGAAATTCTTAACTGTAAAAATAACAAATTCAATAATCAATCCCAGCAATGCGCCTAAAGCAAAGCCAACAACTACATACTTTTTCGTGCTAGGAGTTGTTTTACTATCAGTATTATTAACGGTTGCTTTTTGTAAAAGCGTTACCTTTCCCGAACCCGGTTGTAGCAGTGGTAATTCTTCCTTCATTGCCTTTGCAGTTGCGTTAACAATCTTTACAGATGCTTCCCTAGACGATGTTTTTGCCTTTAGCTCCATCACTAACGATTGTTGTGAAATTTTAGCATCAATAGCACTCTTAATGTCATCTGTTGAGTATTTTTTCTTCATTGACTTAGGCAGATGCTTTCGTGCTTCTTGAGCAATTGTCCCGTTTTCGGCAATATCCTTATAAGTTGGCATCATATTGTTATCTTCACTAACAATTGAAATATTTGCTCCACTTGACATTGTCCGCATTTCTTGAGGAATATTGTGAGAAATTACAATTTGGCGACTAGCGGTATAGGTAGTTGATTTTTTCTTTTTAGCATCTACTCCCATTACTAAAGCACCGAGGATAGCAAAAATAAGAACAACTAAAACTGGTTTCCCGTATTTTTTCATTAAATTATTTAAAGTTACGTTTTTCATTTTTCTCCTCCGATATCAATTTGTTTGAAAAATAACATTGCGCAAAAATAGCAATTAAAAACGGATCGTAGCCAAAATCTAGCAGACGTTGTTCCACAATTGCACTAATCGTTACAATAACCATAATGCTTGCTAAGGCAAAATCAGCTTTTTGGATAGAACGATAAGAAACAATTGTCATTGCTATTATGATTAATAAAGCCATTATAATTCCATAAATAATAAACAATCTTAAAAATGCGGAATCAATAAAGAAATAATTATTTCCGGTAATTACTTTCTTTATCCCACCTGCAGCACCATAACCATTTTCGTGAACATGTTGACCAAAAACAGTAAGAGCATATTTTCTTATTGCCTCATGACCATAAAATAATCGCCCTGACAATAATCCATTTGCTTTTTCAAAAAGATGATTATTAGGAATATAAAGATATGATACGAGCATAGTAATATAAGCCGCCAATACTGGTAAGACCCAGTAAAAGATAGCAATCGTTTTTGAAACAATGTACCCTCTTTGTGCCCGTTGTCCGATCATCATTACCAGAATTACCAAAATCAAAGCATAGGCATTCAAACGTGCATCACAAAACTTAATGAGGAAGATTGCTAATAGTACAAATACTGTATAACTCTTCCACGAAAGTTTATTGAAGTAAAGATAACAATATGCCAATACTAGGTAGAGAATATGGGCCGCAAAATCAGTTGGGTAAATAATCCCAAATGCTCGTCTTAATGTGTGAATTCCCCGATGAAAAATTAGGTTCTTGGTTAAACCGATTAGAGAAGTAAAAAAGATAAACGCGAGAAGGATCGTCCCTAACGTTAAATATAAGTAAATGATTTTCTTAAAATCTACATTTCTAGCACCTAAAACAAAAATTCCCATTGGAAAGAGGATAAACTCACCTGATGTCCGCCAAGTAATGAATAGAATAGCAAGGACTAAAAGATTAACCGTTATTTTTCTTATTGTATTTGAATCAAAAAAGATAATCTTAAACAAAACGATCGCTAATGGAATAAAAGCAATTTGATGAAGAAGGTTACCAGGAAAATAAAAAGTATAGGTTGAGGTTTGAAGAAAAGCAATTACAAAGTAAAAGGCAAACGCTACTTCATAAAGGATTTGTCCATCTAATTCAAGGTTTATTAACCGTTGATATTTGGATGATAGATATTGCACCCTATTTCCCTCCTACTTTTTCTCTTTTACAATATAGATTGGTCGTTGTTTAGTTTGCATATAGATTTTACCAATATACTTACCAACAATCCCAATACACATCAGTTGCAATCCGCCAAGTAACAACATAATACAAACCATCGATGCCCAACCAAAGGCACTACTGCTTGGTTCAATAAGTCGACGAACAATTACAAAAATTAATCCTAAAATTGACAAGAATGCTGACATTCCACCAATCCAGGTGGCAATTGACAATGGTGCTTCAGAAAAATCAGTTATGCCATCCATAGCATACTTAAATAGCTTCCAAGTGGACCAATCAGTTGTCCCAGCAACCCGTTGGACATTTTTATATGGTAGGTATTTGGTCTTAAAACCAACCCAATTAAAGATCCCTTTTGAGAAACGGTTATATTCTTTTAAAGATAAGACGGCATTAACCATTTGGCGAGTCATCATTCGATAATCACGAGCACCATTAACAATCTTTGTATCAGAGATCTTGTTAATAACGTCGTAGAATTTATCACTAAGGAATGATTTAACCTTCGCTTCACCAGTACGATCAGTTCGTCGCATCCCAACACAATCATATTCTCCCGTAGAGATATACTTATACATTATTGGTAAATATTCAGGAGGATCTTGTAAATCAACATCCATTACAACAACATAATCTCCTGTCGTCGCTTCAAGTCCAGCATATAGCCCAGCTTCCTTACCAAAATTTCTAGAAAAGGATACATAATGAACTTTATCAGGATTTTGTTGATGCAACTTTCGTAATTCATCCAGGGTCTTATCAGCCGAACCATCATTAACAAACCAATATTCAACCTCGACTGGCATCTTATTAACAACTTTTTCAACAGCAGGATAAAATAATGGAATTGATTCTTGCTCATTGTAACAAGGAACAACAATGGATAACTTAGGCAATTAAATCTGCCTCCTCTTTACGCACGTCCCGTAATCTTCCGCAGAACAAACTTACCGCCCTTCTTGAACCAGTTAGTATGCTCCATGAAGACGTACTTTACTTCAACCGTCGAGTATTCTGGGTGAACCTCAAGCCATACATCTAATAGTAGCTCGCTCAAGAATCCATAAACCCGTTGTTCGTAGGTTGAATAATTTGAAATGTCAATCCGACTTTCCACTTCGCCAAGAACATCAAACATCCATGTACAATACTCATCTAGCGGTTTACGTTTCATAATGAACATATTAAACATGTGGGCCCATGTCCGCTTCATGACTTTTTCAAAAGCAGCTGCGTATTCAGGATAATTTTGGTGGATCACCTGACGCATTACCTCAAATGGTTCATGCTCATGAGCGTGAAGGTAGTGAGACTCATTTGTCTCGATATAGTAACGTCGTTTAGGCGGTAAGATAATATCATGATCCTTAAGTAAGTCAGCTACTTGTTCACTTGATAATACCTCATCCAGTGATTTTTGGTGGTTGAGACTTAGGTAACGACGATAGTGAACTAACCCCATTGCATCAACGTCTAAGTTCTTCCATCCCCAGTAAATCGCTGTTAATTCATTATAGTAAGGGTTCTTCGCTGAAATATTGTCCCCCGTATTATCACCCTGGAAAGTATGGTTAATATCAGGATGAATCTCTTTACCAACAAAGACCGGCAAATACAATGGGTCTTTGGGCATTGCATAATTCTTATGAGCAGCAACTAATACTTTTGTCTTCACAGTCGTTCTCCTTAATAAGCAGCGTTAGGCTTAATCATCACCTTAACAGTTTCAAACATAATCTTAAGATCAAGCCACACTGAACGTTCATTAATGTAGGTCAAATCAAGTTCAACCATTTGATCAAAGCTTAAGGCGTTTCGTCCACCAACCTGCCACATCCCAGTAGCACCAGGCTTAACCATTAAGCGTTGGCGATCATAATCGGTATACTCTTTAACTTCGTAAGGTAACGGTGGTCGAGGGCCAACAATACTCATTGAACCCCCAACAACGTTCAATAATTGAGGCAGTTCATCCAAACTATACTTCCGAATAAACTTACCAACCTTGGTGATCCGAGGGTCCTCCTTCATTTTGAACATTGCGCCTTCAACCTCATTCTGATCACGGAGCTTTTCTAACAGCTCATCAGCGTTAGTAACCATTGATCGGAACTTAAACATTTTGAAGGGCTTGCCATCTTTTCCGACCCGGGTCTGGGTATAAAAAACTGGTCCCGCAGGATCATTAACTTTAATTGCAATCGCGATGATTAAAAAAACTGGACTAAGAATCACTACCGCAACTGAAGACGCGACTACATCAAAAAGGCGCTTGATAAACCGGTAGCCATACTGATGTTGCAGTTTTTTCTCATCAATATGAATTTTCTTTTGTGTCATTATACTTCTCTTTTAAGTTTTATTTTTGTACTTTTCTACGTATCTTACACATTTTACCAGCATTTTACTCGTCTGAAAAGCTTTCCTCTGAATCCTGACGATCTAGCCAAGCTTGCGTAGCATCTAAATCGAAGCCTTTCCGGTACATTGCTTGCTTAAACTTCATTTCTCGCTCATAACCTTGGTAGCGACGATAACGGTGCCAGATCTTCTCTGCCTGGTGGTTCAGCAGCTCTTCTTGCTGGTCAAAATCTTCTTCTGGTTCAACCTGATCCTTAACTTGGTCATAAATCGTGCTAGCATATCCTTTTGTCATTAATCCCTGACGAACTTTTTGTTCTTGACGACGAATGGGTTGGGAACGATAGCGACGAAAAAGTTTTTTTGCTAATTTTGTGGCGTTTTCTAGTTGTCGTTCAAGCGTAAATTGAGCTAACGCATCATCAATATCATTTTCACCGATCTTCTTTAACCGGAGCTTCTGCCGAATATTCCCCGGACCTTTAAGATCAGTATTCATCTCGGTGCGAACGTAACTAGCGGCATACTCATGATCATCTAACAGTTTTTGCGCACGGAGTTTTTGCAGAACCGGTTCAATAAATTCTTCTGGCGTCTCAAGATCCCGAAGTTTTTGAATTACGTCACTTTCTGTCCGCAACTGGTGAGATAAGTAGTCAAGCATCCGCGAATAGGCCCGAGCAATTTGATCAGCAGTTGTAATTTGGGCTTCGAGTTCCTGATCAATCTCCATCCCCTTCATCAACCGGAATTGAATCAACACACTCTCCGCTACCGGGAAAGCATACTTACCATCTAAGTAGACGTTGTACCTACCCTGTCTTTTTTGCGCTTCAATTTTAGTGATTTTTGCCATTTTAAAATTCCTTCTTTACAAATCCAATTCTCATTCGTTGTTAATAGGTGTAAGCAGTGGCCACTACTTATCAACCAAATTAAACCAAAGGAGAATTCATCATGAGCATGTCTCGAAAGTTCAAAGTAGCCAAAATTCAATTAACGTTAGTCGGAGAAAAGCATCCCAAGGGAGTGAAGCATGTCCTGAATAACGTTACTGAAAATGTCAGCGAAGATCAGTTCAACTTACTCGTCTCTGCCATGGAAGCCCTAACCACAGAACACGTTGCTGGTGCTGACGTGATCAGTACCCAATCACTTTCCCGTAACTAAAACTAGAAAGGAAGAATTAATCTATGAAAACTCTTAATTTAACCTTCAAAGGTAGTCTTGCCAAAAAGCACGTCCTGAAGTTGAGCTATGCTAACGACCAATTAGATGCCGAAACGGTCCGTCAGGCAATGATTAACTTAGCTAATACCCACCTATTCTTCAAGGACGGTGAAGAGTTGTACGTTACTCCAATTGCCGCGAAGTACGTTGATACAATTCCAACAGTCCTTTTCAATGACGAAAAGAAGGCTCCCGTAGCTGAATAGCAATATTCCATTTTAATAATCCTTACCTTAATAGCGAGGCTGGTTAATTCCAGTCTCGCTATTTTTTCATGATCTGCCTTTTAGCATCATCATGTTCAGTTTTAATTAACTGCCAGAAGTGCTCTTTTTCTTCGAGTTTCCCGTCGTGAGCCTCTTGAAGGGCTGCGTTAATTGCCGCTCCCATCATGATTAAGTAGCCAGAAAAGTCCAGCCAAACCATCATCGCAATAAAGGCTCCAATGGTCTTATAACCAATCACACCATGGCTGAAAAGAACGGTGTATAACCCGAACAGCTTAGAGAGCCATAGCCAGAAGATTGAGACAAGAAAGGCCCCAATTGCTGCAAAACGAAGGCCAACCTTAGCATTGGGAACAAAGTAATACAGCATTGTCAAAGCAATAAAGATAACGGCAAAGGTAATCGGCCACTTCAAGCTACTGAACAGGAAGATGTACCGGCGATTGAAGTGCAGGAATGGTTGAAGCCATTTCAGGAATTGTTCACCAACACCATACAAGAAGACAATTACAAAGATAATGATAACAACGACAATCATCCAGATGAATGAAATCACCCGATTACTAATTGGATTTTGATTTTCGGCAATCCCGTAAGCATGGTTGACGCTTCGCTGAAAAGCAGCGATTCCCTGACTAGTCGACCAGAGAGCAATCAAGGCCCCGGTGGTCAGGACGCCCCCGCTCCCCCGCTGTAAGAAGTCCAAAACCAATGGCCGGATAAAGCTGTAAACCGTTGCTGGGACTAACGTTTGCAAGTAAGTAAGAACCGTATTGGCATCTAGCCCAATCATCGGTAACAAGTTCCCAATCACCAGCAATGCCGGAAAAATTGAAAGTAACGTATAGTACGCGAGTGTCGCTGCAGAACTAGATAGTTGGGCCAGGGTAAAATGCTTGACCAGCATCGCAATTAAATTCTTTAATTTTGCTTTATTTAGCTTCCCGATCATTGCCCAACTCCTCATCAGTAATACTCGTTCATTATACATTATTTTGAATTGCGTGCGAACTGTGGAAAAAATCGCCCGCATTTATTAGCTATTCAATATTTCATTATGAATCATCAACGCACGGGCCCAATCTTGCGGACTGGCGATTTCTCCAGCAAATTCTGCCCGGCGTTTTCGAATACTGAACGTAAAAATTTGAAGCGGGTTAATATAGCCCTCGATGTTCTTTGTATGCAACGGTATAAAGAACTCTCTCAATCGATTATTCTTGGCATGGGTAATCGGCATGACCATTACCAACCCGGTGAGCTTACTGTAATTAGCAGAACTCATCACAATTGCTGGGTGTCTCCCCTTAATTTCTTCACCGACGGAAGGTTCAAAATCAATCCAAATCAGATCCTGTTTTTGGGGAAGATACCTGTTAATGTAATAATTCGTCATCCCTTACCCCACCATCAATAAAGCCAGTATCATCGCCATCATAAAGATGTTTTGCAATAAATTCACTATTCTTAAAGGGATTACTCCGTTTAGGCATATACACTATCGCCCCATTTCGATCTTGGTATACCTCATATTCCTTGTACCGCTTCTTAATAGATTTAGGAACGGTAAGAACATCCGATGTTCCAACTCGTCTGATCTTAACTGTCATTTTAACGCCCTCCGTTAATATATATTCGATATATATTATATCTCACCTCTCAATGTCTTAGAAGAAATATTGCTTATTCCCACACCATTTAAAAACGAAAGAAATCAGAAAAGATCGGAAATTAACCGAAACTTTTCTGATTTTTCAGTGCAATTTAAAGATTATCGGTGCAAAATCGACTGATTTTGCACCGATAACTTGTTTGTTGCACCGATTTAATTTTTAATACTTCGAGATAACGACTCAGAAAGCGTGCTTGCCAAGAACTTGCTAGAGCCAGCATTACTACTGCAACATAGTCAAAACATGCTCGTCAGGGACTTGCTAGAGCTAACGCCCTTCTGGCTAGACGTGAACAAAGTCACGCCTTCGCCAGAAGTCATCGTTAGCCAACCGCAAGTCCTCTGCTGACTCGCACTCTCCTACTTAATCACATTCTTAACATGGTGCTTCTTAGCAGAGATTTGGTAGAAGATCAAAGCTACTGCAGCGAAGAAGACAGGACCAGCGATTGTCCAGAAAGCAGTCTCCCAATCCTTATCTAACATTGGTTGGATAAAGGTAAAGAGAATTCCGACAATCAAAATAATTTCAACGAAACAAACAATCGTATTAGTCAATGCCTTGTTCTTGAAAACAACAAATGGCCGTTCAATATCTGTCCGCTTCTTAAAGAATGGAAATGCACCAACTAAGAAGAGGTATGGGAAACAAGTGGAAACGTTGGCCATATCAGTCAAGATGGTGTAGAACCGTTGAGCGGCAGAACCACCAAAGGCAACCAAGAAGATAATAATGGAAACAACTGTAACCTGAAGCCACATTGCATTTGCAGGCATTCCCGCCTTATTAAGCTTAGTGAGCTTCTTTGGCCATAAATCAGGGTTAGAACCAAGAATAAAGGCCTTAATTGGTGAATACATCAGAACGAAAAGGGCTCCTAAGAATCCTAGTGCCTGTGAGAAGGCAACAATCCGCGTCATAGCAGCACCCCATTCGAGAGCAACTGCGTGAGAGAAACCTAAGGCAGTTCCTAATTTGACCCCTAAGATGTTAAAGAGGACATAGGTAGCATTCCCCAAGTTAGTTGTCGACACCGCAAAGTCATGCTTGTAATTAGCAAACCAACCAGCCATCAAAATCATGATGACATAAGCACCGATTGTAAAAATAGAGGCAATGATTAAGCCACGTGGGAAAGTCTTTTCAGGGTTCTTCATTGAATCAGTAACGGATCCAAGTGATTCCATACCACCATAAGCGAAGATTGCATAAACAACGAAAGAAATAATTGCAATTGGCGTCTGGAATTGTGGATTAGGTGACAGAATCAAGCTCTGAGCACCATCAAAATGTTGAGCCAAAACACCCTTGTTAATAATCAAAACAATAATAGCTGCAATCACATAAATGATATTAACAACAACGGTGAAGATCCCACCAAGTGAACCAACTTTGGCAATCGCAGTCATTCCCCGAGAACTAAAGTAGGTACAAGCAATCATTAAGATAATCCCAAGGACACCAATAACTTCAGTTGAAGTCATTCCCCAGAAGTGCCACTGCTGAGTGGTATCCTTACCAAAAATCAATGCGGAAAAAGTAATCCAAATCCGGGAAGCGGTGGAAACCATCCAAACAATCCAGGAAGCTAACCAAACGAAAGTCCCAATAAAAGCCATTCGTTCACCAATTGAACCGGCAAGCCAGGAGTAAATTCCTCCTTTAGCGTCCTTAAATGCAGAACCATATTCTGCCATCATTAAGCCACACGGGAAGAAGAAACAAATCCCTGCAAGCGCATACCAGATAATACTGCCATAGCCCATTTGCAAGTAGGCGTTTGATACGTTACCAAAACCAAAGATCGCAGTAATGATCATCGTCACTAGGCCAAAGGTAGTAATCATTTTTTTATTACTACTTTGCTCATCCACAATAAAAAACCTCCATAATATAATGCAAAGATTCTTAAATAAAAATAAGAAATTATTTAATATTTTAAGTATAGTCCTCTTTATCAAAAATAAAAGTATTTTTCAAAAAATCTTATTGTTTTCTAATTTTATTTATGCATATTTACTGACTTATTCACGCATAAAATACATTATAAATAGTTATTTTCATTATTTTGTGTATATTTATGAATATAATCATTGGCGATTATGAACGCTTTATTTGAATAAATCTTAGTAAAGTTCTTCCCTCAGCTTCTCATAAATCATAAAATGGCAGATCACTAATTTTTATTTAGTAGATCTGCCATTTTATTTATGCATTATTGTGTTTTATTTATTTAATTTTAGTGGTTGCTTTATTTTCTTATGAGTGATGGACTGCAATAGAGTCGAGAGCGGCTCCCTCGGAACCCACTAGAGCTAACGAGTTCTTTTAGTTATTGGCAACATAGTCAAGAACTGCTCGCCCTCTAATCTATTCAAAATGACTTGCCACGTCCTTAGCAATTTCACTGTAATGCTTCAAGTACTTGGCGTAGTTGTCGTCATAGATGTACTTGGCATCGGCTTCGGGGTTTTGGGAAGTTAAGATCTTTGGCCCCTTATCGGTAACGACAAGCGTGTGTTCATATTGGCAAGACCAACCACCATCAGCAGTTTTAGCAAGCCAGCCACTTGGATCACTAGTATCAGCTTCCCAGGTTCCGGTATTAATCATTGGTTCAACGGTAATTGTCATCCCGTTCTTTAAGCGGAGACCTTGGCCGTGTTCGCCATAGTGAGGAACCATTGGATCTTCATGCATTGTTGGTTGAATCCCATGACCAACAAATTCACGAACATCACCATAACCATTTTCATCCTCAGTGTAATGCTGGATAACGGCACCAATATCACCAATCCGGTTGCCAGCAACACATTGATCAATTCCCATGAATAATGACTTCTTGGTAACATCCATCAACTTTTGAATTTCAGGCTTAACATTACCAATCCCATAACTCCAGCAGGAATCACTAAAGAAGCCATCAACACTAACAACGGTATCAATCTTAGCTAAATCGCCATCTTTAAAGATGAGTTTCTTCCGTGGGAAACCGTGACAAATTTCGTCATTAACACTGACACAGGTTGCGTATTTGTACCCTTCGAAGCCAATTTGTTCAGCCTTAGCGCCGGCAGCCTTAAAGTACTTCCGGGCAAAGTCTTCAACTTCCCAACTTGAAATTCCTGGCTTAATAAATTGCCGGATTCCAATGTGCATACTTGCAAGGGCAGCACCGGCCTTTTCCATCGCTTCAATTTCGCGTGGTGATTTTAATGTAATCATTAAATTGTCCCCTTCATTATTTTATACGTAAACTAGTATAACACTTGTCACCAAAGAAGTAGCAAAGCATGCTATACTATGAAACGTAATTTATTTTAAACGGGGGAATAAAAATGGCTAAAGCACTTGTTGTTTACGCAACCATCACCGGTAATAACGAAGACGTTGCCGATATCATTACTGAATCATTTGAGGATCAAGGTGTGGAAGTCGACGAGACGGAAATTACAATGGCTGATGTGGAAGACTTTAAGGATGTCGATATTTGTGTTGTTTGTCCTTATACCTATGATGAAGGTGCTCTTCCAGATGAGGGATTAGATTTCTATGATGACCTTCAAGAAGCCGATTTAACGGGAAAAGTTTACGGAGTTGCCGGTTCAGGCGATACTTTCTATGCTGACGATTATTGTAAAGCAGTCGATCTCTTTGGCGAAGCGTTTGAAAAAGCCCATGCGACTAAGGGTGCTGACAATGTTCACATCAACTTATCACCAGATGAAGATGATATTAAAACCCTTGATAGCTTTGTCGCAAAATTAATTGAAAAGGCGGCTAAGTAATGATTAAACAACTCTGGAGTAAGTATAAGTCCATTATTGCCTACCTGTTCTGGGGTGTTGTCACTACTGTTGTTAACTTAGCGGTCTTTCAAGTTTTAAGTCCCGGCCTTCACTGGAATGTTGAAGTAGCAACCGTAATTGCATGGTTTGCCTCTGTCCTGGTAGCCTACTTCACCAATAAGGTGTGGGTCTTTGGTTCTCACTACACGACCGTTAGTGACTTCTTAGTTGAAATTCTCCGCTTCTTTTTCTATCGTGGACTGACCTTAGTAATTGATATGGTAATTACCTATGTTGGTATTCAAGTCCTCAAGTTCGATACCCCATTACAACAGTTCATCGTTAAGTTTATTGATAATGTTATCGTGGTTATCGCAAATTATATCTTCTCAAAGTGGTTGATTTTTAAGGATAATCGTGGAATTGAAGATAAGTAAATACTAGCAGGCTGAATCAGTGATTGATGCAGGCTGCTATTTTTTCTTCGTTGCTTTTCATATAAAAACAATTAAATGCCGTCTTATATATTTAGGAGGATTGAAAGCCTCAACTCTAATAAGGATGGTGGCAAATGGATCAACGTGAATTATATTTAAGGCAACTTGAGAAAAAATGGGAGCATTTGACAATTACGAATGACATTATGTTTGGGATGGTGATGGAAAATGAACAAATTTGTTTAGAGCTTATTCAGCGCTCCCTACCAGAACTAAACATTAAAGCAATTTCGCGAATTACTCCTCAAAAACAAATTACCGGTCCAATCAGTGCACGAACGGTCCGGTTTGATGTTTTTGTCCGTGATGAAGAGCAGCGTACTTTCGTGGTTGAAATGCAAGTTGCAGATAAGCACAATCTTCCCTTTCGGCTTCGTTATTATCAACAACAAATTGATTTCGATATTTTAAACGTTGGCGACGATTACTCAAAATTAGCGCAGTATCCGACCTACGTAATTATGTTTTGCGATTTTGATTATTTCGGTCGTGGCTGGAGTAAATATCAGTTTGAAAATCGATGCGTTGATGATCCAAAGCTTAAGTTAGGTGATCAACGGCGAATTACGATCTTCAATGCCAAGGCCAACCAGTTTCATGGTAATATGAAATTAAAGGGATTCCTCAAATTAATGGAAAACCAGATTGACGCAGACGATCAGCTTGTCAAACAAGTACGGGCTGAAATGAAACGGATTCGTGAAGATCCGATAAGGAGGCATGGCTTTATGAAATATGAACTTGACCTAATGGATGCACGAAGAGAAGGTAAAGAGGAAGCTCAAAAGGAAGCACAAGTCAAAGCAGTTACGATGCTAAAAGATTTGGGTTTAGAGCAAGAAAAGATTATTTCAGAATTAGCTAAAACATATAACATGAGTCATGATGAAGCCTTAAAGTTAATTCAGAAAGTTAGATAGTTATGACATAAGTACTTTTATCAAGTCCAAATACGAACAGCGCGGTATGCAAATAGGGTTCCAGTGTCCGGTATAACCGAACTCTGGAACCCTATTTGCGCTCCCTTACTTCTTACTAAGGTAATTTTCAATAATATCAAGGATCCGTTCACTAGCATGACCATCACCAAACGGGTTTTCTGCCTGATCCATTTTTTTATAGGCTTTATGATCGTTCAAAAGTGTAAAGATAGCCTGTTGAATACTTGTTGGATCAGTACCAACAACTTTAACGGCACCAACATCGACGGCTTCCTGTCGTTCTGTTTTTTCTCGCAGAAGCAAAACCGGTTTATGAATAGCTGGCGCTTCCTCTTGAATCCCACCAGAATCAGTCACAATAAAGTCACACCGTGCAGCAAGATTTAAGAAATCGCCATGATTAAGCGGCTGAATTAAATGAATCCGCTCTTTATTCCCCAGTACTTCATCAGCAAGACTCATTACCTCGCTATTGGGGTAAACTGGATAAATTAAGTCAACATCCTCATTGGTCTCCACAATATCTCTCATTGTATGAAAGACCCGTTTCATTGGCGCACCAATACTTTCAACCCGTTGCATCGTTAAAATAATAATGCGGTGATCATCGGGAATCTGTTCAAGGAGGTCACTCTGAAAATTAGTTGTTAATCGCTCCTTAACGGAATCAATTACCGGGTTACCGGTCACATAAATTTGTTGAGCAGAGTGGTGTTCACTTAACAAATTATCCCGAGCCCGAGTTGTTGGGGCAAAGTAAAGGTCAGCTAAATTATCTGTAATCCGTCGGTGCATTTCGTCTGGAAATGGTAGGTACTTGTCATAAGTACGCAATCCCGCCTCAACGTGTCCTAACGGAAGATGGTTGTAAAAGCTTACTAGACTAGCAGCTAAACTAGTAACTGCATCCCCCACTACTAAAAGCATATCCGGTTGGCCAGCGTTAATAACGTTATCAAGGTTATGGATTAGCTGGCTTAACTGTTCAGCATAATCAGTATTCTTTAGGCCAGAGAGATCTAAGTCAAAATCTGCCGTCAAATTCAAGAAGTCCATCGTTTGTTGAAGGAGTGGGCGTCGCTGTTGGGCAGCAATTACGATTGATGGTTTCCAAGTACTTGGATCCCGTTTCATTTGCTCAATAATTGGTGCAAGCTTAATTGCTTCAGCACGCGTCCCAAATAAAAGCATAATTTTGAATGGCTTTTGCACAGTGACAACTCCTTTGCGAAAATACTATTTTCATTGTACAACATTTAATAAAATCTTGGAAAATTTGCACTGGATAAACTTTATTTCCCGGGAAATAGCAGTTCAAATTTCTAACAACTAATTAATTTTAGTTTACGCGATTTGCTAGTTCGTAACATTTAACAAAAAAAGCCTAACAAGGTTAGACTCAAAGTAGACTAAAAAAGGAGTC
>PPYF01304515.1_pt1 | contig 22063 bp, 7 predicted proteins | sample 1559871 | NCBI WGS metagenome assembly PPYF01 (sample SAMN08240021, study PRJNA423297) | Human gut metagenome, whole genome shotgun sequencing project.
GGTGGGCACCTGGGGCGCGGGCCTGATCCGCCTGATAAACCCCTATGCTCCCGGGCGGATGCAATATGCCCGTTACATGCACCGTGAAGACGACGATACGGCGCTGCTCGACGACATTGTCTATGCCATCGAAGAGGATATTACGCAGAACACGCTGTGGGTGGGAACCCGCAGCGGACTGAGTATCCTGCATGACCCGGATCACCGGCCCTCGTTCCAGAATTTCAAACCCGGCGAGGATGTGGGCGACCTGCCATACAACGAGGTCAATTCGATTATGCGGGCCCGGGACAACCTCATGTGGATCGGGATGCTGGGCGGCGGTGTTTGCAAGATACAGACCGCAGGCATGAAATTCGAATTCAACCGGCTCGATCCGGTGCGTGCCCGCTTCAACACCAGTTCCGTACGGAGTATGTATTACATCGGCGAGGGCGAATATTGGCTCGGGCTGCTCGATTTCGGGCTGATCAGGTATAATACCCGCAGCGGCCGTATCGTCAGCTACCGGGAGCATCCCGACCTGTGTGTGCTGCCTTATACTTCGACCGTCAATGCCATAATCAGGAGGAACGCCACTTCGGAGCTGTGCTTTGCGACGTGGAGTTCGGGTGTATGGTGCTACGACGAGAAACGCCATCGCGTGCGCCAGATCAACCGGAATACGCTGCCGCTGTTTGCCGACGACTGCGTGCTCGCGCTGCGGGAGGATCCGGACGGGAATTTGTGGATCGGTTCGAGGTCGGGAATTTATATCGAATCGGCATCCGGGCAGCTCTCGACGCTCGACATGTGGCTGGGGCGGAAGACGCCCTTCGCATCGACGCGCATATTCGATATCTGCTGCGTCGGCGGCGGGGTCGTATGGATTGCGACCAACGGCGACGGGATCATCCGTGTCGATACGAAAAGACGTGACTGGATCCAGTATCGACGCGAGGCGGGGATGACGGCCGATAACGTCTATTGCCTCAGTACGGACGATGCGGGTAACCTCTGGGCGGGGACGATTGCCGACGGACTGGCGGTATATTCGCCCTCGGAGGATCGTTTCAAGGCGGTCACGGCATTTCCCAACATCGAGAAAAAGGGGATCACCAACATTGCTAGGGATGAGAACGGCCGCATGTGGATTACGACCAACGATGCCGTGTTCTCGTTCTCGCCCGACGAAAACGGTACTCCCGAGCATATCAACACCTATATTATTACGGCAGATCTGCAATCGTTCTTCTTCAACCGCAATGCATCGGCACGTGTCGAATACGGACGCATGGCGTTCGGCGGTTCGAACGGACTGCGCATCTTTACGGGCAACCGCATCCAGCCCCACCAGTCGAAACTACCGATCGTATTGACCGATTTCCGGGTTCACAACCAGTCCCTGCGTACCATGCCGGAAAAGGAGCGGGAGCATATCAGCTCCCGGGAGATCGACTATGCAGATGAGGTGACGCTGACCCACCGGCAAAACAATTTCTATATCGAATTTTCGATGCTTTCCTATGCCAATCCGAGGGACAACATCTTCAAATACAAGCTGGACGGGTTCGACAAGGAGTACGTATTGGTCGATTCACAGCACCGCTTCGCCTCCTACAACAACCTGCCTGCGGGCATTTATACCTTCCATTTGCAGGCGGCGGGCGGCAACGGTGTCTGGAGCAGCAACGAGCGGGTGCTGAAGGTGCGTATCCTGCCGGCACCCTGGCGCTCGTGGTGGGCCGTGGCGTTCTATCTCGCAGCCCTTGCGGGGGTGGCCTACGGCGCGATCCGCTTCCTGCGCTACCGACTGCGTATGCAGCATGAAATCCGCATTTCGAAATTCGAACGCCGGAAAACCGAGGAGCTGAACCACGCGAAATTGCAGTTCTTTACCAATGTCACCCACGAGCTGATGACGCCCCTGACGATCATCATTACCTCGCTTGACAGCCTGCGCAGCACCTCCACAGACCGGGAGGCGCTCTACAACGTAATCTCGGTCAACGCGACGCGTCTGATGCGCCTCATCCAGCAGATACTCGAATTCCGCAAGGTCGAGAGTGGTAACCTGAAGATCCGGGTTTCGCAAGGCGATGTGGCGGCATTCGTTCGCAAATGTGTCGAGGCATTCGCCCCGCTGGTATCGAAAAAGCGCCTTCGGGTCTACTTCCAGAGTTCTGCCGACCGTATCGAAGGCTGGTTCGATTCCGACAAACTCGATAAGATCGTCTACAACCTGCTTTCCAACGCTGCCAAATACACACCCGACGAAGGGGAAATAAAAATCCGTGTGGGGATGGAAAGCCCCGGTTTTGTCGGTATAATGATCGCCAATAGCGGTGAATGCATGAGCCAGCAGACTATCGACGGGCTTTTCAAGCGCTTCTACGACGGTAATTACCGTAAGTTCCATACCATCGGTACGGGTATCGGGTTGTCGCTGGTGAAGGATCTGACCGATATCCACAAGGGGCATATCCGGGTTTCGAGCAGCGAACGGGAGGGAAATTGTTTCCGGGTCGTATTGCCCATAGGCCGGGACGCCTACTCCGGGGAAGAGGTCGACGAATCGGTGCCAGGGCCCGATTCGGCGGATTTGATGCCGGGATCGGCGGAGTTGCCGTCCATGCGGCCGGACGAGGCGGTTGCCGGAGACGGGCGGATGTATACGATTCTGATCGTGGATGACAACGAGGAACTGCGGGTGCTGGTGTCCAACTTGCTGGCGGCTTATTTCCACATCGAAATGGCATCCGGAGGCGAAGAGGCACTGCAACTTTTGGCCGAAAAACCGGTCGATCTGGTCGTTTCCGACATCATGATGCCCGGGATGGACGGGATCGAGTTGTGCGCCAAGATCAAGGGGACGTTCGAATATTGCCATATCCCTGTCATCCTTCTGACGGCCAAAAATACGGACGACAGCCGTATCGAAGGGTATGACTCGGGGGCTGACGGTTATGTTACCAAGCCGTTCAACTTCAAGCTGCTCCATGCACAGATTGTGAACCAGCTCAGAAAGCAGGAGCGCAAAGGTTCGCATTTTCGCAACCAGCTTGTCTTTGAGATCGAAGCGTTGGAATATACCTCGATGGACGAAGATTTCATGCGCCGGGCTATGGCGTGCGTCAATGCGCATATCGACGACGGCGAATTTTCGCAGGCCGATTTCACGCGGGAGATGAATACGTCGCGTACCGTCCTCACCGAGAAACTCAAATCGCTGACAGGGCTTACTCCGACCGCGTTTATGGTCGACATACGGCTGCGCGCGGCGTACCGGTTGCTGGAACAGCAGCGCCACATGCGGATCGCCGATCTGGCTTATGCCGTAGGGTTCAACGACCCGAAGTATTTCAGCACCTGTTTCCGGAAAAAGTTCGGCGTCAGTCCCAAGGAATTCATCGAACAACTCGATGGCAAGGGTGAAAAAATCGTATAACCCGGATATTTTCCGGAGGTGTTTGTGTAATGTGTTGTTATGCATTGTATTGCCTGCGTTGTGTCGGTCGGCTGTTGCAGCCGGCCGATTTGCGTCAGAGCCGTTTTACGGTAAAATTTCAACCTCGAAGCCGTCGGGGCAGAGTATTTTCGTATCCGGCAAAAGCCCTTTGGACGGGGCTGTCGGAACCGAAAACTAACCTAAAAAACAATGCCATGACATGATGCAGCCATCCCGGATGAACCGTAGTGTCCGATCCCTTTCCCTTTTTTCCGAATAAACCAACTAAACCCTAATCTATGAAAGCAGATTTCTACAAGAATTACATGAGTGCCGTATTCGTCGCAGCGGCGCTGTCCTTCTGCTCCTGTTCCGACGATCGGACGGTCTCGTCCGGCGGTCTGCCCTATAAGTCAATCCGCGTGACCGTCGACGGCGAGACAGTCACGGCGGAGCGGATAGACGATAAAAACCTGGCCCTGAGATTCGATATGGCCGAGGATTTCTCACATGCCCGGATCGACGTCGAGCTCAACGAGGGCTATTCGGTCATTTTCCCGACGGACGTTACCGCCGCCGACCTGGATACCTATCCGGTGCTGAACTTCCGGGCACCCGATAACCGGATCGTCAAGGTGTGGTTCACGATTTCGTCGAAGGCATTTCCGATCACCGATGCTACGAAGGTGACTGCTTCGGGAATCGGGGGCTGCGTTTCCGTATCGGGCAAGACGCTTACGATCACTTATGAGCGGAGTATGAACCGGGGTGAAATCGAACTCGATTTTGCCGAAGGTGCCCTGATGGAGGGAGCTTCGATCGCCTCGTCTACGACGTTCGATTTCACGGAGTCGCTTACCCGGCAACTGAAAGTCGAAATGGATGGCAAAGAGCGCATCTACAATGTCAGGATAGACTATTCGAAAGTGATGGACAAACCGATCGTCTACGGGTTTAGCGAGGTCACGGGCAATTATGTCGACCAGCAGCTCTATCCGTTCCTCAATGTCTATAAGGCAACTACGGTCAACAGCGTACCCGTACGCGGTGCGGCAACATCCGAAACCCCATGGAGCTGGGATCCCGGTGCCGGTGACCTGGACGTTTACCTTGCCTTTATCGGCAACTGGGCCGCAAATCGCCCGACCGAAACGATCGAGGGAATCGAATTCGCCTTCGCCACGATCGACATTGACAAGGCGAAAGCCTATATGGTCAGCAACGATGCCCGCTCGGTGGTCATGGACGATGTTGCCTCGCTGGTCGCACTCACCGGGATGATGACCAAGGAGAGCACGATGATTTACTACAATGGGAAAGTGCTCTCCGACCGCAATTCCGAGGGCGATTGGCGCGGGACGGTCGGTTTCTACGAGGACGGGCACATTGAATTTTGGAATGCGGGTATCCGCGACGGCGAACTGGTCAGGATGACCCAATGGGTCGATGAGGCGGGACGCGACGGGTATCTTGCCTCGGGGACTCCGTGGGACGTGGTCACCGCGGCGTCGGGACACCCGTGGTTGGTACGCGAGGGGCATCTGCTGACCCGCCTGGAGATGTATTGGAACGATACGGGATGGGAAACGGCTCTGGGCGAAGCCTGGAACGGCACGCGCAGCCGTTCGTACATCGGGCTGACCTATGACAACAAACTCGGTGTCGCCGCCGTGTCCGAGGGGACGGGAACCTGCCAGGCTGCGTGGCTGCTCTACAAGATGGGCTGGAAAGACGTGTTCTACGTGGCCGGAAGCAACTACTTGGATGACGGTTTCACGCCGACGCTCAAGGTGGGCGGAAACGTCGTCGTGGGAAAGGCCGACCAGGCCGCGCAATATGCAATCGCCATAGATGTCAAACAGTAACAACTCGCAAATCATGAAGCAAACCATATATCTGATCGCCGTCTGCCTGATGTTCCCGGCGTTTGCACTTGCCGCCGGCGCGGGAGAGCCGGATGCGGCGGGCTTGCAGGCCATCCAGGGCGGCAGCCGGTCGGTAACGTATAAGGGCCGTGTGGTCGACGAAAGAAGTTCCGTACCGCTCGCCGGTGTCGCCATTGTTGTCAAGGACGCTCCGCAAATCGGTATGACGACCAACTCCGAGGGTGAATTCCGGATCACGATTCCCGTCCGCTATCAACCGCTCGTGTCGGTTTCCTATATTGGCTACCAGCCCAGGGAGTCGGTGCTCGTGGCTGCGGCGGACAATGAAATCCGCCTGAAGGAAGAGGCGCAGGCGCTGGAGGAGGTGCAGGTCATCGCCTACGGGCAACAGAAAAAGGTGTCGGTGACGGGCGCCATCGCCTCGATCAATACCAAAGACCTGCTCAAGTCACCGAGCGGCAGTGCCGGCAGTGCCCTTGCGGGGGCCGTGACAGGCATTTCGTCGGTACAGATTTCCGGACAGCCCGGTGCCGAAGACCCCGACATTTATGTCCGCGGTACGGGATCGCTTTCGAACGAGGCGTCGAAGCCGCTTATCCTGGTGGACGGTGTCGAGCGTTCGTTTTTCCAGATGGACTCGCACGAGATCGAGAGTGTGACCGTCCTCAAGGATGCATCGTCGACGGCCGTATTCGGGGTTCGCGGCGCCAATGGTGTCATCCTGGTCACGACGCGGCGCGGTACGAAGGGCAAGCCACAGATTTCATGGAACTCGACCTTCGGACTGACTCAGTCGCTGCGACACCTGACCGGTGTCGACAGTTATACTTACGCTACGCTCTATTCCGAGGCCCAGCGCTCCGACAATCCCGGCATTAAGGATGACCAGCTCACCTTTTCGCCGTTCGTAACGGAAATGTTCCGCACGAAGGCCGATCCGATCATGTTCCCGGATGTGGACTGGAGCAAATACATCTTCAAGAACGTCGCCTGGCAGACACAACATAATGCGACCCTGTCGGGCGGCGGCGACCGCATCCGCTATTTCGTGTCGTTGGGTTATCTGGATCAGGACGGCATGATGAAGCGTTTCGACGAGAGTTATGACCCGAATTACAATTATCAGCGCTTTAACTACCGCTCGAACATCGACGTAGACATTACGAATACGACTCAGTTGAAAGTCAATATCGGCGGGCGCGTGAGCGACAAACGCGAACCGCTGACCTATTCGCTCTGGCAGAATATCATGTGGTGTACGCCGTTCGCAAGTCCGGGTTTCGTCGACGGGAAGTACATCTACAATTACAAGAACAACTACATCCCGCTTACGGAACTCACGAGCGGGCTGGACTGCTACTACAACTGGGGTTACCGCAAAACGACCCAGAATGAACTGAACCTCGACCTTGCGCTTTCCCAGAACCTCGATGTGATTACCAAGGGATTGACCCTCAATGTGAAAGGAGCATACAATACCTCTTACTACCTGGCGACCAAACGCGCCCCGACCGGTACGAACAGTTCCTATACGCCGATTTATCTGGGGTCGATCACCCAACCCGGAATGGATGTCTCAGACCCGAGGTTCGACAATACGATCGTCTACCAGACCGACGGCGTGACGGGTATGCGCGAGCCGATGACCTATGGTGAGGACGGGTCGGGCAAATCACGCAACTGGTATATAGAGGCGAGCCTCGGCTACCAGCGTACGTTCGGTGACCACGCGGTGTCGGCACTGCTGCTTTACAACCAGTCGAAGACCTACTACCCGGGGCAGTATACCGACATCCCGACCGCCTATGTGGGTTATGTGGGGCGTTTGACCTATGCTTACAAGAACCGCTATCTGGTCGATTTCAACGCCGGTTACAACGGCTCCGAGAATTTCGCCCCGAAGAAGCGCTACGGGTTCTTCCCGGCAGGTTCCGTGGGTTGGATCGTCTCCGAGGAGAATTTCATGAAGAACCAGCAAACCGTCGACTTCCTGAAGTTGAGGGCCTCGTTCGGACTGGTCGGGAACGACAAGTACAGCGGTGCCCGTTTCCTCTACCTCGACGGCTCGTGGACGGGCAACCATGCCGTATGGCAGAACGGCTATGGCAGCTATCAGTTCGGTATGGGCGGAAGTATGACGATGCTGCCCGATGCGGTCGAAAATACGGTCGGCAACTCCGAGGTGACGTGGGAAAAAGTACGCAAGCAGAACTATGGCATCGACCTCAAAATGTTCGGTGCGCGCCTCAGCCTGACGGCCGACTACTTTTTCGAACACCGCTACGACATTCTTTCGACCCGCAATACGCTGCCGTCGATCGTCGCCATCGAGCTGCCGCTGATCAATCTGGGCGAGGTCGATAACCGGGGCTATGAAATCTCACTGGGCTGGAATTCGCGTACCGAGAAGATCGACTGGTGGGTACAGGGCAACGTCTCTTACTCGAAGAACAAGATTATTTTTATGGACGAAGTCATGCCCAACTATCCGTGGATGGCTCAGACCGGACGCAGCACGGGACTGAACTACGGGTACAGGTTCGACCGTTTCCTGCGAGCCGACGACTTCGATGCCGACGGAGCCCTGAAAACCGACGGGGAGGGGAAGCCGCTGCTACCCGTCATGTCGCTGGGATCACCCCGCCCAGGCGACGCGCTCTTTAAAGACCTCAACGGGGACGGCAAGATCGACGGCAACGACAAGACCTACTTCGGTTACAGTCAGCGTCCGGACTACGTGCTCGGCCTGCTGGGCGGATTCCGGTACAAGAATTTCGAAATTTCGATGCAGTGGACGGCCGGCCTGCATGCCTCGCGTATGCTCAGCGGCGAATACCGTAATGCTTTCGGCAGTACAAACGGCCGTGCGCTGCTCAAATTCCTGGCCGACGGGCGTTGGACGCCCGAGAACCCCGATGCGCGTTTTCCACGGCTGACCTTCCTCAACAAGTCGCACTATCTGGAGGATTCCGACCTGTGGCTGATGGACGGCTCGTACCTGCGGCTGAAGGTTGCCGAAATAGGTTATACGTTCAGGGATATTCCGGCATTCCGGAAGGTCGGCGTCAAGTCGCTGAAGGTTTATTTCAGCGGGTACAACCTGTTGACGCTTTTCTCCGATCTGAACGACATCGACATCGACCCCGAGGGGGCGACGAGCGGTTCGAATATCGATTCCTACCCGAACGTGCGCATTTTCAACTTCGGTGTAAACATCACATTCTAATCGACACTCCACTATGAAAAAGACGATAATATCCATTCTGATCCTGGGCGGTTTCGTGTCGGGACTGACCAATTGCAGCGACCTGAAATTCGGGGACGGGTTCCTGGAGAAAGCGCCCGGCGGCGATGTGACCGTCGACACGATCTTCTCGTCGAAGCTCTATGCCGACCGGGCCCTCAATTCGGCCTATGCCACGTTGCGCTGCGGGCTCACGATGCACAATCCCAGCGTGAACGGCGGGTCGTACGAACACCAGAATGCCGGTAACAAACTGGCATGGGACAACCTCGATGCCCTGACCGATATCATCAACACGCATTGTTCGTGGGGCGGCGTTTACAGCATGTATTACGGGGGCGCATACGACGCCGAGACCGAGAATGAGTCGAGCGGTACGAAGATGGGGTTCAACCCCGAGCAGGACGTGACGTGGACGGGTATCCGCAAGGCGTTCCTCTACATCGAGCATGTCGACCGTGTGCCCGACATGAGCGAGGCGGAAAAGATTCGGCGCAAGGGCGAGGCCCGAATGGTCATTGCGTGCCAGTACCACGAATTGCTGCGCCACTTCGGTGGGGTTCCGCTGCTCAAGACAGCCGTCGAGGCGGGTAAGGAGGCCGATATAGACTACTCGCGCCGGACTTTCGAAGAGACGGTCGAATACATCGTCGCGCTGTGCGAACAGGCTGCCCGGGAGCTCCCATGGACGGTCGACCCGGCCGATGACGGGCGTTTTACGAAGGCTTCGGCGCTGGCGCTCAAGATTCGTGTGCTGCTCTATGCGGCCAGCCCCTTGTTCAATGCGAACCAGCCTTATGCCGAGCCGCAACAACCGGTACTGGGCAATATCGGCAAGATCGCCGAGGAGAGTGTCCGGAAAGTGGCGTGGTATGGCAATTACGATGCCCAGCGCTGGAACCGCGTGGTTACGGCCTGCGAAGAGTTCATCACGGAGAATGCCAACAACGGCAATCCCTATAAACTCGTCGAAGCGACCGAAAAGACAGCCGAAGGTTACGGAAAGGCATTCGGTGCGTGCTATGCAGACCGTTACAACGGCGAAATACTGATTGCCACCGGGCGGTCGAAGCGTACCTACGGCGATACTTACCATGCCTATTACTTCGGCATTTCGACCGATTTCAACGGAGCGAACGCCCAGGGGTACGGCGGTGGCTGCGTGACGCTTAACTATGTCGATAAATTCCCTTTCTCGAACGGGGAACCGGCGCCTTATGCCGAATGGATCCGGACGCACAATTCGACCGGAACGGTGACGGACAATCCTTTCTCGAACCGGGATCCGCGCCTCTACCAGTCGGTGATGGTGCCCGGCGGCCCGTTCCGCGACCGTGTGGCCCAGATGTGGGAAGGCGGTGGCAGCGAGGATTTGGTGAACTATGCCAAGGATCGGGCCGCAACGGGTTTCTGCAACCGTAAATACCTCTGGGACTATAACCGTGCGACGTTCTACGACAAACCGATGAACTACTCCTATATGCGCCTGGCCGAGGTTTACCTGGCCTATGCCGAGGCATTGAATGAGACGGGACGCAAGGACGAGGCCTGCAAGTGGCTCGACAAAACCCGCAACCGCGTGGGGCTGCCCTCCATGACCGACGAATTGCTGCACCGCCTGCACCGCGGCAAGGTGCTGCCGTCCTATCCCGAATGTGCGCTTGCCGGGGATGCCGAGCTGCGCGAGGAGATACTCGACGAGCGGGCCCGGGAATTCGCCTTCGAGGAGATCCGTTGGTTCGACATCGTGCGCTGGAAACGTGCCGATATTTTCCGGCAGACGCTTTACGGGATCAGGGTGACGATCCTGGACGGAACGGATTCCTCGAATTTCCGGTTCAATTTCTCTGAGCCGATTCCCGAAACCGACCGCGCCTGGAAGAACAGCTTTGATCCGAAGTGGTATCTGAGCGCCTTTCCTTCGAACGAAGTCAACAAGGGGTACGGCCTGACTCAGAATGCCGGATGGTAGACATACATGGTTAAACAAACAGAGAGCATACAATGAAAAAGATATCAATCATACTGCTGTTCCTGGCTGCCGTTTGTCCGCTGGCACAGGCGCAGCGCGTCAAGGTGTATGTGACCGATGCATGGGACAAGCCGCTCGGCGAGGTTGCCGTGACGCTCGGCCGCGGGCGGATCCCCGTGGCGGTTACGGGCGCCGACGGCATGGCCGAGGTCGATGCCGGGGAGGGTGACCGCATGACGCTGACCCTTCTGAACCGCATGAGCCGCACGGTAGCCGTCAGCGGTGGCGAGATGCATATCCGCCTGACGGACGATGACGTGCTGTTCGACGTGGGCTATGACGAGCGCGTCCGCAAAGGCTCCGCGTCGGCATCGCTCGCCGGCGCTGCGGCACGTGAAATCGAAGCGGGCGGCCGTACCGACCTGATGAGCAACCTTTACGGCCTGATTCCGGGACTCGGCGTGCGCCAGGGCGAGAACCTGCCATGGGACTCGGCGCCCGACCTGAATGTGCGCGGCGTCGGTTCGTTCGGCGGGAACAGTGTGGTCGTACTGGTCGACGGCATCGAACGCGATGCGGCCTGCCTGGATCGGGAGGAAGTGGAGCGCATCACCGTGCTGAAGGACGCCGCATCGCTGGCACTCTACGGTAACCGGGGCGCCGACGGTATCGTCGCCGTCACGACCCGGCGCGGCGGTGACCACGGCCTGCGTACCCGTATCGACTACAATTTCAGCGTGCAGACTCCGTTCCGGGTTCCCGATATGGCCGATGCCGCAACCTATGCGACGGCTGTCAACGAGGCGTTGGAAAACGACGGGCTTGCACCCCGCTATACGCAGCGCGACATCCGTTCGATGGTGCGGGGGGAGCGCACCGATGTACTGCCCAATGTCGACTGGCGGAAGGCTGTACTCCGCAATGCGGGTTTCAACCACGACCTGAACCTCTCGTTCGACGGGAGCGGCGGCCGTATGCGCTATTTCGTGCTGGCCAACTATAACTCCAACCGCGGGATGCTGGATAATACCGACCTGAACGATGGCTATTCGACCCAGATCGAGATGTACTCCCTCAAGCTGCGTTCGAACCTCGAGGCCGCGATCACGAAAACCACGACCGCACGGATGAACCTGATGGGGCGGCTGATGCAATACCAACTGCCCAATGCGGGCGTCGCGCTCGATGATATGTACGACACGCCGTCGGCGGCGTTCCCGATCCGGGTTCCCGGCGGGGGCTGGGCCCGCAGCCAGCTGTTCGCCAATCCCCTGGCCGACAAGGCCGCGGGCGGGTACAACACGCTGCTGCAACGTACGCTGTTCGCCGACCTGACGATCGATCAGGACTTGTCGGCACTTACCCCGGGACTTTCGGTACAGGTGCGTGTCGCCTATGACAATTCCGCGGAGATTACCGATGCGCACTCACGCAAATACGCCTATTCGAATACCTCGACGGTCTTCGATGCGGACGGCAATGCCGCTTCCCTGGCATTCGTTCCGCAGGGGAACGATACCGAACTGGCATTCGACAGCTTCCTTTCCTATTCGGTCATGCGGGCGTCGGTGTGGGCCAAGGTGCTCTACGACAGTTCTTTCGGAAAACATACGGTGACGGGGCGCCTGATTTTCAGCGAGAACAAATCCCGTTACCGCGGAGCCAACAATACGTACATGTACCGTGACTATATCGCCAGCGCCGGCTACAATTACGACGACCGCTACGTGGTCAATGCCGTCGCTACTTACGGCGGGAGCAGCCGTATGCCCTACGGGGACAAGTACCGCTTCTATCCTGCCGTGTCGGGCGCATGGATCATCTCGAACGAGGCGTTCCTGCGTGACAGCCGTGTCGTCGACCTGCTGAAACTGCGCGCGTCGTTCGGCATCGCGGGCATGGACGCGCGATTGTCGTATGACATGGACAAGCAGTTCAACGGCCCGGGCAACAGTTATATTTTTGCCGGGATCACTTCGTCGAACAGCCTCGCGCAAGGGGCGTTGCCGTCTGCGGGGATCGAACCCGAACGCGACTATAAAACCAATGTCGGGTTGGAACTCAGCCTGCTGGGAAGCCTGAGCGTTGAGGTGGATTTCTTCCGCAACATGCGTCATAACATCCGGACGTCGGCCGCGGGTACCGTTTCCAGCGTGCTGGGAGTCGGCGTGCCCGACGTCTTTACCGGTAAGGTGCGCAACTATGGCGGGGAATTGGCGGTGGGATGGCGTCGCCGCACAGGCGACTTCGGATATGCCGTGCGGGGGAATATCGCCTATGCCCGCAATAAGATACTCAACAAGGAAGAGGAATACAAACCTTTTGACTATATGCGTATTACAGGGCAGCCGGTAGGGACGTTCTACGGATTGGTGGCCGATGGGATGTACCAGGACGGCGATTTCAATGCCGACGGTTCGCTCCGGGAGGGGCTTCCGGTCTCCTCGTACCAGAATACGGTACGCCCGGGCGACGTGAAATACCGCGACCTGAACCGGGACGGCAGGATCGACGACTACGATCGCACCTACCAGCTCTATGCCGCGGTGCCCGAGATTTATTACGGCTTCAGCGTCGAGCTGAAATACAGGGGCTTCGGTGTCAGCGCCTATTTCCAGGGTGTCGCCCATTCGACGCTGGAGACGACGCTGTCGAGCATCTACCAGCCGCTGTACGGCAACGACCGCAACGTTTCGGAGTACTATATGGAGCACCGCTGGTCACGCTTCAATACCGAAGGCCGCTATCCGCGCCTGACCACATTGGCAAACGGGAATAACTACACGCAAAGCTCACTATGGACGGAAAACGGCAATTTCCTGAAGTTGCGTACATTGCAGGCTTACTACAAATTGCCGTCGAAGATTGCCCGCAAACTGCGTATGCGCGAATGCAGCTTCTATTTCCGCGGTCTGAACCTTTTCTCGGCCGACCATGTCGGTATTCTCGATCCGGAATACGTCAGCACGGGGTATCCCTCGTCACGCAGCTACCAGATCGGCCTGAACGTCATATTCTAAATACGCCACAACGATGAAAAAATACCTGATCCTATTCGCCGGATGCACGCTCCTGATGGCTGCGTGCAGCGATTTCCTGGAACTCGACGAGTCGGTGTACCAGACGACGAAATATCAATTCTCGACCTTCGACCGCGTGAAGCAGAGTGCGACGAACGTCTACTCGTATGTGCAGGAAGGGTTGCTGGATGTCGAAGGTACGATGATCGACGCTGCGACCGACGATGCGGTATACGCCTGGTCTACGGGCGGTATCAAACGTTTTTACGACGGGAGCTGGAACGGTACGAACCTGATCGACGACCGCTGGGCTTCGCTCTATTCGGCTATTGCCGCGGCCAACTATTTCCTCGACAACTGCCCGGATGATTTTCCCGAGGCACAGTATCAGGACAATTACAAGACGAATCTGGCGGAGCTCAAGAACTATCCGTTCGAAGTGAGGGCCCTGCGTGCCTATTTCCATTTCGAATTGCTCCGGCGCTATAACCGGATCGTGATCGGTGACCGTTCGTTCACGATGCAGGAGGTCAATACGCTCGTTCCGGTCTCATACGACGATGCCGCCGGATGGATCGTCTCGGAATGCGATGCCGTAATCCCGTCGTTGCCCAAGACCTATCTGGGGACGGAAAAGGGTGAAGTCGCCCGTGTGACAAAGGGCATGGCGATGGCGCTCAAGGCGCGTATGCTGCTATATGCCGCCAGTCCGCTCAACAACCCCGGCGGTGATGCAGGCCGTTACCTGGAAGCCGCGGCCGGGGCCAAGGAGCTCATAGATGCCGGTATTTACAAGCTTGTCAGCGAGGAAACCACGAACAATGCCGATGCGCAGGGACTGATCTTCGGCAAGTGGTGCCCGGTGAGCAGCGATTTCGAGGCGGCCAATTTCCCGGTAGGCTTCGAAGGCGGGAATTCGGGCGTCTGCCCGTCGCAGAACCTCGCCGAGGCATTCGATATGGCGACGGGCGAACCGTTCGACTGGAACGACGAGTCGATGCGGTCGCGGATGTTCGTTGCGTCGGCACGCGATCCGCGCTTTGCCAAGACGCTGATATACAACGGGGCGACGTTCAAGGGACAGCCCGTCCAGTCGTATGTCGGCGGCCGTAATGGCCGGCCGCTCGACGGTGCTACACCGACTTCGTACTACCTACGCAAACACATTGTCGAGGCGACGAGTTTCGTGACGGGCAGCGAGATGAGTTATCAGCACATCTTTCCCTTCTTCCGTTATGCCGAGGTGTTGCTGAACTATGCCGAGGCATTGGCTGCCGCTACGCAGAACCCCGATTTTACGGGCATGAAGGGGGAGGTGGAGTATACGCTCTCACCACGCGAGGCGCTCAACGCAGTCCGTGCCCGGTACAATATGCCGGGGATTACGGAAACGGATTATGCGGCCTTCGTGAAGCGTCTGCGCAACGAGCGTCGTGTGGAACTGGCTTTCGAGGGGCATCGTTTCTGGGACATCCGCCGCTGGAAGATCGGTGCCGAAACGACGAAGGTTTATGGGCTTACGATTACCCCGCAGAACGATGGCTCGTTCAGCTATGTGCGGTCGGTGATCCAGCAGCGCGGCTGGGAGGACAGGATGAATTTCTATCCGATTGCGGATGCCGAGCTTTTCAAAAATCACAACCTCGTCCAAAACGACGGTTGGAAATAGTCAAACCGATAAAAATACGATACGATGAAAAACAAGATTTGGGCGACATTCGCGTTTGCGGCGATCTTCTGTTCGGCATCCTGCGCCGAGGACGATACGTTTGCCTTCAATCCCGATTACAACACTCAGGACGGGTATACTCCTGACGGGATCGCCTCCTGGCCGCAGGCTATCTTCTGCTTCGACGACAACCGCTGTACGGAGGTGGAAATGGCTCCCAGCCAGGCTGCCCTGCGGGGGATCGAAGCATCCGGCAACCGGGCGACGGCGCTCGCATTCGCCTCGCAGGACAACCTCTCGTTTACGAACACCTCCACCGGGGCGCACTCGACCGAGTATATCCTGCGTGTGGAGGATATCGACGCCGAAATCCCTGCGATCTGGATGCAATGCGCGACGCGGCAGCAGATAAGCAAGGGTTTTACGCTCAAACCGCTTACCTCGTCCGTGAAGGTGGTACTGGTAAATGCCCCCGATACGCTGCGATCCGTCGTACTCTCCCTTCCGCGTATGACCGATGCGCTTTACATCGCTTCGGGAAAGACCGAACCTTTCGGTGAGGCGCTGGAAAAACAGGTCGAGGTAGGCCGCGCGGGGGCGGAGTTCAACATCTTCCCGATGGCCCGGCAGACAGCGGCCTGGAAATTGGGGTTCAAGGTCAGGTTCCCCAATTCGGAAGCAGATGGTTACATGATGCTGCGGGAGGGTGTCGCTGCAGGGCAGACGATCGACCTGGAGATAGACTTCTCGAAACTGGAAGAGGAGTTCACGTACGATGTGGCTTACCGCGTTGCGGCCTACGGTGAACAGGGCGGTGAATTGACGAAGGGCGAATTCTTCCCGGTGCTGCCGGGCGACGACAAGTTCAGGGACGCGAATCCCTATTACAACGTATACGTGCTCAAGGATCGCCGCTGGCAGACCGTCGAGGTGCGCAATGCCCTTTGTTCCGATTCCCCGAACCATCACGAGGAAATATGGAACGACTGGGACAACTCCAAGAAACTGCGCGATACGATGTGTTATGCGCTCTTTACCCACGATTTTGCGGATGCCGTGCGTGTGAAGGTCGAAAAACGCAGCGGATTTTCGCGTGTGGCCGTACGTCCGTCGGCGTACGGGATTACGACCAAGGAGAGCGCCAGCAGCAATACGGTCGAATTCACGCTTCCGGCGTATGAGAAACGCAAGGTGTCGGTCGAGTTCGACGGCGACCGCTACCACAACCTGTTCCTCATGCCGAGCCGTCCCGATACACGGAAGCCTGCGGTGTCGGGCGGCAATGTGAGCTACTATGGCCCCGGTGAGCATACGGAAGGCATTATCGTCCTGACCGAGGGGCAAACGCTCTATGTCGACGAAGGGGCGGTGCTCTATCCGCAGAACATACAGGTCAGGGGCAACGGCGTGACGATTGCAGGCCGGGGCGTCATCTCCGGCGAGAAGATGCGCCATTGGGGCGAGGAGTTTTCCAACGCCGATGTGATGATCGACGTGCAGGGGAACAAACACGAGGGCGGCTATACGGACTTCCGGATCGAAGGCGTTACGATGATCGATGCCCCGAGTTGGTGCCTGCGCGTCATGAATACCGATAACGTGGCCATTGAAAACATCAATATGATCCACTGGGATCTCAACGGCGACGGTATCGACCTGTGTACGGTCACCGGGGCCACGATCAACGATTGCATGTTGCGTGCTTACGACGATTGCATCACGCTCAAGGTGCGTTCCAATGCCGATCCCTATGGCAATGTCCACGACATCAGAATCACCAACTGCATCATCTGGGGCGACTATGCCCGCGGCATCGTCGTGGGCCCCGAGTGCGGCAACGTATGGTGGGCATCGGGCGATATCCGCAATATCGAGATCCGCAACTGTACCGTGCTGGAGGCTGCCCGCGGACAGGCGCTCGCCATTATGCAGGAACTGGGCGATTTTTCGGAAGCCGGAGGGCCGGCGCTGATCGACAACGTGCTCTTCGAAGACTGCGTAGTGGATAATATCCATTCTTCGGGCACCCCGATCTATACCAGCCAAGTCAACAAGGGCGAGTCCTGCGAGATGAAGAATGTGGTCTTCCGCAACGTGACGATCCTCGACGGGCTCGGGTGCCAGCCTTCCCGGATAAACGTCAACAACACCTATACAAGCATAGATTTCGACAACCTGATCTATAATTCGCGCAAGATTACCTCCTTCGGTAAGGAGATCGTCCTGGAGGATACTTCGAGCGAACCCTGGGAACACACCTGGATATCGTTCAAATAATTAATTGATCCATTTTATTCATTCCAACCCTTTTAGGCGGAGCCCGGACAACCGGGCTCCCCGGCAGGGAGTATAATTTCTATTTCGTACGTATATGAGATTCATTTCAGAGATTTCCGTTGTCGCGAGCCTGCTTTTTGCGGTGGCATGCCACAATCCGCAGCCGGGTGCAGACCTTGTTCCCCTGCCCGCGGAGATGACCTTTACCGGCGGCTATTTCCAGACCGACAGCGTGTCTTTCGCCCGGGGTGTCGCCGACGGCAGGGTCGTTTGTGAACTCGATACCTCTTCGTCGAACCTTTCACGCGAGGGGTATGGGCTCGAAGTCCGCAGCGACGGCATTCGGATTACCGCGGTCGACTCTGCCGGGCTGTTCTATGCCCGGCAGACGCTGCTGCAGCTGCTCACGGCAAAAGGTATCCCGTGTGTGAAGATTACCGATAATCCGCGTTTCGGTTACCGGGGTATCCACCTCGACGTTTCGCGCCATTTCTTTGCCAAAGAAGAGGTTTTCAAGATACTCGATGAAATGGCACGTTACAAGCTCAATGTCTTCCACCTGCACCTGACCGACAACGGCGGCTGGCGCATTCAGATCGACAGGTACCCTTTGCTGACCCGGTTCGGGGCTTTCCGGACGGAGGCCGACTGGCTCAAGTGGTGGGAATTCGGCGACAGGCGCTACGTTCCGGAAGGGACGCCCGGGGCCTATGGCGGTTATTATACGAAGGATGACATTCGCCAGATCGTGGCTTATGCTGCGGCCCGTTATATCGAGGTGATTCCCGAGATCGAATTCCCGGCGCACTCCGACGAGGTTTTCATCGGCTATCCGGAATTGTGTTGCAGTGGAAAGCCCTATACGAGCGGCGAATTCTGCGTGGGCAATCCCGCAACCTTCGAATTCATGGACGGTGTGCTGACCGAGGTCATGGAGCTGTTCCCTTCCCGGCGGATACACATCGGCGGCGACGAGGCCCGCAAGGTCGCCTGGAAAACCTGCCCCAAATGCCAGTTGCTCGCCAAGGAGCTGGGAGGCCTGGACGAAGTGCAGTGTTACCTGATCGAGCATGCCGAAAAATTCCTTGCCGAACACGGCCGGGTGATGGTCGGGTGGGACGAGGTACTGCGGAACAATCTGCGGCCTACGTCCGTTGCGATTTCGTACCGCGGACAGAGGGGGGCTATCGAAGCCGCCAACCGCGGGTACGACGCGGTCATGTCTCCGGGCGAAATCATCTATTTCGACTGGTACCAGGCTAATCCGCACACGCAGCCGCGGGCGATGAGCGGATTCTCGCCCATCAAGAAAATGTATAGCTTCGAACCTGTCCCGGATACGCCCGAAAGGGCTGCGGCCAACGAGTCGCTTGTCAAAGGCGAATATGTGGCCCCGGATTCGGTCGAGCACATCCGCCCGAATGCGGCATCGCATATTATCGGGGTGCAGGGATGCACATGGGCCGAGTTCATAGGTACTCCCGAGCATTTGGAATACATGATGTTTCCGCGCCTGCTCGCCATTGCCGAATTGGGATGGACACCCCGGGAGCGCCGTCTGTGGGCGGACTTCCGCCGTCGTGTCAACAGCCAGATCCCCCGCTTGCTTGCCCGTGGGGTCAATGCCTTCACGCTTAGCAACGATGTCGAGATCACGGCACGCATCGTCAGGGAGGGCCGCAAGGCCCGGGTTACGCTGGATACGGAAAAATATCCGGCCGAAGTGCGTTATACGCTCGACGGCAGCGACCCGACGGCCGGGTCGGACATCTACTCCGGCCCGTTCGTCGTGGAGGCCGGGACGACCGTGAAGGCGGCCCTGTTTGTCGGAGGGAAACCTGCCGGCAGCATTGCCGGGCTCTATGTCGATGCGTGCCATAATGTGGAGAATTATTATGCCTACCTGGAAACTCCCGAGGTATATGCTTCGACGAACCGCTGATTGGATCGGCTTCCGATGTGCGGGAACCGCACTGGGGCGGGAGCGAAACGGCATAAAAGTGAAATATGTTAAAAAATGAATGTCGGTAGAATGAAGAAAATTCCGATTTTGTTTCTGGGCTTGCTGGGCGGATTGGCCGCATGTACCCAGATACCCCCGGCCATAGCGCCCGATAAAAAGATAGAAACCCGCATCGGGGAGCTGCTCCAAAAGATGACCCTCGAAGAGAAGATCGGGCAGATGTGCCAGTTGACGGCCGGGGTGGTGATCGACCAGAGCGACCCGCAGCACCCGGTGTTGAGCGAGGCGCTGCTCGATACGGTGATCGGCCGCTATAAGGTTGGGTCGATCCTGAATATTCCCTTCGGTGTGGGACAACCCCGCGAGGTGTGGATCAGGTTTATCAATCGCATCCAGCAACGCTCGCTCGACGAACTGGGGATTCCCTGTATCTACGGGTTGACCAGATACATGGCGCATCCTATACGCAGGGGGCGACCCTCTTTCCGCAGGGTATCAATATGGGGGCGTCGTTCAACCGCGGACTCATGCGCAGGTGCTCCGAAATTTCGGCTTATGAGACCCGGGCATGTGCGATCCCGTGGACTTTTGCCCCGGTCATGGATCTGGGGCGCGATCCGCGCTGGCCGCGCATGTGGGAGAGTTACGGCGAGGACACTTACGTCAATTCGCAGATGGCCGTGGCATCGGTGCTCGGATTCCAGGGGGAGGATCCTAACCGTGTCGACAACCGCCATGTCGCAGCCTGCATCAAGCATTTCATGGCCTATGGCGTACCCGTGTCGGGCAAGGATCGCACACCCTCTTCGGTGACTCGCAATGTGTTGAGGGAGAAGTATTTTGCTCCTTTTATGGAGTGCATTCGGGCCGGGGCGCTGTCGCTGATGGTCAACTCGGCCAGCAACGGCGGTATGCCGTTCCATGCCGACCGGGAGTTACTCACGGGATGGATCAAGGAGGAGCTCGACTGGGATGGTCTGATCGTGACGGACTGGAATGATATTTACAACCTTTGCGAGCGCGACCATATTGCTGCGAGCCGTAAGGATGCCGTGCGCATTGCGGTCAATGCCGGTATCGATATGTCAATGGTACCGTCGAGTTGGGATTTCTGTATTTATCTCAGGGAACTTGTCGAGGAGGGGCAGGTCTCCATGGAGCGCATCGACGATGCGGTGAGCCGTGTGCTGCGCCTGAAATTCCGTCTTGGCCTTTTCGAAAAACCGTTTTGGGATACCGGCGATTTCCCGGAATTCGCCAGTGACGAATATGCCGCCGTGGCATTGCAGGCTGCCGTGGAGTCGGAGATACTGCTCAAGAACGAGGACGGCCTGCTGCCGCTGGAGCGGTCTGCACGGATTCTGCTCACGGGGCCGAATGCCAATTCGATGCGCTGCCTCAACGGAGGATGGTCGTATTCGTGGCAGGGCGACCGCTGCGATGAATTTGCCGGGGATTACAATACCATCTATGAGGCTTTATGCAATAAATTCGACCATGTGGACTATGTCCCCGGTGTGGAGTATGCGCCGTCCCGCTATGACAACTGGCAGGAAGAATGCGTGACAGGGATCGACAAGGCCGTGTCGGCGGCAGCCGGAGCCGATGTGATTATTGCCTGTATAGGCGAAAATTCCTACTGCGAAACGCCGGGCAACATGGATGACCTGAACCTTTCTCAGAACCAGAAGGAACTGGTGCGGGCCCTTGCGGCGACCGGAAAGCCGCTTGTGCTGATCCTCAATGAAGGCCGCCCGCGCGTTATAGGCGATATCGAGCCGCTTGCGCAGGCCGTGGTCGACATCCTGCTGCCGGGCAATTACGGCGGCGATGCCCTGGCCGACCTGCTTGCGGGGGATGCAAACTTCAGCGCCCGATTGCCGTTCACTTATCCGCGCATGGTCGGCGCATTGGCGACCTACGATTACAAGCCTTGCGAGAATATGGCCGCCATGGCGGGCGAATACAATTACGATGCTGTGATGGATGTGCAGTGGCCGTTCGGGTATGGGCTGAGCTATACGGAATTTGCATATAGCGATTTCCGTGTCGACCGCCGCATGTTCGGTGCCGACGATGTGTTGACCTTCACGGTCGATGTGGCCAATGTCGGTGAAGTGGCCGGCAAGGAGGCCGTGATGCTCTATTCGAGCGACCTGGTTGCCAGCCTTACACCGGATGTAATCCGCCTGCGTGATTTCGAGAAGGTTGCGCTCGAACCGGGCGAATCCCGTACGGTGACGTTCGCTGTTCCGGCCAGCGACCTGGCTTTCGTCGGGCATGACGGCCGATGGAGGCTCGAGGAGGGGGAATTCAGGATGCGCTGCGGCAGTGAAACGCTTCGGATCAGCTGCACGCAAACCAAAGTCTGGGATACACCCAATATCCCGTAAGTACGATTAGGTGTAATATTGAAAGGCCGTCCTTACTGCATGGGACGGTTTTTTCTTGCCTCCTGCCGGAATCATGCGTTGTCGATCCGGCCTGCTGCCGGCCCGGAAACGGGCGACGGCCTTCCGGGGTTTTGCATTATTTCGGATTATTTTTGTCGGAATCGTTCGTTTCTTGCAGGCAAATAGTTATTTTTGCACAAATAACCGTAACT
>PPYF01438317.1_pt1 | contig 22046 bp, 18 predicted proteins | sample 1559871 | NCBI WGS metagenome assembly PPYF01 (sample SAMN08240021, study PRJNA423297) | Human gut metagenome, whole genome shotgun sequencing project.
CGACCCGGAACGGGTTCGAACCGTCGACCTCTAGCGTGACAGGCTAGCGTTCTAACCAACTGAACTACCGGGCCAAATGGTGGGAACAATAGGACTCGAACCTATGACCCTCTGCTTGTAAGGCAGATGCTCTCCCAGCTGAGCTATGCTCCCATTGCCTTTGTCGCTTCGCTTTCGTTTGTCGTATCTCTTAGCGACAGGTACTATAATACACCATATCGGCTCAAATGTCAACACTTTTTTGAATTTTTTTCAAAAAAACTTTACAAAAGCAAAGCAACACGATATTTTACGACAATTTACTCTTTTGACTTTTTGTCTTTGGAAGTGTTATCCTTGGAATTTTTCTCTTTAATAATCTTCTCAAGGTCTTCTTTATTAAAGATATACTTCTTGTTACAGAAATGACAATTAGCCACTACTCTGCCGTTTTCATCAGGCATTGCACGAATTTCATCGTCGCTCATTGTACAGAAAAGTCTTTCGAGTTTTTCTCTTGAACAAGTGCAAACATACTTTACAGGGTACTCGTCAAGCACTTCTACTTCAAAGCCTGCAAGAGCGGTTTTGCATATATCAAAAATACTCATTCCCTTTGCAAGCATAGTTGTAACAGGCTCGAGAGTTTCGAGATTCTTTTCAAGTTTTTCAATTGTATCTTCAAAAGCGCCCGGCAAAAGCTGAATAAGCAATCCGCCTGCGAGCATCACTTCGCCGTCCTCTTTATTAATAAGAACGCCAAGCGCACATACTGTGGGAATCTGCTCACTTGTTGCAAAATAATTGGTAATATCCTCGGCAATCTCTCCGCTTACAAGCTCAACCTGACCGATATACGGGTCGCCTGAACCGTAATCACGCATTACATTAAGCACACCGTTTTTACCTACTGCTTTTGAAACATTGATTTTGCCGTTGTTATAGTATTCGGTAGGGCAATTTGCGTTTCCTACATATCCACGAACATTACCCTTACTGTCCGCAACCGCTATTACGGGGCCGAGTTCTCCGTCACCCGATACTCTAAGGTTAATTGATGCGTCTTTCTGCTTGAGCATTGCGCCCATCATAGAAGTCGCACACAAAAGTCTGCCGAGTGCCGCAGTAGCGCTTCTTGAAAGTCCGTGAATTTTCTGTGCCTTAAAAACAATATCGGACGCATCAATAGCCGATGCCATTACTGCACCGTCCGATGTTATACATCTTATAATTTTATCCATATTATTCTCCCGTTAACATTCCTTATTGATTGGATTTTTCATTCTTGCCACAAAAACAAGCCTTTGTTCGTCGGCATTCGGTTCGTCAAAACTCATATCTCCATATACAGCCTCAAGTTCAAAGCCCGCATTTACAAGCATTTCCGTCAGTTTTTCTCTTGAATATCCACGCTCCGAAAAGCTCTCGCTTGTTCTATAATAAATGCCGTTTTCTTCCTCAAAAAAGTCAAGGTCAATATCCGTCACGCAGTTTTCCCGTAAAGTATTCTGCCACACGCAAAATACCTTATCGGTTTCATATACAAATGTATTATTCGCAAGCACCTGTTCGTGTTTATAAACGGTATTGACATCAAATACAAACAAACCGTCTTTATCCATAAAGAAAGCTACACGCTCAAAAGCCTTTGTCACATCTTCTTCTTTTGTAATGTGATTTATGCTGTCCAGCGTACAAATACAAGTATCTATAGTGCCGTAAAGGTTAAGATTCTGCATTTTCTGCTTTAAATATAAAATATTAAGCCCTTTTTCGCTCGACTTTTGCATTGCCTCGCTAAGCATTTCCGCACTTGCGTCAATTCCGTAAACATCAATGCCCTTAAGTGCCAACTCCGTAGTAAGACTGCCCGTACCGCAGGCAAGGTCAAGCGTAATGCCAAATTCGTGATTATGCCTTTTCATAAGCTCACAAATGTAGTCGCTTCGCTCTTTGTAGCCGACATTTTGCATTAATACATCATAATAATCGGCAAAAATATTGTAACTCATTTGTTTTCCTCTTTGGCGATTTTATCGAGTACAAGTGTGTAACCGTAGGTATCGTTATCAAAAAGAGCACGCTTTACACGACTGATTGTTGCGGTTGACGCACCCGTTTCTTTTACAATTTCAGAATAAACCTTTTTTTCTGTAAGCATTTTTGCTACAACAAGTCTTTGCGACATAGCCTTAAGTTCAGGACTTGTGCATAAATCTTCAAAAAAGCGATAACACTCCTCTTCGTTTTCAAGAGAAAGAATTGCTTTAAAAAGAAAATCAGTATCACTGTTTTTTAACTTAGAGTTCATAATTTCCGTTCTCCTTTGCAAAACATTGCAAATATTTTTATACACTAAAATTTTAACATACAAAAGTATAAAAGTAAATATCAACAGAAAAATTTTTATAAAAACAAAAAGCTGCCTCAAAAGAGACAGCTTAAAGTTTATACCTGATAAATTATAGGTTAAGATTAGCCTAATTCAGCAAAGTACTTAATTGTTCTAACCATCTGGCTTGTGTATGAGTTCTCGTTGTCATACCAAGAAACAACCTGTACCTCATAGAGATCGTCAGCAATCTTTGATACCATTGTCTGTGTAGCATCGAAGAGTGAACCGAATCTCATACCGATTACGTCTGAAGAAACGATTGGATCTTCGTTGTAACCGAATGACTCAGAAGCAGCAGCCTTCATAGCAGCGTTAATGCCCTCAACTGTTACATCCTTACCCTTAACAACAGCTGTAAGAATTGTTGTTGAACCTGTTGGAACAGGAACACGCTGTGCAGAACCGATGAGCTTACCGTTGAGCTCAGGAATAACAAGACCGATAGCCTTAGCAGCGCCTGTTGAGTTAGGAACGATGTTAGCAGCACCTGCTCTTGCTCTTCTGAGGTCACCCTTTCTGTGAGGACCGTCGAGGATCATCTGATCGCCTGTGTAAGCGTGGATTGTTGACATGATACCGCTCTGGATCTCAGCATACTTGTTAAGTGTGTTAGCCATAGGAGCGAGGCAGTTTGTTGTACATGAAGCAGCAGAAATGATTGTATCATCAGCTGTAAGTGTACCCTCGTTTACGCTGTAAACGATTGTCTTAAGATCGTTGCCTGCAGGAGCAGAAATAACAACCTTCTTAGCGCCGGCATCAATGTGAGCCTGGCTCTTTGCCTTTGATGTGTAGAAACCTGTGCACTCAAGAACTACATCTACGCCGATTTCGCCCCATGGGAGTTCAGCAGCGTTAGCCTTAGCATAGATTGTAAGAGTCTTGCCGTCAACTGTGATTGTGTTGTTCTCGTCATCAGCCTCTACTGTGTGAAGGTTCTCACCGATTTTACCGCAGTAACCGCCCTGTGCTGTATCATACTTGAGAAGATCTGCGAGCATTGATGGTTTTGTAAGGTCGTTGATAGCAACTACCTCATAGCCCTCTGCACCAAACATCTGTCTGAATGCAAGACGACCGATACGGCCGAAACCGTTAATTGCAACTTTTACTGACATTTTAAATTCCTCCTAATTTATAAGGTAGTTTAATTATATTACATTTTTTGCCGTTATTCAAGTGTTTGATAAAATTTTAACAAATTTCTTATGAATTTTACATAAAAACGAAAATTTCACAAAATTTCTGCATCTTTTACTGCAATTTGACGAACGCTATTGTCAAATTGTCCTGTGAATGTTTCACTTTTTAATTATTTATTTGCAAAATTGCCATTAATATTCTTGACATTTATATTAAATTAGGATAAAATACTTATAATACCGTTAGTGCGGTTAAATAGGATTAATGCAAATTTACCTATTTTTTATTAATCAGACTCGTTCAGAGCCGTTATTTATAGATATTTTTTATTTAGTTTTTATAACTTATTAATCGTTATAATATACCTTTGTTGCAAACCACAGCATATAAAAAATATTAAAATTAAATTATTTTTATAAAAATGAAAATTGAATATCTTTACTAACGGCACCGACAAGGCTGTTTGATTGAACTTAAACTTATTATCTAATTAAAAATCAAACAAGGAGGTGTCAGAATGTCGTTATTAGCAATAATATTAATTATTGTTGCGTTGCTTCTCGGTGCGGGCATAGGCATTTTTGCAGGTATAAGCTATCGTAAAAATGTTGCCGAAAAGGAAATCGGAAGCGCAGAAGAAGAGGCAAGAAAAATCGTGTCGGAAGCTATGAAAACAGCCGAAGCCAAAAAGAAAGAGGTTGTTTTAGAAGGCAAGGACGAGGTTCACCGTTTCAGAACCGAGAGCGAAAAAGAAATTGCCGACCGCCGCAAAGAAGTTCAACGCCAGGAAAGACGCATTCAGCAAAAGGAAGAAACCCTCGACAAAAAGCTTGACAACATGGAGCTTAAGGACGAAAAGCTTTCTCGTAAGTTAAAAGACGCTGATGCAAAGCTTGAGGAAATCGAAACACTCAAGAAAAGTCAGTTTGAAATGCTTGAGAAAATTTCCGGCTATACAGCCGAGCAGGCAAAGAGTTACCTGCTTTCACAGCTTGAGGACGAGCTTGCTCATGAGAAATCAGTTAAGATTATGGAATATACGGAGCAGCTTAAGGATGAGGCGGACGAAAAAGCAAGAAACATTATTTCTCTTGCAATTCAGCGACTTGCCGCAGAGCAGGTTGCAGAGGCTACAATTTCCGTAGTTCCTCTTCCAAATGACGAAATGAAGGGCAGAATTATCGGCCGTGAGGGTAGAAACATCAGAGCCATTGAAACACTCACAGGTGTTGATCTTATCATTGACGATACACCGGAAGCAATCACTCTTTCAAGCTTTGAGCCTGTAAGAAGAGAAGTTGCAAGAATTGCTCTTGAAAAACTTATTTCAGACGGCAGAATTCATCCGGCAAGAATCGAAGAAATGATTGAAAAAGCAAGACGAGAAGTTGACGCTACAATCAAGCACGACGGCGAAAGAGCAGTGCTTGAGGCAGGCGTACACAACATTCATCCGGAGCTTGTCAGATTACTCGGCAGACTTCGTTATCGTACCAGCTACGGTCAGAATGTACTTAATCATTCACTTGAAGTTTCATATCTTGCAGGTATGATGGCAAGCGAGCTTGGTATGGATCCGACAATTGCAAAGCGTGCGGGTCTTTTACACGATATCGGTAAGTCAATTGACCACGAGGTCGAAGGAACTCATGTTCAGATCGGTGTAGATTTGGCAAGAAAATACAAAGAACACGATGCGGTTATTCACGCTATTCAGGCTCACCACGGTGATGTTGAGGCAAAGACGGTTGTAGCTTGTCTTGTACAGGCTGCCGACGCACTCTCTGCCGCAAGACCGGGTGCAAGAAGAGAAAATGTAGAAAACTACATCAAGCGTCTTGAAAAGCTTGAAGAAGTTGCATCTTCATTTGAGGGTGTTGAAAGCTCATATGCTATTCAGGCAGGCCGTGAGGTTCGTATTATGGTTAAACCCGAAGTCATAAATGACGAGCGTATGCTTCCGCTTGCAAGAGAAATCTGCAAGAAGATAGAAGAAGAGCTTGAATATCCGGGACAGATTAAGGTTAATATCATAAGAGAGAGCCGAGCTGTCAATTACGCAAAATAATTAAATCAAGAGATACCTTTCGTGGGTATCTCTTTTTTGTTGCGTTGAGTTAAAACGAGTTAAATTATGGTTTAGCAAATTGTTTCGACAGGTAATTATAAAAGTTTGGTCGACTTTTTCAAAGGTCGTGGGTGTGGGCAAAGCCCACAAATACTTTTTGCTAACGCAATTTTCGGATAGCCTAACAGTTTGCTGTTAGGCGGCTTGAACACAACGGCGTTAGCCTTTAAAAATGCGATAGCAACAAGAAAAGAAATTCGTTATTTCAAATATAGGTTTTTTAATGGCTGTCGCCTGTTTTAACAAACTTAGTTTTAGCACGCAAACAGCGTGGCTGTTTGCGCCTGATAAATTGTTATATCGGACAAGAGCGTAAAAAAGCAAGGGACGCAATGATAAACGGCAACCTGCGCCTTGTACTTTCGGTAATTCAGCGCTTTACAAACCGTGGTGAAAATCCCGATGATTTATTTCAAGTCGGTGTAATCGGACTTATCAAAGCAATTGATAATTTCGACCCGTCACTTGATGTGCGTTTCAGCACCTACGGAGTACCTATGATTATCGGCGAGGTACGAAGATACCTGCGAGATAATAACGCTATCAGAGTATCACGCTCAATGCGTGACACCGCCTATAAGGCTATGCAAATCAAAGAACAGCTCACCAATAAAGAAAACCGAGAGCCGACAGTTGAAGAAATCGCCAAAATAATGGGAGTGCCAAAACACGATGTTGTGCTTGCGCTCGAGGCAATAATTGAACCCGTTTCATTGTACGAGCCTGTTTTTTCGGACGGCAATGACACCATTTATGTTATGGACCAAATTGGTGACAAAAACGACGACACAACCTGGCTTGAAGAAATTGCGGTAAAAGAAGCAATCGCAAACCTTTCAGACCGTGAAAAAAGAATATTGACAATGCGGTTTTTCAGAGGCAAAACTCAAATGGAGGTTGCAAGTGAAATCGGAATATCGCAGGCGCAAGTCAGCCGAATTGAAAAAGGCGCACTTGACAGAATAAAGAAAAATATTTTTTAAGCCGTTCAACAAAGATACTCCGCCATCGTTGTAAAGTGGCGGAGTATTACTTAATTATTCTCTTTTTAACACGCAAATCACAAAAAAGTGACCTGAATTTTAATTATTCCAAGCTAAACCATAGCGTTTACATTTTCTTTATTACTAACTTTTTTTACAAAGTTAATAAACAAAACACCGAGTAATGTCAATGAAACCGCACTGATAACATAGAACGAATAAGATATAAAATTATACATAAAATTATTTTCTGACATCATATTATCAAAAATTTCATAATTCTTCAAAGCAAGGCCTATCATATAATTCTCCGAAGCAAGGCCTTTCATAATAATATAATACACAAAGAAGATAATATTTGTAATCAGAAATATTACAGCAAAAAATATTGCACTTTTTCTCGCCTTGACATTGGTTTTAATCTCCTTTAATGATATGTTTGCACAATTTTTTAGTATTACCACAAACATAACAACCGCAAACGATGAATTTATTAAATACGAAAAATCAATGTAGGTTTCACTTAAACATGTCACTGATGCGTTAAGCAAATAATATAAAATATCAAAACCTGTTCTTACGGCAAACAAAATACCGATATTTTTAAACACCTTTTTCGCCATAAATTGTGTATCGGTAACCAATATCACCACATAATTATATGCCAGCAGATACACAAACACAAAAGCCGCATTAAATATTAGCATTGGTATTGCAAATTTGAATCCTCCCATAGCAAGTATTCCTATGCACTTCATCCGCAAAAAGCTATGTTCCTCATTATAAAAAATCAGCGATATTAATTCGAGTGCAACCACAATTATAAAAGGTAAGCATTTTTTCAATTTACTGTTCATATTATTCTCCCTCATTCTTATATTTTTTCGTTCAAGCCTAAAGCAAGAAAAATTTTTAATCTCTGCTTTTCTGAATCACGAACGCTCGTCATAACCGGAAACTCTCCAAACATTATCTTCCAATACCCATTGTACCGTACAATTAGAACGATTAGCAATGTAGCGACTATTATCGGTATTTACCACCCCTGACATAAGAATCAGAGGTGGTTTTGTCAAAATAATAATTTTCTCCCAAAATACCGTTTACATCACATTCAACCCATGCAACTCTGTTGCTGTTATAATAATTAGCCAAATAACTGCCATCTCTGTGCCATGTATGTTTCATATCCCATTTTTCTGTCCAATACACAGGAAATCTCCAACTCGGTTTCATAAAATCTATATAAATTTTATCCGTACCGCAGTTTTCCATTTCATTTTTGTAATTATATGTATTTAAAAATTCATAAATTAATGCTTTGGTTTTCTCCTCATTATCGGGACAATTTTGTATTATAAATGCCCTAATCGATTCAGAATTATATTGAAGATCTTTTTCGGTACCGTACGGTGTTAATTTCCTGTCATGAGAATAATCCTCTATTTCAAATATTCTTTCCTTATTAGGATCATTTGTTCTGTGATAAAGCTCAACACGATATGCCAAAAATCCGGTTATATAGCCCTTATACTTAGAACCATTTTTCCAAAATTGTTTAGGCTTTCCTACATACAATGGACTATCCTCAATAGATTTTAATCCTAAAAAAGCTTCAGTTCCTAACTTAGCTACAAGGTTATCTTCTGCTTCACTAACTATTGTTATTTTATCAGAATATGTATTATAACCGGCCCTATGTTCAACTTCTTCAACAATTAAAAATCTTCCCTCTCCTTTATATATTCTTACTGTCCACGGATATGATTGTACACTCATCTTTCTCCTCCTCTGTTTTTCCATTGATTATCAAATGGTACCTTACCACCCCTGACATAACAATCAGAGGTGGTTTTGTCTAAAAATACTTTTCAAATCTAATTCCGTTAGCATCGCACCGCAGATATGCAACTCTGTTACTTTCAAAATAATTTGCCAAATAACTGCCATCTCTGTGCCATGTATGTTTCATATCCCATTCTTCTGTCCAATACACAGGAAATCTCCAACTTGGTTTCATAAAATTAACTACAAATTTATTGGTATTATACTTTTTCATTTCATTTTTATAGTCATAGGCGTCTAAAAATTCATAAATTAAATTTTTAGTATCTTCTTCATTATTCGGGCAATCTTGTATCATAAAAACACGCACTGATTCAGCATTATAAGGAAGTTCTTTTTCATAATCGTATAATTTTAATTTCCTGTTACGAGCGCAATCCTCTATTTCAAATATTCTTTCCTTATTAGGATCATTTGTTCTGTGATAAAGCTCAACACGATATGCCAAAAATCCTCCTTTTATCACAAATCCCCGTCAAAATCAGACACTTGCCAAACATTATTATCATCCGATTTCCATTGCACCGTATAAGAAAGATCCTTAGCAATATAACTGTCCTTCTCATTATTCAGTTGATATCTAACATAACAGCTATAGTTTACTTCCGCAGATTTTAAAGACAATATCTGCGGTTCAATACTCGTAAACTTTGACTCAAAAATTTCTAAATTGTTTTTGTCTGTACAATTCTCCACATACAGATAATTCATATTTTTATAAATTTGCTCCGATACTATATCCTGATATTTGCTTTTTGAGTAATCTCCGTAATTATCGCAAGACTCCTGTACTATGTCATAAGTTAGGTCGGTAAGATTATTTTCTATATTTTTCCGATGATTAATACAAACCCCAATTCCGACAAAAACAAGAACAAATGCTGTTATTACCGCTGCAACCTTTATTTTTCCCTTTTTATCCAGTGCTTTTAATTTTCTGAAACTGTTTAATAAATCATCAAGAGGGGTACTGTTATATGGAACTATTGTTGAAAAAGGACCAACCACTAAAACTTTCCAAAATAATTTGAAGCAAATATAAAACAGCAATAATAAGCTACACAATTGCGGTATATTAATAAACAAGAAAATATACCATATCAAAAAAAGCAGATCAATCAACCTATTTACCCATATTATTTTGCCTTTAAGTTTTAAAGTTGCTTTGCAATTGGGGCATTCTTTTTCTTTCCAAAAATTGGTATAAAAACCTTTTTTATACCAACTGATACATTCTTCTCCGCAAACAGGACATTTAGTTTTTTTAGATAATAAATCTATAATTTTATCTTCCAACATATCCATCTCTTTTTTCATTTAATTTCAAGCATTTTTTGAGCAAAATTTATCATATAATCTGTATTGATTTCTTGATTTACTTTATTTTCATTTTCTGTAAAGTCACCGTTTGCATATCTTTCTATGTATGGATTTATAAAATCAGAATCATACTTTTTAAGATAATCACAACCGTACTCAAAGTAATCCCAATATCCACAAGTAATCATATACTCTAAAAAATTTGTTATAACCTCATTCTCATTTTGATTTTTAATATCATCAAAGGCTATGACATAAGGGGTATCGTTTTTTGCATAAGCTATATATTGATTTGAAAAAAATACCACTTCTTGATCTTGTATTTTAATTGATGCGCCTGAATTTGAATTATTTATGTTATTCTGCTCTTTATTTATGTATTCATAATCAAAAAAATTATTTAGCTTAAAATCGAGTAATTCTTCGTCATGATATTTTATTTTAACATCTGTATTTTCGTATGATAATATCTGCGACGAGTTATCTTTTACCCTATATATTTGTTTATAGACAAAGCTATTAGAAATTAAATTCGGTAATCCAATGTAGCAATCAGATGATCTTTCCGGTATTTTTGCAATAGTACCCACATTTGAGATACAGATTTTAATAAACAATAATACAAATATTGCTATAAAAGCTACTATTGTTCGTGCAATAATCTTTAAAAATATTTTTGACCAATATAAATCTGCGTCAAAATTATTTGCATATAGATTATTAAGTATTATTACAAGAAGTATTTGTAAAATGATTGCTGTAAACATTCTTAACAACTGTGAATTAAAGTTATAATTCATACTTTTAAAAAGATAAAATGACGAATCAATTGTATATTTTTCTGCATACATTTGCAAATTTATAAATATATAGACTAAATAAGAAACAACTATAGCCACAACTAAAATATAAAATAATAATATAACTACTATAGATTTATCTTTTCCCTTAATTTTACCATATATATCTTTTAATAAATTTCTGCCGGTATAAGCAAATGTAATAATTTGGAATATAATTACAAAAAATACGCAATCCGTTAATAAGCTATATATAGATTTAATTTCTGTACTTTTGAAAATATAACAGCCAATATCAAGTATAACTCTTATGAATAAAAGAGCAAAAAAAGATATTACTATTTGCTTTTTATACAGTAAAAAAGTTTTCTTAGCAAAGCCCAATATAACAAATGCACTGAATGAAAAAAAGAATACAGTAAATAAAACAATTGACCATATTAAATTATTTAAAGGATAAACCGGCAAAATTGATTTTGAGTAAGGTGTCGATAAGAATACAGCTAATTCAAGCAGAGTAATTAATATCCCCATAAAGCAAATATTTTTATTTATTATTTTTCGCATAACTATACACACCATTTCAAATTATTGTCAGTCATAAAATCATCAAAAAAAGCACGATATTCATTAGAAACTTTGCAAGTAGTATTGAATTGTTATCTGTACCGTAATTAAAAAACTGAACACTTTACACTCTTTGTTTTTCTGTTAATTACCACCCCTGACATAATAATCAGAGGTGGTAGTTCTATACACCTAATCAATATTCCATAGGATTTTGTTCATAATATACTTCGGCGGCTTTGAATACATCAATTATTGCATTTCCTATTTCTTCCGCCGTAGCATTGGCAGGCAAGTTTATTGACTTTTTCAACGGCTTTTATTCTTGAAAGAACTTTGTTGCCTAATTTATCTACTAAATCATCTTCTGTTTCACTTACTATTGTTACTTCATCAGCATGCGTTTTATAGCCACCAACATGTTCAACCAATGTCGTTATTAAAAACCTTCCTTCACCTTTAAATACTGATGCCGTCCATGGATATGATTGTACACTCATCTTTCTTCCTCCTCTGTTTTTCCATTGATTATCAAATGGTACCTTACCACCCCTGACATAAGAATCAGAGGTGGTTTTGTCTAAATAATAATTTTATCATGGAGGAAAATCAAAATCTGATACTCGCCAAACATTATCATCATCTAATTTCCAATATACTGTAGACGAAAATTTGCCCCCCGTCTCATGATCTTCGTTTTCTTTTATATAATAGCCTTCTGCTGTATATAATGATTTTGCTGTAATTCCTGATAAAATTAATGTAATAGGAGTTGTATGATAAGCTTTAACTATACGAATATTATTTCTTTCGTTTTTCTCAATTCCAAGTAAATAATTCATACTGCTATAAATGTTTTCCGGTACTATATCCTGATATTTACTTTTCGAGTAATCACCGCAATTATCGTAAGACTCCTGTACTATATCATAAGTTAGTTCACTAAGATAATTTGATATTTTTATCTGATTATATATATATACGCCGATTATAATAATTGCAATTATACCTACAATTGTACCTATAATTTTTATATTTTTTTTCATGAAGTTATCACCGTATCTTTTATGTGTAAAATATATAATTTACCATCAGGATGTTCTTTCCAAAAGAAATTATTAATATCAGCATTACTACGTGCATCTGTATGTGCAGAATAATTTAATGTATTAGAATTCACGGTATGTATAACAGTTGCATGATGAGGCTCTTCCTCATCCCATTGCATATACATCAAATCACCGGGTTGAATATTATATTTTTTACTTTTCAACGCTTCTTGCATTTCTTCTTTGGAATTAAATACAATTTCTTCACCATTTGTAAGACCAATATTATTTTTAAAATAAAGATAATTATTATATGCTACTGACCACTCTAGAGAAAAATCATCTCCAACATAAAAAAGTCCAAAAAAGCCAAATCCTTTTTCCTTAAAATACCAATCTTCATCCATTTCAATTCCACCGGCATGTACGCATTGCGAAGCAAAATTTGCGCAATCACCTCTTTGAAAATAATTATAAACATCAGTATTTGGACTTTCAGCATATTTATCACAATACTCTATTACAGCATCTCTATCATATCTTTTAAATGTATTAAATTCAAATGGATACGGGTCTTCATTATCATACAGATTATCTCCGTCGGAATCACCATTTGATGGATCACTTTTATTATTAAAATACAAAGCAGAAGAAGAATAAGCACCTTTACCTATATACATGTTGTTGTTAAATAAAGGTTTAAACGGTAATTCCAAAGAAGGGAAAATCAACACACCGCTTCTTCTCAAAATTCCCATTTCTTCGCCGTCTGTAAGTCCGTCACCGTCCGTATCGGGTTTGTTCGGGTCAGTATAAACTATTTTGCCGTTTGCAAGCCTCATACCGTTCTTTTCAAAAGTATCGGGCAAACCGTCGCCGTCCGTATCGGTAAGGTCAAAATTAAACAGACTTTCAGATGAAATATGCGAAAAGGCAGTCAAAAGTTCTTCTGCCGTATAGGCATAATAATATTCTCCTCCGGTTTCATCTGCCATAGACTGAAGTATATCATTATCCGCCGAAATAACATTAATCGCAAATATTTTTATATTGTTTGCCTTTGCTATATTAACATATGACTGAACAGAATCAACATCGCCGTCACATATCAACACTATTGCTTTTTGATTGCCGGAAGTTGACGCAATAAGCTGATTTAATGCCATATTTAAGCCACTGCTTACATATGTACCGCCATATGCATTCAATGAGTTTATGGCAGTATGCAAAGTTCCTTTCGTTGCACCTAAGCGAGCTTTTAAATAAGCATTTGATTCAAAACTTACAAGACAAGCGTTGTCATTGTCTGTCAAACAATCCACAAAATTGTTCATAGACTGTTTGGCATACTCTATACGCTGACCTTCCATACTTCCCGAAGTATCAACCACAAAAGCAAAATCATAATATAATTTTGTTGTTGTTCCCACTCGGTAGTCAATGTTTGTTCTCCAGGTATTATACCATATATTTTTATCGACTACCATATATTTTGAAAAATGTGTGGTTTTATAACTTACTGTTTGCTTTTCTTTATCAAGTACGGTTTCATTGTCAAGAATCTGATATACTCCGTTTTCTTCATCGTACCACATTACAGCAAGATCTTCTTCTTTGGTATCTCCTAACCGTGACTTGTCGTACTTAAAAGTAATTGTCGCATTTTCAAACTCTGATGTTGTGGTAATCTCAACGGGCGCTCCTATTAATCCCACCACTTCACTTGAAAGTATATCTTTGCCGTAAATATTTTCGATAGTTGTAGTGTTACTAATATTTCCTGTTCCCTCAAAACTTACCTGTACTTCTGAAATCTGCGGTGCTTCTTCGTTTTTTATTTCCTGTGTGATTTCTTGCTTAATTTTTTCATCACAATCTAAAATACCATTTGAATCAGTATCCTTGAGCAACGGACTAAAACCTAATGCAACATCATCACCGTCAGACAGTGTATCTCCGTCGGTATCAGCATTTAACGGGTCTGTGTGATATATATAAACTTCTTCATAATCATTCAGTCCGTCGTCGTCAGTATCTGGATTGATAGGGGAAGTATCTAACTTGTACTCTTCAAGGTTTGTCAGCTTGTCACCGTCTGCATCCTCATCAGAATCTTTTACACCGTTTCCGTCAGTATCTGCTTTCAGGGGATCAGTGCCTAAAGTAAGCACCTCATAACCGTCAAGCAACCCGTCCGAATCTGTATCTTTATTATTCAAATTAGTACCGAGTACCATTTCCATATAGTCGGGAAGTCCGTCATTATCCGCATCGGTTTCAGCATTACACATAACACCGTCTTTATACCAAACTATGCCTTTTACATCAAAACCTGGCTGATTTTGAGGCGGAATTTGATTTGAACCGCTGTTAAACAATACCTTTGCCGATGAATATTTTGTTATGGTATATGAATACCAATTATCCCTCACAAATGACATTGCATTTCCCGGCCATGCTTTTCCCGTATCGTTAATATCTTTATAATAATAAATATTGGGAGCAGACCAATTATCGGGTTTGTAAAAATAAACTGTTACATCATCAGGGCGTTCGGCAGTCCACTCCCCATTTCTGTACCACATCTCTCCGCTTACGGCAAAACCTTCTTGATTTTGCCCGGGAATTTGAATACCTTTTCCGTTATTAAACAAAACCTTTGCTTCATCAAAGCCGTAAATTTTGTATGTATACCAGCCGTCACCGTCAGGAATCATCGGATTGCCGGTCCAGCTTGTGCCTGTTTTATTTCCGCTGTAATAGTAAATATTTACATTATCCCAATCATTATAATTGTTGAAATGCACGGTTATTCCGTTTGGTTCACTGTCATACCAACTTCCGTTTAAATACCATTTTTCGCCCGAAACGGAATATCCCTCCTGATTTTGTGCGGGATTTTGATTTGCACCGTTGTCACTGAAAATCACTTTTGCGGTTTTTAAATTATTAATTGTGTAACTGTACCAACCGTCGCCAAAATCATTCATTTGCTTACCGGGCCAGGTTACAGGTGCTAAATTATCACAATAATAATAAATATACGGTGATTTCCAATTATTCTCATTGTAGTAATACACCGTAATTTGGTTTTCAATTTTTTCTGCCGCACTTGCAGGCAATGAAAAAATCGATAAAATTGTTGTCAGTATCAAAACTAACGCAATAATTTTTTTGTTTCTCATCGTTACTCTCCTCATCCTAATTTTATTGTGTGTGCAATTGTACTAAAACAAATTTGTATCACCTCACCGCTATTTATTCAATTAGCAATAAACAGAATTGTTTATTATTGCTGTTTTATTGTCTATTGTTGTATTAATATACTATAAAAAATAATATTTGTAAATACTTTTTTTCAATATATTTACTTCAGAAAATCTTCAGAAAATCTATGCACATTTTTATAGTTATGTACAGCTCATAAAACATATAAAATAAATTTGATTTTTACATTTTAATAAAATTTACTTGATTTATTTATAAAAAAACTATTTTTATGTAAAATTATGTTCCTTATGGGAATTTAGAGAGGTTATTTATAAAATTTACACGAAAATATTGTGTAAAAATTTTCAAATTTGCTTGAAAACAACATATTTATTTGGTATTATATATTATAGGAATATAGAAGCAGTTTTAATTGGTATTCTTATACAAGAAGTTTTTATAATTAACAGTGATTATCAAACAATCCGCATTATTCGGAATGGTTGACTGTCGATTGGGTGATTCGGCAGTCATAATAAGGAGTTGAATATATGAAGTATGTCTTTAATGATGAGCGTTCTCCGCTGCGACTGTTTTCTGACGGTGACGCTGTTCGTGCTTACGACTTTCTCGGCGCTCATTTTATAAATTTAGACGGCAGAAACGGTGTAATTTTCAGAGTATGGGCGCCAAACGCAATTACAGTTTCTCTTGTCGGTGATTTTAACAATTGGAATCAAAAAGCTAATTATATGTATAAAATCGGCGGCGGTGTATGGGAACTGTTCATTGAAAATCTCAATGAATTTGCCGTATATAAATTCTGTATAGAAACCGTTGACCACACAAACATTTTAAAATCGGATCCGTTTGCTTTTCATTGTCAGACAAGACCCGAAAATGCCTCTATGGTATTTAATACAAATCAATATGTATGGCATGACAGCTATTGGATGGAAAATCGTCAGAATACATCTTCACCCGACAAGCCGATGAATATATATGAAATTCACGCAGGCTCGTGGAAAAAATATCCTGACGGCAATTACTTTAACTATCAAAAAATGGCAGATGAGCTTATTCCTTATTTAAAGGAAATGAACTACACTCATGTTCAGCTTATGCCGCTTATGGAATATCCGTATGACCCAAGCTGGGGCTATCAGACAACAGGATACTTTGCCGCAACCTCTCGTTACGGTACGCCTTGTGACCTTATGGCTCTCATTGACCGCTGTCATATGGAGGGAATCGGCGTTATCATGGAAATTGTACCGTCAAACTTTCCTAAGGACGATTACGGACTTTATAAATTTGACGGCACCTGCCTTTATGAGGACAACAATCCTAAAAAAGGTCAGCGTGACAGTTGGGGCACTTGCCTCTTTAATTTCCAGCGCTATGAGGTAATCAGCTTTTTGATTTCGGCTGTAATGTTCTGGTTCGACAAATACCACATTGACGGTATGCGAATCGGTGCGGTTTCTTCTATGCTTTACCTTGACTACGGCAAAAAGGACGGCGAATGGGTACCTAACCGCTTTGGCGGTAACGAAAACCTTGAGGCAATCGACTTTATCAAGCGTTTGAACAAAGCAGTACATATGTATCACCCGTCGGCTCTTACATTTGCCGAGGAAAACACTTCGTGGCCAAAACTTACCCTGCCTATTGAGGAGGGCGGACTCGGATTTGACTACAAATGGAATATGGGTTGGATGAACGATACTCTCCACTATATGTCGCTTGACCCGTTGTGGCGACCGTTTAACCACGATAACCTTACATTCAGCTTTTTCTATGCTTTTTCAGAGAGATTCATTCTTCCTATTTCTCACGATGAAGTCGCTCACGGCAAAGGCTCGCTTATCAGCAAAATGCCGGGTGACTATGACAGCAAGTTTGCAGGCGTAAGAACATTTATTACATATATGTACGCTCATCCCGGTAAAAAGCTTGTATTTATGGGCTGCGAAATAGGACAGTTTGATGAATGGGATTCCGACTCGGGTATTCAGTGGGATCTTCTTAAGTTTGAAAAACATAATGCTCTATATACATTCTTTAAAGCAATAAATAAATTTTATATTGAACATAAGCCGCTTTATGAGCTTGACAATACTCCGAAAGGCTTTGAATGGATACACCGTAACGACTACACTCAAAGCGTAATTGCATTCAGAAGAACCGACTCGGACGGCAACGAAATCATTGCAGTCTGCAATTTTCAGCCGACCGTTCACGAAAACTATATGATAGGTGTTCCCCGCTTTGGCGAATATGAGGAAATATTTAATTCCGACTTAACCGAATTTGGCGGAACAGGTGTATCAAATACAGGCACTCTTACCACGGTGCCGATGAAAATTCATGGTTACAAGCAGGGACTTTCACTTACCCTGCCGCCGCTCGGTGTAATTTATCTTAAATGTACAAAGGAACTTGAAAATCCCGAAGGCAACACCGAAAAGCCGAGAAAAACCGTTGTTCTCAATTCCGAAACCGTAAAGGCAGAGGAATTAAAATAAATATACTTATAATTGTAGGACAGTATGCTCACACTATGCCCTACTCTTAAATAATCTCTGGAGGTAGTAAAATGTTCCCTAAGAAGGAAGTAGTTGCAATGCTTCTTGCCGGCGGACAAGGTTCCCGTCTTGGCGTTTTAACAAGAAAAATTGCAAAACCTGCCGTTCCATTCGGCGGAAAATATCGAATTATTGACTTTCCACTATCAAACTGCGTAAATTCAGGCATCGAAGCTGTTGGTATTCTCACACAGTATCAGCCGCTTGTTCTTAACGAATACATAGGCAATGGTCAGCCGTGGGACCTTGACGGTATGCACTCGGGTGTAAACTGCCTAAGTCCGTATCAGGCTGTTGACGGTGCAGATTGGTACTCAGGTACTGCAAACGCAATTTTCCAGAATATTAACTACATTGACCGCTATGACCCCGAATATGTTGTTGTTTTGTCAGGCGACCATATCTACAAAATGGACTACAACAAAATGCTTGAATACCACAAAGAAAAGAATGCGGCTTGTACTATAGCTGTTATAGATGTACCTCTTGAAGAGGCGTCAAGATTCGGTATTCTCAACACACACGAGGACGGCGAAATTTACGAATTTGATGAAAAGCCCGAAAAGCCAAAAAGCACACACGCATCAATGGGTATCTACATTTTCAGCTACAAAGAGTTAAGAAAATACCTCATTGAAGATGACGAAAACAAAAACTCAAGCCATGACTTTGGTAAAGATGTTCTTCCCGCAATGCTCAACGCAGGCGAGCGTATGTTTGCATATCCGTTTGAGGGTTATTGGAAAGATGTCGGAACAATCGACAGTCTTTGGGAAGCTAATATGGATCTTCTCGACCCTAATGTTACACTTGACTTAAAGGATATTTATTCAAGAAATCCAATGATGCCGCCACACTTTGTATCTAATGACGCAGTTATTCAGAATTCACTTGTTGCAGACGGCTGTAATGTTTACGGTAATCTTGAGTTTTCTATTCTTTTCTCGGGCGTTACTATCGGAAAAGGCGCTACAATCAACTCTTCTATCATTATGCCGGGTGCGGTAATTGAAGAGGGCGCTACAGTTCAGTTTGCAATTATTGCAGAAAATACAGTTGTTCGCAAGAATGCGGTTGTAGGCGCAAAACCTGAGGACTGTGCTAACAGAGATGACTGGGGCATTGCCGTAGTCGGCGAAAACGCTATAATTGACGAGGGCGCAGTTGTGAAGCCAAAGGAAATGATTGACAGATGCACGGAGGTAAAAGCAAATGAGATGTAATAATGTTTTGGGACTTATTTTTGCAGGCACTCTTGACGAAAAAATGCCTGACCTCACCTCATCACGCACAATGGCAAGCGTTCCTATCGGGGGCAAATACAGAATAATTGACTTTGTTCTTTCTAATATGTCAAATTCAGGTATCAACAATGTAGGCGTAGTTGCCACAAAGAACTATCTTTCTCTTGCCGACCACCTCGGCTCGGGTTCTGCTTATGACCTTTCAAAGAGAAGAAGTCAGCTTACATTGCTCACACCTTACAACGGCAGTTCTTTCTCAAGCTATCCCGAAACCATTTATAATATGCACGGATACATTGAAAACAGCCGTGAGGAATATGTATTGCTCTCACCGGGCAATATTATTTCTAATTTTGACTGCACAGACCTTTTTGATTTTCACACCAAAAAGAATGCAGACATTACAGTAATTTACAACAAAATGGTTGTACCGTCAGGCTACGACCGTCCTATGACAATCAGCGTTGACGATAACGGCAGAGTAAACAGACTTTTCCTCAATCCGCAAAAGACAGATACTGTTGAAAATGTAGTATTCGGCGCAATACTCCTGAAAAAAGATCTCCTTATGCAGGAAATAAATCAGGCTCTCGCCGTAAATCAGAAAGACATTAAAAATATTATTCAGGCTGCCGTCGGCAAATACAATGTTTACGGCTTTGAAGATAAAGGTTATACAGCGGCAATTACTTCTAATCAGGATTACTTCAATTTCAATATGGACTTAATGAAGAAAGAAGTAAGAGATGCGCTCTTTAATCCGCAGCGTCCGATTTACACAAAGGTCAGAGATGACGCTCCGTCACGCTACGGTCTTACAAGCAGTGTCAAAAATTCAATTATTGCTCAAGGCTGTGTAATCAACGGTGAGGTTGAGAACTGTGTTATTTCTAAGGGTGTATATATCGGCGAGGGTGCTAAAGTAAGCAACTCAATAATTATGCAAGATACAAAAATCGGTTGCAATACCAACCTGAATTATGTTATCATAGATAAGGATGTTAAAATTCAGGATGGTCGTTCACTTATGGGATATGACTCCTATCCTGTATATATAGCAAAAAAATCTGTAGTTTAATGGAGGTAAAATCAAATGAGAATTTTATATTGTGCATCTGAAGCAAATCCGTTTTGCGGTAGCGGCGGACTTGCAGATGTTGCAGGAAGTCTGCCACACACACTTTGCAGAAAGGGTCAGGACTGCAGAATTGTAGTTCCGCTTTACGGCACAATTCCGCAGGAACTTAGAAATTCACTAAATTTCATTACAAACTTTACCGTACCTGTTGCATGGCGTCATCAGTATTGCGGACTTTTCTGGGCAAGATGGCACGACTGTACATATTATTTCATTGACAATGAATACTATTTCAAGCGTGGTACACTTTACGGTCACTATGACGATGCCGAGAGATTTGCATTCTTCTCAAGAGCAATTCTTGAAATGCTCCCATACATTGACTTCCATCCTGATATGATTCACTGTAATGACTGGCAGACAGCACTTGTACCTGTTTACTACTATCTGTTCTATTCACACAGACCATGGTATCACAATATCAAGAGCCTGTTTACAATTCACAATATTCAGTATCAGGGTGAATACGGCTGGGAAGTTAATACAGAATGTGTAGGTATTCCTGCCAATGAAACAAAAATTCTTGAGATGAACGGCAAACTCAATATGATGAAGGGCGCTATTGAAACAGCAACAAGAGTTTCAACAGTATCTCCAAGCTATGCGGCTGAAATTAAAGACCCATGGTTCAGCTGGGGACTTCACGACGAACTTAACCTCCGTCACTATAAACTTTGCGGTATTAAAAATGGTATTGATACCGAAAGCTATAATCCTGAAACAGACTATCAGATCTATCGTAACTACTCTAAGGACGATATGAGCGGCAAGGGTGAGTGTAAGAGAGCACTTCAGGAGCGTCTTTGCCTTGAACAGCGCTGGGATGTACCAATGGTTGGTATGGTAACAAGACTTGTAGGTCATAAGGGACTTGACCTTGTAAGAATGGGACTTGAAGAGCTTATGAATACCGAGAATATGCAGTTTGTAATTCTCGGCTCGGGTGATAAGGAATACGAGGACTACTTTAACTATATGCAGGCAAAATATCCGGGCAGACTTTGCTTCTGTCACGGTTTTGTACCTGAACTTGCAAGAAAGATTTATTCAGGTGCTGATATATTCCTTATGCCGTCTGCTCAGGAGCCATGCGGCCTTGCACAGATGATTGCTCTCCGTTACGGTACAATTCCTGTTGTTCGTGAAGTTGGCGGACTTAAAGACTCTGTATTTGACAGTGCAGACAACTACGGTAACGGCTTTACATTCAAGAACTACGATACGGCAGATATGGTAAATGCCGTAAGAAGAGCTTTGTGGGGTATTCATGATGACGCAGGCTGGCATCAGCTTATGTGGCGTGCAATGATGAGCGACAACAGCTGGGATCGTTCGGCTAACGACTACATCAATGTATATAACGATACTCTTAATTGGGCATAATTTTTAAATTTAAACCTTTTCCCTCTCTGAAAAATCAGAGAGGGATTTTTTTCTTTATCAAACATTGGGGTAAATTATGGTTTAGCAGAGTGTCGGTCGGGCATTGAAATTTAGCTAACGCTAAATTATCCTCCAAAAAGCAAAAAAGTTTACTCAATTTTTTCAAAAATTGCGGGTATGGGCAGCGCCCATAACATCTTCCGATATAACAATTTATCAGGCGCAAACAGCCACGCTGTTTGCGTGCTAAAACTAAGTTTGTTAAAACAGGCGA
>PPYF01507561.1_pt1 | contig 22030 bp, 12 predicted proteins | sample 1559871 | NCBI WGS metagenome assembly PPYF01 (sample SAMN08240021, study PRJNA423297) | Human gut metagenome, whole genome shotgun sequencing project.
TTTCCGGTAATTTAGGGAATCCGATGGTGATGACCAATCATAATGGACTGTTTATTTCTGTTTCTTTGCTGATAATCTTCGGTGGTATCGGCTTCCCCATTCTTGTCAATTTCAAGGATATTGTATTATATCACCTGCGTCGTTTCTGGAAATTGGTCCGTACACGCAAACTGGATCGTCACAAAATGCAGCATCTTTATAACCTGAATACGAAAATCGTGTTAATCATGACTTTTCTGCTTTTATTAATCGGTACATTAGCTATTGCTGCTTTTGAGTGGAATGCTTCCTTTGCCGGTATGCCTTTGGCAGACAAATGGACACAAGCTTTCTTTAATGCCACTTGTCCTCGAACAGCCGGTTTTAGTAGTGTCGACCTGGCATCATTGAGTGTGCAGACTTTGTTGGTTTATCTATTCTTGATGTGGGTTGGCGGTGGTTCACAGTCTACGGCAGGTGGTGTGAAAGTGAACGCTTTTGCAGTTGTGGTTCTGAATCTTGTAGCCGTATTGCGTGGTACTGAACGGGTAGAGGTGTTTGGCAGAGAATTATCTTACGATTCAATCCGGCGTTCCAATGCAACAGTAGTCATGTCATTGGGAGTGTCATTCATTTTTATTTTCACATTGAGCATACTCGAACCGGGTGTTTCCATTATGGCATTGACTTTCGAATGTGTCTCTGCACTTAGTACTGTGGGATCTAGTCTGAATCTGACCCCTCATTTGTGTGATGCCAGTAAGTTGTTGGTATCCTTGTTGATGTTTATCGGACGTGTGGGATTGATAACATTGATGTTGGGAATTGTCAAACAGAAAAAGAATACAAAATACCGTTATCCGAGTGATAACATTATAATAAACTAAAGATATGAAGTATATTATTATCGGTTTAGGAAATTACGGCCATGTGTTGGCAGAGGAATTGTCTGCATTAGGGCACGAGATTATTGGTGCGGATATTAGTGAAAGTCGTGTAGATTCAATCAAAGATAAGGTTGCTACGGCTTTTGTCATTGATGCCACTGACGAACAATCATTATCAGTGTTGCCATTGAATAGTGTGGATATAGTAATTGTAGCGATTGGTGAGAATTTTGGTGCATCGATACGTGTTGTTGCCCTATTGAAGCAGAAAAAGGTTCCCCGAATCTTTGCCCGTGCTATTGATGCCGTACATAAAGCGGTGCTTGAGGCTTTTGAACTTGAGCGAATCCTGACTCCGGAAGAAGATGCTGCCCGCAGCTTGGTGCAATTGCTTGATTTTGGAACGAATATGGAAGGATTCCGCATCGATCAGGATTATTATGTTGTGAAGTTCACGGTTCCGGAGAAATTTGTAGGATATTTTGTGAATGAGTTGAATTTGGATGAAGAGTTTCATTTAAAGATGATAGGGTTGAAGAGAGCCAATAAAATAACCAATTGCTTGGGCATTTCTTTAATGGAGCTTCATGTAAAGAATGAATTACCGGCGGATGAGAAAGTGGAAGAGGGAGATGAGCTGGTTTGTTACGGTAGATATCGCGATTTCCAAGCTTTCTGGAAAGCTATTTAATGTGCAAAATCTAGTGGATTTCAAGATAGAGGGATGATGATATTTGTTGGTAAATAGTATAATGTTGGCAGTTATCCCCTTTGGTTTTGTCTGATTATTGTAATTCCGGTTTGCAATTATTAATTGTTGCAGGATGAAGTTTTATACTATATCCTATAGAGGTGAAATTGAGCTGCACAATCAGGCTTTGTGATGTTTCTGGTTTTCGTTGGTCGAACACGAAGTTGCCTAGACTATAGAAAATAGGCTTACCTTTAAAATATTCTTCTTTCTGAATGACATGCGGATGGTGTCCGATGATGGCATCCGCACCTGTACGGATAAGCCGGCGTGCTCCTTTTCTTTGGCTAAGAGTAGGGGAGGACTGATATTCCATTCCCCAATGTAGAATAACCACCACATAACTTTCGGGATTCTCTTGCTTGAAATTCTTGATTTCCTCTTCCATCTCTTCTATTGGTTGCTGGCAGATACCGGGATCATTTTCTAAATATACCCAATTTTCCAAAGGAAGTGTAACTGAATTGAAGAGTGCTACTTTAATTTTTCCTTTCTTTATCACTACAGGTTGGCAACTTTCGGAAGAAGTATTACCATATCCTATCGGAGTGATTCCTGCCGATAAGAGATGCTGATAAGTATCTATCAATCCACTTCGCCCCTGATCCATAGTATGATTATTCGCTAAAGCCGCATGACTGATGCCAGCTTTAGCCAATTCTTCCATCCATCCCGGTTCCGCACGAAAGATATATTTCTTGTGTAACGGTGAATGAACGGAAGTGGCGGGACATTCCAGATTGATTACCGTAGCATCCACTTGGTGAAAGAGAGGAGCTACCGACGCAAATAAATCTTTGACACCTCCCCGTTGAATCTGTTGGCGTACCCCTCTGTCCAGAAGAACATCTCCGGTGAAAGCGATAGAGAGACATTCTTCTGACGAGTGCTGGCAGGCAGTAAGCAATAATAGGCTTATACCACCTATAATCCGGTTAATTCGGGAAAAGGATATTAGCATCCTGAACTATAAAAAACTCTGTCATCTACTTTAGGTTCTTTCTCCAGCAGGATATTTTTCATCCATTCCGGGACGGCAGGCGCTTTCTTTTCTTCCAGCATTTTCTGCCATTCTTCGTCCGTGAGCCGAGTATCCAGTGGCTGGACAAACTCGTAGTAACTAAATGTGGCACCACGGGTAAGATAGAGATTACCCTCTATTTCTACTACCACATAGATATTGTTGGCATTTCCTGTTGCTACATGCAGTACTCCATTCTTATCACATCCCCTCACGTTGCGGGTATAAATATCAGCCACTACAGCTATCGACTTGTCTGGACCTTGCACTAATGACCAGTTATCCAGATGTAAATCAGGATCGAGTACAGACAGAGTGAAATATTCTATACTACTTCCCATATACTCAAGAGTGCGATATTCTTGTTCGGTCAGGTTTTCTCTCCGCAGTTCCTTTTCTGTTACTTGAATCAGAAAGCTGACATAGTCTTGCAGCTGCTCTGTTTTTCCTTTCAAGTCATCTGTCAGGCAATTGCTTTGTTGCAGAACCAGTTGGGTGGCTTGCAGAATCCCTGACATTTTCTTCCAGAAAGGAAGATTCGGTTCTACATATCCCACTACGATCGGATCAGGAGGGCCGGCGCCTCCACATTCTGCTGCCATGGGCTGTTCTCCGTAAAGGATCGCGTCATGCTTCAATTCAGCCCAAGATGCCAGAGCTGTATTCAGATTCTTGTATCCCCATTCGGGCGTTTGCATAAATCCCGGCTGGCTCTTATCCGTTTTCTGCATGGTGAACAGACTTTTCATCCATAATTCGTAGACAGATACTTGCGCAGGCTGGGAAGCTTTGAATTTATCTTTCAGTTTTTGTAATTCTACGGTATACTGGTTCCAGTTGTCCGGTTCTTTGTAAACATCAGTCAGTAAAGTCTCGGCGGAGTTTACTCCGAAAGCGGCAAAGACATCCAATCCTTTCGGATAAGCACGTTTACTGTTTGGAGTGACGTCTACCAATTCCTGAAGTACTTCATTATCTGCCAGATATCTTTGTGGCATAAAGTTGATTTTGTCCTGGCAGGAGATTTCTATTTTAGGTTTGATCCTGTTCTTACTTTTTGCCAGTTCAATAAGCGCTTGATTCACCTTTTCTATTTGAACCGGAGTCAATGCATCTTCAGTATATTCTGCTTTATTTTTCTTCAGAATCTGTGCAATATCGAGAAGAGAAAGATTATCAGTCTCCCCCATCAGGAAAGTAAGTGGTGTATAGACGCGTTGGTATAGTTCCATTAGTGGTGTCTTGGTCATATCCTTATAAGTGGATAGTACGGTAGCCTGAAAGATTGCTTGTTTGAGCTGTTCTTGTTGTTCTCTGCAAAAGCAGGCAGTTTGAAGCCACATCATAGCCTGAAAGTATGCCTGTAATTGGGGTTCACGGGTATAATGTCCGCGTGGTTTGAAAAGACTGTATGGGAAGTATGCCTCTTTGTATGAAAGAAATTCCGAGAAATCATCTTCTTGTGCATTAATATGTTCTATTTCCTGTTGATATGCTTTTTGATTTTTCAGTACATAAGAGAAATACATGTGAAATGCCTGTAAATATAAGTCAGTGGTGATGAAATTGGGCACTTGGCGATAGTCATTCTCTTCATAAGCATGAAACAACTGTAAATTACTTCCCTCTGTAATGGCAAAGTTGTTCTGTTGCAATTTGGCTACTAATGCCTCGTCTATATCTTTGAATTGGAACAGGTTGACTATATTATTTGCATTTCCTAAATGATAAGAGTCTCGTTGAGTAAACTGTTGCTGACGCATTTCTGCCATGCGAGCATCGATGCGTTCTACGAAAGCCTTCTCTTCAGCCGTCAGTTTGACTTCATCATAGTTTTCCGGAAATTTATTCTCTCCGTCCGCCTCCGATTCTTCCCATAACTTCCAGACAAGATCATTATACCATTTCGTATTGGCCGAGAAGAAAGCATTGATGTCCGCTTCCATAAAATGATAACCGTGTATAGCGTATGGATAACTACGTAATAAACGCAACTCCTGAAAAGAGTAACGACTGATATCCTGCTTCAAATCAATAGATTGAGGTAGAACCGTATCGGTCAATAATGAAGTGGCAGTCGTAACAGTATCTTGTGCCAATGCCGTTGAGGTGTTTTTATTCTTGTTCTTGCATCCGCAGAGAATAAGAATTAGTGTACAGGACAGCAATAATAGTCGTCTCATGTTTTTCATTATTCTATAAATTGCCATATATAAATGATAGTATCTAACGTTAACGTTCAAGAATGCGTTTGGCCTCCTTTTCTTCTGTCTCGCGTTTCAGATACCCCTTAAAATCCAGACCAAAACCTCTCCATGCATATTCCGCTATCAGATATTTTCCACTTCGTTCCCGTTCCATGGTGCGTATCAACACAGGAGTATGTTCACGAATCACTCTGAAATCTTCCAAAGGTTGTGCTACCCTCGAACCTAACCAAAGTGGGCGGATATACGCTTCATCTGCAATCCGGTAAATGAACAACCGCTTGTCAGGTTTGGGATCGAATCGGGTAGGCTTGATAACCCCCACAATAATTTCCGGCATCCCGTCTCCTGTAACATCTCCATAATCAAATTGATAGACAGGATAAGGCAATTTCCAAACAGAGTGGGAGGGTTGGTCTGTATTCAAATGAATGACATAGAGCGAATCAGATTCTTTGTTCAGAGATACTTCCATGTGTCTTTGATTTACTTGCCATTCAAACCAGTTTTCTTTCCGGCATGAACAGAACATCAGTAAAAGACCTGTAAAAATAAGGAAGTGAATCCTGTGCGACATATCTGTAACGTTTTCTTTGGCAAAGATAGATATTAACCTGTATTTACCTGCTTCTTTTCTCGTAAAAGTGAAAAATCCAGTATATTATATATGAAAACCACCGGACTTCTCTTTAGTTAAGAAATCCGGTGGCTTATCAGATATTATAAAGCGTATACCTTATTTCGTTTGAATACGAATATTTCCGGCTTTCACTCCATTTGCTTTGGCTGTAAATACAATTTCTCCGGCAGTTTCACCAGCTTGTATGATAGCTGTCAACATTCCGTTGAAAGCATGCATCTTCGGAAGATGAAATTGTTCCAGATTTGTCGGGTCGCCATTGGCAGCGGCACGATATTTACCGGTTCCCTTTGCAGAGAAGTTAATCTGACGATTATCAGTAGGGCAGAGGTTACCATCTTTGTCTACAACTTTCACAGTCACATACGCTAAGTCTTTTCCATCTGCAGTCAATTCGTTACGGTTGCTGACCAGTTCGATATGATGAGCTTTTCCGGCAGTGCGAACCACTTTTTCCGCTACAGCTTTTCCTTCTTTGTTATAGGCTACTACTTTTACTTCTCCCGGTTCATATACAGCATCCATCCACATCAGACGATAGCGGTTCTTCAACGAACTATTATTCTTGCTTTGTTTACCATAACTTTTACCGTTGATAAACAGTTCGGCTGTAGGATAGTTGGTATATACAAATACAGGAGTCACTTCGCCTTCACGTCCCGGCCATGTCCAGTGAGGCAGAATATGCAAGGTTTCCGCATCCTTGTTCCATACACTGCGATACAGATAATAGCGGTCTTTAGGCAGACTGGCAAGGTCGATAATACCAAACATGGAACTGTGATTGGGCCATGCATCCGTGTCATAAGGTGATGGCTCGCCCAGATAGTCAAATCCTGTCCATACAAATTGTCCGATTGTCCAATGGTTATCGTCGGCCAGTGCAAAGTCCTCGTCCGGAATATTTGACCAGGAACAGGCTTCCACATCATAAGAGGAACACTGATGGTCTTCATACTTAGTACTTTTCTTATCCTCTACCGGGAATTTGTATACCCCGCGTGAACTGACAGTAGAAGCAGTTTCACTACCCAGAATCAGATTCTGCGGAAGTTGGTCATAAGATTCCTTATAGCGTTGGGTACGGTAATTAAGTCCCGGAATGTCAATCATTGCTGCAAATCCGTTCGCAAGTACACAAGTAACCTGATCCATTCCACAAGTGACAGGACGTGTCGGATCTTCTCGGTGGCAAATGTCTTGCAGGAATTTAGCCACTTTATAGCCGACAGGGCTACATTGGGTCGGCACTTCATTACCGATACTCCACATAATCACACACGGATTATTCCGATAATTATGGAGCATATTTACCATATCACGTTCCGCCCATTCATTGAAATAACGGTGATAACCGTTTTCGCACTTGGCAATGTCCCATTCATCGAACGGTTCAATCATCATCATAAATCCCATTTCGTCACACAATGCTACGAGTTCGGGAGTCGGCATATTATGAGAAGTACGGATAGCGTCACATCCCATATCTTTCAGCAATGTAAGCTGATGGCGAAGTGCTGCCACATTAATAGCGGCACCCAGCGGACCTAAATCATGATGATTGCATACCCCTTGGAATTTGCGATGTTTTCCGTTCAAATAGAAACCCTTATCAGCGATATATTCAATGTTGCGGATACCGAAACGGGTCGTGTAAGTATCCACCAGTTTATCATCTGCGTAAATTTTGGAAACAGCCTTGTAGAGCGACGGACTTTCCGGCGACCAGAGCTCGGGCGCATTTACAATAAAGTTTTGTTCGAATGGTTGTCCATGATTAATGCGGCTCGTATTCTCTTTGCTGGTAACCACTTTTCCGTCCGGAGAAAGAATCTCTGTCTCTATACGGATTTGTGTTTTCTCACCGGCATTATCAATCTTCGTTTGAAGACGTACGGCTGCAAAGTCCTTGCTGACATGAGGAGTTGTGATTTGTGTTCCCCATACAGGCACGTGCACTTTATCAGTCACGATCAGATGCACATTACGATACAAACCTGCTCCCGGATACCAGCGCGAGGACTGCGGACGATTTTCCAAACGTACGGCCAGCGTATTATTCTTTCCGTCTTTGTTTAATAAAGACGTCACGTTACAGTGGAAAGAGTTGTAGCCGAAAGGCCAGAAACAAGCTTCTTTTCCATTTACATAGACACGTGCTTCGCTCATGGCGCCATCAAAGAGTAGCGTCACCTCCTTATCGGCAGGAGCATCAAAACTGGTTCGATACCATCCGGTGCCTACATAAGGGAGCCCACCGGTACGTCCTGTTTTCAAGGAAGCCTTTTTCTCGAAGTTCTGTGTTACAGCTACATTCTGCAGGTCATTATTCATATCGAATGGACCGAAAATCGCCCAATCATGCGGAATAACAACCGACTCCCATTTAGTGTCATTAAACTCCGGCTGGCTAGCCTCTTTAAAATCTCCTTTACTGAATTTCCAGTTTTTCTCGAGCAGCGTCTCACTGCGTTGCGCTTGCAATGTGCAAGCGACGCCCATCAAAAGTACAGCTAATAACTGTTTTGGGTGTTTCATGTTCATTTTTGCTTTTCAGGTATAAAATATTTTGGATTCGGGGTAAAGTTATAAAAAATGATTCAATAATCTTATCTCTTGAAAGCATTAAATGCGCTGGTCGGTTTACCACTGTCGTCAAACATGCCCTTTCCATAGTTCTTCCAACCACCATAACTCTGCGGTTCCCAGGAGAATACACCAAGACATTGTTCCACTTGTTTGGCTTTCGTCATAAAGTCTGTGAAAAAGTCTTCAGCTTCGGAATAGTCCCAGGGAATACCAATTTCGCACATCATCACCGGAGTGTTGTATTTGGCAATCAGATTTTTCATATTGGCAATACATTTGTTGTTCATATCTTCCCAATCATCGGCTACTCCCTCTGTCGGGTACATATCCGGATAAAGAGACATACCGATGACGTCCCATTTGGCATTGTTGTCATGCAAATAACCGAAAATCCGGTTGTATAGATTGGCATCATTTCCCTGGTCGAGGTGTACAATCACTTTCGCATTCGGATAAATCTCTTTAACAGCATTGTAGCCGGAGTTAATGAATTTCGCAAAGTTTTTAATACCGTCACTACTCGTTGTTTGTCCAGTGGGGAATAGCATTCCCTGATGAGTTTCATTGCCTACTTGCACCCATTCCACATCAATGCCCATCTCTTTGATTGCACCGAGTACATCTTTGGTATGGTCGGCAATCGCCTGCTCCAGTTCTTCTACCGTATAGTTTTCCCAGGCTTTGGGTTTGGCTTGCTGAACAGGATCGGCCCATCTGTCACTGTAATGGAAGTCGATCATCAGGCGATAGCCCAAATTATGCGCTCTCCATGCTTTGAGCAATACGTCACCCTTATTGCACCAGCCTTTTACATCTTCCGTGTCATTTTCCGGGTTCACCCATACACGTAGACGAATTGCATTTATACCCAGGTCGCGAAGCAGAGACATACATTCCTGTTCTTTTCCATCGGAGGTATAGAATTTATATCCGGAACTTTCCATTTCCGACAGCCAACTGACATCAGCTCCCCGGGCGAAGCCGGACATATCATAAGTGGTTTCCGTCTTTTCCGGAAAAGTCGGAGTATCATTATCATCATCACAAGCGGTGAAGATGCTTCCGCAAAGTAGTGCGGAAGCTATCATTATATATTTTCGTATCATAGTGATTCTGTTGAAATTAATAATCATGTTGTTGAACTTAGAATGTTATTCAGTGATTTCAGTCATTGTAAACTCCATCTTGTTGAGATCCAGCGTAATGCGATATTTACCCTCCTTAGTGGGTTTAATGTTATCACCATTCTGATCACTTAGATAGAGCCCACTTTCAGAAGTATAGTACAATCTCCAGTCCCAGCTAATCTGATCGGGATCCGTATTCATGAGGAAGTAGAATCCGTCACCGATGGTGGTGATATCGCATTCTGCGCTCCATATTCCGGTTTCCTCATCATATATCATCAGGTCTTTAGCCGTTGACCAGCCATTGAAAGTTCCATATACATTGATTTGTTTGATTTCAGTAGGCTTCCAAGTCAAGTTGACGTAATCTACTTCGATTGTATAACTTTTCTTGCCGGAACCATCGAACCAGATGTTGTAATGCTCCCCTGTTGTAAGAGCAAGGCTATAAAGATTGTTGGGATCAGAGCCATACCATGTATCTGTTGATGGGTCTACTATCTGGAAGTTTTCATCGCTGACGGTTTGGAATACAGTGCGATAAGTTCCTGCAGTTTTACCGGGTTCAAGTTTGCGGTATAACTTTCCCCACCATGAGTCGGCCCCTTGCATTTCCAGATAAGAGGGATAAGTCGGTTCTATACTTCCTCCTTCCGTCACTTCCACTTTCCATGCTTGCGGGTCGTTCAGGTCAATAATCAATGTACATTCTCCGGCTGCCGGTACGTTTACTGTAATATTTCCGGCAGAAACATTCGTCCCGGTATTGAATGTCAATTCATTAGCAGAACCACTAAAGGCGAAAGGAGTATCTTTGGCTTTCGTATCATCAATGCTGTTATCAGCTCCGCTGACGCTGGTGTTATCATATAGTTTACCTGTTCCATTCATCTGAATATTGATAGTGCCGGCTCCTGTAGCAGTAAATATGCCCTGCCATTGATTCTTGTCACGTTTGTATTCCATCGTGATACCTCCGTCGATGCCACTTACATTGAGTGTTGGCATCCATAAGGCAGTCCATAGTTTTTTGGTGGTATTGACATTCGTATAGTAACAGCCCGATTGACCGGGGAACCACAAATCCCACGTTCCTTCAGCAGCGTCAGTTGTCAGGAAGAACGGAGTAGCCGTACTGCCCGATTTGGCTGTGTGCCAAACAGTACCATCGGCTTCCTGTAGATAGAAACCTTCCCAAGAAGTGGCTCCCATAAAGCCGATATAGTTGCCATCCGCATTGGCTGCATACAGATCTTTTCCTGAATCCTTGCCGTCTCCCTTATTGATAATATTGGCAAATCGCATATCAATTTCATAAGGAGTAACCATGACTTTTACCACATTACTGTATACAGGAGCGATGTTACTTCCGTTTCTTCCGGCAAGCCGGAAATAGAGCGGCGCTTCTTCTTCGGGAGTAGCTTTCAACTGATAAGCGACGATATTTAAAGCGGAGACAGAGTACGTCTTTGATACTCCACTTTCGGTCGTTTCCAGAATCTGCCCGGAGAAATCTTCCGTGCGTGAAACCTGTACGGAAGTTTGTACACCGGTGGTAGGCTGGTATCTTGGATCGCTCACTTGCAGCGTCTGGTCAGTCCAGGCAAGCGACAAAGCATAAAACTTGGCTGTCTCCTTTGTCAGTACGACAGAATTGGCAGAAGCTATCAATTCGTTCTCTTCCGGGCTGGAGAGAAAATAGGTATCCCCATCTTTCTCGCAAGCACCTAGTAATAGGAGAGCGGAAAGTAAAGTGAATAGATTATTTAGTTTTTTCATATCGTTGTTCCGTATTAATATGATTAATAGTTTTCATTGTATAAGTTTGGATTGGCCGTCAGTTCGGTAGCAGGTATCGGATAGATATTGTATTTGCTCTCTACTGCCTTACCGTCTTTTACGCCACCTTTCCATTGCCATACATAGCTGTTGGTTGTAAATTGATTGAAGCGGATCAAGTCCGTACGGCGATACCCCTCCCAATACAGTTCACGGGCACGTTCGTTGATGATAAACAGTTCATTGATTTCAGACTCGCTTTTGTTATGAGTGTTGTCGCCGAAAGCACGTTCCTGTAGCTCATTGATATAAGGCAGTACATTTGCCAGAGTCGCTTCCGTTCCTCCACGTACCACAGCTTCTGCCATCATTAAATATACATCGGCCAGACGGAATAGGGGATAATCTGTATTTACACCACCGTCTGCGGTGTTGGAAGCAGTCTGTCCGGCATCAGTCAGGTTAGTCCATTTTTCTACGAAATAGCCATTGCTTTGGTCATCTATCTTTTCCAGGTCCCGGGTTTGTCCGTCGGTAAAGAACATATATCGCTGGTCGGCTTCTTCGTTACCGGAGAAAAGTTGAGGAATTTCTCCGCGTACACGGAACATACCCCATCCTGATTTTACACCGTAATCTTCCGGTATCTGTTTTTCGGACGTGTTGCTCACTGCGCCACAAACAATGTAAGTGGATGATCCCCATGACACGAGATTGGTTGCGTCTACCGGGAGGGTGAAGATTATTTCGTTCGTACGTTTGTCATTGTCGGCATTAAACAGCTTGTAATAATCGCTTTCCAGTTGATAACCCTGTTCGATAACCTTTTTACAGGCTTTGATACATTCGTTGTATTTGGAAGTCTGGGTATAAACTTCCGCATTCAGATATAATTTGGCAAGTAATGTATATGCAGCTCCTTGGGAAGCGCGTCCGTAAGGACAGTTCGCTTTATTTAGCATTTCATCTTTAATGGCATTCAGTTCACTTTCAATATAATCGAAAATCTGTTGGGCTGTATAGCGGGGAGGTAGATATCCGACTAGCGGGTCATTTTCCGTCACAAACGGGATATTGCGGAACAGATCGAGTGCGTGATAGTAGAATAAAGCACGCATGAAACGGGCTTCGGCACGATAAATACGAATTTCAGTCTGCTCCTGGTCCGTGAACTGTGCTATCTTTTCATCGGTGGCATTGCGGAGAAACTCATTACATAAAGCAATGTTGTAATAGATACGGTAATACATATCCGATACCCAAGGATCATTAGCATCCCAACTCAAATACGTCAGTCCCGTCACGTTGTCACCGGACAGCCAGGTAGAAGCCACTTCATCCGTTCCACATTCCTGCAAGTTGAAGAAACAGCGCATATAATCCTGTCCGCTGTTACTACTCAAATCGTTGTCACCATTCTTTTCCTGTCCGGTGGTCACCATGGCTGCATAGATTTTTCCCAGGACGGCTTTATAGTTTGCAGCACTGGTATATATGGTAGAAGATGTTTCTTCTTCGTGTGGATATTGGTCCAAGTCGCCTATGCAGGAACTCATCAGGAGTGCGCTGCAAAAATAAAAGGCTGTATAAAATATCTTTTTCATAATCGATGCTTTTAGTAATTAGAAGTTAATACCTATGTTGAGAGAGAAAGTACGCGGGCGCGGATAAAACGAATTGTCCACACCGTCGGGAACTTCCGGGTCAACGCCGCTGTATTTGGTGATACAGAATACATTTTGCACCATGGCACTCACATTCAGACTGCATCCTTTATAAATAGTGCCGAAGTTGTAACCCAATGAGAGATTATCCATTTTCAGGAAAGAAGCATTTTCTACATAATAGTCAGAGAGATATTGACGTGTCTGGAATCCTGTTTTCAGATAGGTTGATGACAGGTTGTTCAGCTGGTAGGAGTTGTAGCTGACAGTTTCCCAGGCACCGCTGTTCATAGCCATCGCGTTATAGACATAGTTTCCGATATTGGCACGCAGGCTGGTGCTCAATGTCCACTTCTTGTAGCGCAATGAGGTACTGAAACCGAGGATATAGTCGGGAGCCGGAGAGTGGTAGCGGTACAAGTCGTTCGAGTTGATTTGTCCGTCCCCGTCGAGGTCTACGTAAGCTCCTTCTATCGGTTTGCCGGTTTTTTCATCATACAGCTGATGGTAAACGTAGAACATATAAGGAGCATATCCCTCGCTCAATGTCTGTACCTGATAACTGTCGATATACGGACCTACAGAAGTGTTGGTGGCAGGCGTACCGGCTGTCAGTGATAAGTTTTTCACTTTCATCTTCTGCCATGTCATGTTGAAACTCAAGTCCCAGTTCCAGTCCTTGGTCTGTATGGGCGTTGCGTTCAGACTGAATTCCACACCCTGACTGTCTACATTTCCGACATTTGTCGTGATGTTACGATCGAATGTAGTACCGGCAGCAGCAGGTACGGTGGCAATCAGGTCTTTGGTCTGACGGGTGTAGTAGTCGAAACTACCGGTGATGCGGTCTTTGAGGAAACCGAAATCAAAGCCCATATTCCATGAAGTGGTTGTTTCCCATTTCAGGTTGGGTACATACGCTTTGGGGCGGTAAGTAGGAGTCGGGGTATCTCCGATAAGGGAACCGGCACCACTTTGGCTGATCGTATAGATAGGGAGGTAGTTGTAATTGCCTATACCGTCTTGCTGCCCGGTGACACCATAACTTGCACGCACTTTCAGGGTGCTGATAACTTTATTGTCTTTCAGGAATGATTCTTCTGTCACTCTCCATCCTAATGCTACTGACGGGAACGTACCCCAACGTACATTTTTAGCGAAGCGCGAAGTGGCATCGCGACGTACAGTAGTAGTCAGCATATAGCGGGAGTTGAACGAGTAGTTCAGACGACCATAGTAGGAGAGCAATACATGGCGTTCGTCTTTAGCCTTTGAAGTTTTTTGTATTTCTCCCAGTGTATTCATTTCGTAGTAAAGCGGAGTTGTGGATTTCCAGTACTGATAATCATAACCGGCTGTTACGTCAAAGCTACTTTTGATAGGTTCCACCAATTTGTTGTAGTTGGCATACAGAGTCAAAAGGCGGTTTTCCTTTTTTTGTGGACCGTAACTGTAATCCAGACCGGAAGTTGTGTAATTCTGTGCAGCTTCTGCCGGAACATATACACTTCCCTTACCTTGTGCATAGTCGTAACCTAATGTAGCGTGCAGTTTTAAATCGGGGAAGAAATGAACACGATAGTCCGCATCGATATTTCCGATGAAACGTCTTACGTTACTTTGGGAATCATTCATTTTGATAAGTCCCACCGGGTTCATTACAGCACCGTTGGCTGGTGCACCTGTATTGTCTATTGCTTCCGTGTATCCTCCAAAAGTATCCAGTCCTGAATAAACAGGGATGGTTGGATTCATTGTAGAAGCTGCCCAGATAGCATTCGTGTTACCAAATGTATTGTTGTTAATAGACCCTTTCGCATTAATATTCAGTTTCAAGTGGTCTTTGAAGAAAGAGGGGGTTACCATGATGCTTCCCGTGTAGCGTTCTGCGTTGTCTGTGCGTAACAAACCGCTTTGATTGTAATAACCTACTGATATACGAAATGGCCAGTTTTTAGCAATTTTTCCGGAGATACTAAGATTATTATCCGTACCGAAAGCATTCTGGTAAATCTCATCATTCCAGTCCGTATGGGCTGTGCCGAGTAAAGATTGTTGGGCAGTCGTTCCTTGCGTACGGATAGTGTTGACAAATTGGTCATAACTTAGCATATCAGCCAGCTTGGTACGTGTCTGGATGGAATTTGTCGTACTGAATGTAATCTTCAGTTTATCCGAACTTCCTTTCTTGGTAGTAATCAGAATAACCCCGTTGGATGCACGCGAACCGTAAATGGCAGTCGAAGAAGCATCTTTCAGAATGGTCATACTTTCGATATCGTTTGGGTTGATGAGGCTAAGGAAATTCCCGTCATTACCGCTGATGCCTCCCTGTTCCAAAGGAACCCCGTCCAGTACGATCAAAGGGTCATTACTAGCGTTCAGTGAAGCACCACCACGCACACGGATCGTACTTCCCGCAGTAGGCGAACCACTGTTGGACATGATTTGCACACCGGAAATCTTACCATTAATCAGTTGCTCGGGAGAGCTGACCAACCCCATGTTGAAGTCCTTGCTGCTGACGTTAGTTACCGAACCTGTCAGGTCGCTTTTACGCTGCGTACCATAGCCGATTACTACAACGTCGCTCAATACCTGTGAATCACTTTTCAACTGGACATTCAAAGTAGTACTGTTGGCAGGAACAGGTACTACCTTTGTTTCATATCCTACATAAGAGAATTGCAACTCTTTGCTGCCCTGTGGCACATTGAGTGTATAATTACCGTCGAAATCGGTCACTGTTCCGGTAGAAGTACCGACAATAGTACAGTCAGATGGCGTAGATTTAAGATATTCCTGTTCATAATTACTGTGTTATTGATAATAGATTTATTTTTACTTTTTATTTAAAAATCAGCGGCTTTTCCCTTTCTGTCTCTTCCGTTTGCTACCCCCTTTCAGAAGGCTTCAGACGTGGTTCAGACGAAAGATTTGTTCCTCACCGAGGAGGACCTTGTTCCTCACCGAGGAACGACCCTTTCCTCACCGAGGAACAAAGGCTTCGACAACGGGGAACTTTAAGAACGATTATTCCAGCCAGATATTTCCTAGTTCAATCTCAACTAAACCTTTCTTGTTTCCTGACATTGACAGCTCCAGCTTCTCAATCCTTTCCGGTAAAAATGCGATTTCCGTTTCCGGATGGAAATACTGTTTCAAGAATGTCGGATAAGCTATCGGCAGCAGCGCCGTGTCTGTCTGGCGTAAATCTTTCAACGGTATCCGTATGATTCCCTCCGATGATGGAGCAGGACAAGGGCTTTTATAAGTATATCCGTCTGACGTTACGAAACCGGCACTGAATCCTTCCGGAAGTGCTTTCGTGCGATTTACCCGGATACAGAGAACGCTACAACCCTTTACTCTTTCTTTTCTTTCTTCAATCAGGTTCTTTACGAACGTGCGGAGGAAATAGTGCGGATTTTCTCCTTTAGGAGTAAACCGGAACCGGAGCAAAGGTTTTTCCACCGGAGAAGAATCAACCAAAGTACGTTGGAGATCATTCCATTCGGGAAGCGTGTATGCTTCTATCCGGCTATCTGCGTCCGTAATAGTCAATAGTGGTATCGCACTATCTGGGGCAACAACACGAGTAGTCCAATAGGCTCCGGAAGTATAATTCCAGTCCAGTGGATTTCCCTTTATTCCCGATGATGAATTCCTGTAATCGGAATTTCCTGTGGGATAAGTGCGAGTGCTGTTGCCCCGGCATACGATGATGTTATACCTGAAACAATCATCCTTTATTTCTGTAGCGGGTATCGTTGCCTGATAGGTATATCCGCCTGTACGTTTCATCTTGATATATGGATTATGCTCATTCCAAAAAGATATCTTATCGGTGTAGATAATCACAGAATCCGGGAATTCGGTTCCTACCACCTGTGCACTAATCGTCAAATCCTTATTTGCTTCAGTGGTTGCCGATGGAGTATGAATGACTTTATAATCCGTCACACGTGGAGCAGGAGCCACATATTCTCCGATGCGGATGGAATTCCATTGAGAGTCTGCCTGCCAGTTCTGTTTGGGCGTACAGTTTTTACGTTTCAGCAGATAGGTACCCGGACAAAGTCCGCGGATAATCCCGTCTGTCACATCTCCTTTCTGCTGATTTCCTTGATTGAGGGCCGTAAAGGTAAATTCCATCCCTAAATCAGGTATTTGCAAAGCCATGTCCCAAGCACCATAAGCGATGGTAACCACTTCTTTATCGAGTGACGGTTTGGCAAACGGATCGTTCACTACTACTGCGTCCGGCATCACTTCCAGTCTCCAGACTCCCGGTTCGAGGCAATCCATGAAATAAGCACCTGTTCCCTCATAACGAATAACCGGGGAACTGCCACAACCGGCAATGGAAACAAGTTGTGACGCATCTTTGGGCCGGGTGTTGGTATGATTGGAATAATAGAATTTCTTTCCATTATTTAATTCGCTCAAGTCCTCCGTATAACTGACGAGAAAACCGTCACCAAATAAAGTGTCCTGTGGATAACTGCCGTATGATTCACCTCTTTTCAGACTGCGTGCAGCTTCGGCAGCTATCTTCATACTGATGGCTTTATGAGGCGTATAGGCAAGATTCAAGAAATGAGTCTGATATTCCGTATTGGCATAAGCGATATCCATCGGATCATACGCAAACTGGGTAATCCATTGAAAACCTGCTGTACGGAAAGTGCGTACCATGGCCGGATACATATAAGAATACATGATATCTGCCGGATCGAACTCATATACCATCCGTGTTTTCTTATCGAATCCTTTCACTTTATCGGAAAAGGGAATATCATAGCGGTCTATATAGGGAAGGAAATTTCCCTGCTGTGTCTGTCCAGATACCAGTCCGATGGGATACCATTGATAAGTAGTTCCCTGAATGGCAGTTTCGTAATAAGCCTCTACTACATATCCGTTGTGGCTTACATTATAGAATACAGGTTTGCGGTTTCCTGTTTTATTGATCGCTTTCAGCATCCGGTTAATATAGGCTTTTACCTCTTCTTTCGTACCGGAATGACAAGGTTCATTATTGATTTCGAATCCAACAATGGAGGGATCGTCTTTATAAGCTAACCCCGTATATGGATTGACGTGCTTCACCAAACCATGAAGATAGGTTTCTTGTGCAGCGATAGCTTCCGGATGGGAGTGCATATCGCATTTATCATATTTATAGGAGAAGCCGCCCGTCTGTATGTTTCGTTCGGGATATCCGTTCCCGAAGTTGGTCTGCGCGGTAATCACAATATGAATATTGCGTTCTTTGAGTTTGGCAATCAGGTAGTCCATCAAGTCGAGATGCTCGTTTTCGAGGAGATTTCCCTGTCCGTCTGTCAGTTCCACATCCCATAAATGAATACGGTAAGCATTCAGTCCCAGACGGGAGATATGATATACATCTTTATCTATAGCAGCTTTGCGGTCCAGTCCCAAATATCCAATGGCACGGTAAGCATGGGCGAAAGGCAGCGTATAATTAACACCGAAAAAGGAAGCCTCCCGGCGGGTGTCACTCCAACGCATCACCCCATTTCCATCTATATATATAATAGGTGTAGAGGATGATTTGCCTTGCACTTTGACAAAGGCAGATATCAAACAAATAAAGGTAAGGATCAACAGTCTTTTCATGCTATCAAATTTATCGGTTTATTGACAGCAACAAAAGTAATTTATTGGTCATTTCAATAAAAGCACAGATTGGACATATAAGGATAAAAATAGGACGAAATGCCCCAAAATGCCTCTACAGGTCTTCATTAAGGTACTGGCGTGGCGTTTTTCCGAATTCTGCCTGAAAACATTTGGAGAAGTAAGAGTGATTGGAAAAGCCTACCATGTACATCACTTCGGCAATGGTAAATTTCTTTTGTTGCAACAACATGGCCGCCTTTTTCATCCGGATCGATTTGATGTATTCCACTGGAGACATTCCGGTCAGCTGTTTGATTTTCCGGTAAATCTGCTTATTGCTGATACCGGATAATTCACAAAGTGCATTTACATTCAATTCCGATTCAGAAAGATGGTCCTCAATCAGGCGGATAATGTTCGACAGAAATTTCTCATCTTGAGATTCTGCTTCGATTGGTTTAAGAACAGGCAACGATTCCAACTGCTTTTTCACCTGTGTCGCCGGAATCTCTTCTTTCTCTACGGCGATGACAGGGATATTCAGGCCAATGGAAGTTCCTTTTCCTTCGTTCGAGGTGACTCCGTTGATGTGACCGCCATGAAGTTCCGTATAAGTCTTGACCAGATAAAGTCCGATACCTGTACCTTCCTTATTGCCGGAATGTGGAGACTGGAAAAAGCGCTGGAAGATATATGGAATATCTTGTTGCGGGATTCCGCTTCCTGTATCTGAAACACAGATATCCAACAATCCCGTTTCTTCACGATAGAAAAGAGACAGACGGACGCTTCCGCCATCCGGGGTGAATTTGACGGCATTTGAAAGCAGATTATCTAAAATCACTCCAAGTTTGATGGCATCCATATCAGCATAAATCTTGGCTTTATTCGTCTCGAAATGGAATGTGATCTGTTTGTTTTCCTCATAGACGGAAAACAGGCTACGGCTGAATGACACAAGTTCGATGCGCGACAAAATCAGCAGCGAATCTTTATTATCCTCTATCCGGTTGAAGTTTAATACCTGATGAATCAATGAGTTTATTTTCATTGCATTACGCTGTACCTCCTCCAGTGTCTGTTTCTCATGCACTTCTTCTGCAACGGGGAGCAATTGACTGACAGGAGCGATAATCCGGCTAAGCGGTGTCTTTAATTCATTAGACAAATTGGTAAAGAAAGCCATTTTCTGGCGTGATTGTTCCAGAATCTTCTCTTTTTCCATCCGTTCCATTTTTAGACGGTTCTTGACACGGAAAAAGTTGATAACCCAGGCAATGAGGCTCAAGAATAAAAGAATGTAGATTATCTTTGCCCAAAGTGTGTAATACCATGGAGGGAGAATTTTAATATTCAGGATATATGGATGCTCGGAAGGAGAACCGCTCTTTTCTACTTTGCTGATTACCAGCTGATAATCCCCATAACCCAGATTACTGTACGTAATGCGATTCGTGTTGGATTGCAGGAAATTCCATTCTTTGTCCATACCTTCCAGCCGGTAGACGAATTCATGTTTTTCTTCTAGCGAATAGGGGAGGTCTGAAAGTTCGAAAGCCAGGTTGTTCTGGTCGTATTTTAGTTCGATAGCATCGGTATAACGGATGTTGGGAATATTCTCTCTAGTATGCGGAGACATCAGTTGATTGTTGATATATAAGGCAGTCAGTAAAATGGAGTGTTCCGGCTGATTCATGGCTTGTATTTCGGGACGGGATATGCCGAACCCGTCTGCACCTCCCAGATAGATATTTCCATCTTCCGGATCAAACATGAGACTGGTGAAACGTTTATCCGTCAGGCTTTGCTGGCGGGCATCCATTGTTCTCCGGTCAATGATCCAAAGTCCGTTAGTGGTGGAAACCCAGATATGTTCTTTTACAGAGGTCATAGACAGAATCTCGTTATTGCTGAAATTGCCGAAAGAGATACTTTGCTGACTCGAGTCTTTGGGATTGATACGCATCACCCCTCCGTGAAATCCTACCCAAAGCATGCCGTCTTCATCCCGTAAAAGGTAGTTCGGGCTCTTCTCGCCACTTAATTCATCGGCAAACAGCTTTGTCACTTGCCGCGTACGGGCATTGATTTTGTCTATTCCTTTGCTGTTGTATAACAATACCCATACATTACCTTCCGCATCAGGGACAATCTGATTAATGAACATCCCCGACAGCCCATTATGAATGGAATAATTTTGATCGGCCACATACGATCTTCCGGCAGATTGTATCAGTTTATGTTTGTCCACAACAAAGATACCTCCGAGACAGGTGGCGATCCAAAGCTTCCCGTCAGTATCTTCAAACAGGTAATAAGCCCAGTTGGTATTATAAGTTCCTGTACTGTCTACGATGTTGTAGTGTACAAATTGATGGGTATTATAGTCATAGCGGTTGATACTTCCGTCTGTGGCTATCCATAACTGCTGTTCTCTATCCTCGTAGATGTGTCGTATCCGGTTGTGGGATAACGGATGGTTTTTATCCCCCATTCTATACCAGATAGCATCGTGTTTATTGCCTGCAGGATGGGTGAACCGGATCACTCCGTTTGTACCTCCGAACCAATAGAATCCTTTGGAATCCCGGAACAGGGAATAGAACTGATTTCCGTCTCCTGTGCCTGTGATTTGAGAAATCGGTACAAATTGCAGCGCACTGTTATAGCGTGATAGGGAAATGCCATAATCTGTTCCCAGCCAGATATTATGTTCCTGATCCGAGAATATGTTCCAGATAATATTGTTGGTTAGTGACTGGATATTGCGTGAATCGTGAATGATATGCTGCAAAGGTTCTTTGTCATTCTGGTACACATAAAGCCCGTTGTCTGTACCTGCCAGCAAATTTTCATCTCCGTCCAGTGCCAGTGATTTGATGGAGTTGTTATGAAATACCTCTATCGCCTTCATCTCTCCTGTAGTGGGATTGTATTGGAAGAGATAACCTTCCATCCCGATCCAGATACATTGTCGGGTGGTATCTTCCAACAGAGAATTGACAAACAAATTGCTGCCTCCCCGGTTAACTGGCAAAAGGATGTTTTCAAATTTTCCACTTGCCTGTACATAGCGGCATAATCCGTTGTAAGTACCTATATAAATTTGATTATCTTTTGTATGAATGATGGAATAGATGGTGTTATTCCCAGATATAAATAAGTGTTATCTGCTATAATACCGCAGTAGATACGTGTGTTGGTACGTTCTCCATACGTGAAATGCTGTTGTGTGGAATAACCGTCATAACTGAATAAACCCTTGTTGGAACCTACCCATATCAGTCCCTCGCTATCTTGCAGGAAGCAACTAATCACCGAAGCTTCGGCCCCGAGATAGATGTTGTCGAATTGCTGATAATTTACTTTTTGCCCATACACATTGCCACTGCTACAGTAGGCAAGGATGAGAAAAAGAATTGTTGTAATTCGTTCGCGCATGGTGTTAGGTTTGCAGGTTTTTAAATCTGTAATTGTTGTAAAAGTATTCCTTCTTTTCTGCAAATGTAGGAAAAATGTCGGTTACACTTGTAAATATCCCGCTCTTTTTGTTCCTTTGCTATCTATTTATAAACAGAAAACTTACGTATGAGAAAACTAATTTATTGGCTTTTATTGCCGTTGGCAGTGGCTGTGGGTGCATGTGGCGGTAAAAAAGGATCTTCAGATAATACGTCGACATTGGCGATGATAGACAGTGTGGATGCTCACGGATTGCAGCGTATGCAGACGTCTAAGAG
>PPYF01171949.1_pt1 | contig 22006 bp, 19 predicted proteins | sample 1559871 | NCBI WGS metagenome assembly PPYF01 (sample SAMN08240021, study PRJNA423297) | Human gut metagenome, whole genome shotgun sequencing project.
ACGAAATGTCTGTGTTAAAATCATATATATGTATTCCGTTGATGTCGTAAACAAATATTCCTTTAGTATTTTTCAATTCTAAGTCATTCAGATTAAAATCTTTACTAAAAAAATCTATTGTTACTTTAAATTCTCTTGCTGGATTTAGATTAAGATTAAATTTTACATCATTCACAACTAAACTTTCTAAAGGAAGATTAAGTTCCTTTGCTAAAGAATATTTTTGTATTTGAGCATATGTTATATCTTTAGCTGCAAAATCTATATTTAATTCATCATCAGCATACGTCAAAAGAAATTTATCTTTTTTATCAAATACTTCATAATCTGCTTTTACTACTACATTTTTTCCTTGAAAATCTACTGTTCCTCCAGACACTTTTATATCAGTATCCAGTTCTTTATATCTCACAGTAACATCTTTAAAATCTGCATTTCCAAATAACCCTTTAGGAGAGATTGAAAGGTCTAAATTTAGTGTCCCTCCATTATATGATACTTCATCTCCATCATAAGCATACTGAAGTAAATCTGTTTTCACAGCTATATTTTCAAGTTTTATATTCATATCATATGGCTCTTTATTAGTATTAAGGGCATATGTATATATCTGATCCTCATTTTTTCCTTTAAATATCAGATTAATTCCTTTTTCTTTACTAAAAGTAAGAAATCCATTTGTTCCATAAGCTGTTTCCTGTATAGGATTTCTATAGGAAAGATCTGTAAAATTAGTGGTAGCATTTATAGCTGTTATCCTGTCTATAGGTACTCCTATCCCAGGTTTATATTCTTTTTCTTTTTTTACTTCTGTATCAGTACTTTCTTCCTTGCTGCTTCCAGTAAATGCAGCTACTATATTTATATCTCCATTTTTTTCTCTAGTTATATTTGCTGTTCCATCATATATTATTATCTCTTCTATTCTTAATTTTTTAAGAGATTCTTTTGAATAAAGCAATTCAACCTTAGGAGCATCAATAATAGTTTTCTTATTACTTACTAGTTTAAGATCTTTTATTTCTATTAACCCATATTTTTTAAATTCAATAGAGCTGCTTGAAATTTTAGGTCCTAAAGCTATCTGAAGTATAACTTCAACTGTTTTTGATAGATGATATCTTACAGACCAATATCCTCCTGCCAAAATGAAAAGGAGGGAAAGTCCAGTTATGATTTTTTTCTTATTATTTCTGTAAAATTCTTTCATTTCCTCCTCCTGCGGTTTTATAGAGGCCTTTTCAAAGGTATCCCTGCTCTTCTTGGATACTTTTTATCATTAAAATCAATTTTTTCAATTCTTATAACCACTCTTGGATCTTTAGAAAAAGGCAGCTGCAAATTATATATTTCAACTATTTTACTTTGCAGTATATTTAAAGCATTTTCTGCTTCTGTTTCTTCTCCAGTCCCTTCCATTTTTTGTGATAAGAACTCACCATTTACCTTTAAAAAAGGAATTATGTACTCTAGAATAGTACTGAGCTTAGATACCCCTCTGCACAGTCCTAAATCATAAGTTTCTCTATTTTCATCAGTTATGTAATCCTCTGCTCTGGAAGTTACTACATTGACATTCTCCAGTCTCAGATTTTCTTTTACCAGTTCAAGAAATTTAGTCTTCTTTCCAATAGAATCCATCAATGTAAATTCTATATCAGGATTGAATATTGCCAGTACCATTCCTGGAAATCCTGCTCCTGTACCAATATCTATTGCTTTTTTACTTTCATGTTTAATAAGATTCTGAAGTAAAAGAGAATCTAAAAAATGCTTTTCTATTATACTTTTTTCATCTCTCAATGCAGTAAGGTTAGTATGTGAATTATATTCAGTTAATAATTCCAGATACTTTATAAGATTATCTACTTTTTTATCTGTATATTCAATATTTAATTTTTTTATTCCTTCTAGTAGGAATTCTCTCATGATTAATTACCTCTCGTTTTTAAATATATTAATAATACTTGAATATCCGCTGGGGAAACTCCTGATATCCTTGAAGCCTGACCTATATTATATGGTCTCACTGCTTTAAGTTTATCCTTTGCTTCTTTTGGTATATTTTCCAAAGAATCATAATCTAGGTCTTCAGGAAGTTTTTTATTTTCCAGACTTTTATGCTTTTCTATCATTTTCATTGATCTTTCTATGTATCCTGAATATTTTACCTGAACTTCTACTTGATATTCTGTATCTTTAGAATAATCTCCCAACTCTAAATCTGAAAGCTCAGCTATGTATTTTATGTCAGAATATTTTACATCTGGTCTTCTTAAAAGTTCAAAATATGTAGTTCCATCTTTTAATTCAGCTTCTCCATATTTTCTCAATACTTCATTTACTCTTGGATTACTAGGTCCTACATAGTTTCCTTTTAATTTTTCTTTTATTATTTCTACATCTTTACCCTTTTGTACTACTCTCAAATATTCCTCTTCTGGAAGAAGTCCCACTTCATATCCAATCTTTGAAAGTCTCAAGTCTGCGTTATCTTCTCTCAAAGCCAGTCTGTATTCACTTCTTGCAGTAAACATTCTATATGGTTCGTTAGTTCCCTTAGATACCAAATCATCTACAAGCGTTCCCATATATGAGTCTGCTCTATCTAATATTATAGGCTCTTTCCCCTGTAATTTTCTTACTGCATTTATTCCTGCTAAAAGCCCTTGTGCTCCTGCTTCTTCATATCCAGATGTTCCATTTATCTGTCCAGCTAGAAATAGATTTTCTACTGTTTTACTTTCAAGTGTATATTTTATCTCTTGTGGAGGAACATAATCATATTCAATTGCATATCCATATCTCATAATATGGGCATTTTCCAATCCTACTATATTTTTTACCATCTCATCCTGTACATCTGTTGGCAGGGAAGATGAAAGCCCTCCTAAGTATATTTCTGTTGTATCATACCCTTCTCTTTCAAGAAAAAGATGGTGCTGGTTTTTATCTCCATATCTGAATACTTTATCTTCTATAGATGGGCAGTACCTAGGCCCAGTTCCATGAATAGTTCCATTGAATAATGGCGATCTTTCTCTATTATTTTTAATTATATCATGCACAATTTCATTTGTGTGAGCTATATAACATGAAATCTGCTCTCTTCCTTCCAGTTCTTCATTTGGTGTTCTAGTAGAAAATTTTAATATATCATCAGTTTCTCCAGGCTGCTCTTCAATCTTGGAGAAATCTACTGTTCTGGCATCTATTCTCGATGGTGTTCCAGTTTTAAATCTGGCTAATTTCAATCCTGCTTTTTCCAAAGATAAAGGTAAATCATCTGAAGAAAGTTCTCCCATTCTTCCACCGCTAAAGTGTTTGTCTCCAATGTGAATAAGCCCTCTCAAGAAAGTTCCAGTGGCTATAATTACAAATTTCGCTCTGTATTCCACTCCCTCTCTTGTTTTTACTCCAATTACCCTTCCATCTTCAATTATAATATCAGTTACCATTCCCTGAATAGTAGTTAAATTATCACAATTTTCAATAGTTTTTTTCATTTCTTTACTATATCTTACTTTATCTGCCTGAGCTCTTAAAGATCTTACAGCAGGCCCTTTTTTAGTATTAAGTATTCTTATTTGGATGTATGTTTTATCAATGTTTCTTCCCATCTCTCCACCTAGAGCATCTATTTCTCTTATGAGATGCGACTTTGCTGGTCCTCCAAGGGAAGGATTGCATGACATTACTCCTATATTATCCAAAGTTATAGTAAAAATAGCTGTTTGAGCTCCCATTCTGGCAGCAGCTAATCCAGCTTCACATCCTGCATGTCCTGCACCTACTACAATGACATCAAAATTTTGCATTTGTTCCTCCTAAATATATAAATTAAATTATTTTAAATTCTCTAAATAATCAGCAGTTTTATTATCAGTAATAACTAACAATACATCACCTTTCTCTATTAGAGTGTCTGCTGATAGGTTTGGTCTAAAAGATTGATCTTCTTTTTTTATTCCCACTACGTTTACATTATATTTTTTTCTAATATCTAATTCTACCATAGTTTTTCCCCAGAAAACAGATGGAGCTTTTACTTCTAATAATAAAAATTCTGAAGAAAATCTCAAATGTTCTATCATATTAGGTTCCATAGCCAGTTGAGCTACCCTTCTCCCCATATATTCCTCTGGATAAATTACTTTTGTAGCACCTATTTTAGCCAAAACCTTTCCGTGACTTTTACTTACAGCCTTCGCTATTATTTTTTCTATTCCAAGTTCTTTCAAGTTTAGAGTTATCATTATACTTGGTTCTATATCCCCAGTACATACAAATGCTATATCATAGTTGCTCACTCCCAGCTCTTTTAAACTTTTTACATCAGTTGCATCCATTACAACAGCATTATCTACAATATTGCTGTTTATCGCTTCCTGAACAAGTTCTTCATCTATGTCTAAAGCTAAAACTTCTTCGTTAGATTCATATAAAGTCTGTGCTACACTTGTTCCAAATCTTCCAAGACCTATAACTAAATACTGTTTCATTGTATCCTCCATTTATTTATGATTAACTACCCAACCAGAATATTTTCTTTTGGATATTTAGATAAAGCTTTTTTCTTTGTTTCTCCAATGGCTAAAGCAAATGTCATTGGTCCCAATCTTCCTATAAACATAGTTACTATTAAAAGAAGTTTTGAGAAAGTTGTAAGGTCTGGAGTTATTCCTAAAGTTAATCCTACTGTTCCAAAAGCTGAAATAACTTCAAACATTATCTCTTCTGGACTAAAGTTTTCGGCTATCAGCATAAGCATTATTACAATAATTACATAAGTTATTGCAAGAACCAATATAGCCAGTGCTCTGTTCATTATTTCCCAGTCAAGCCTTCTGTTGAATATCTCTACATTTTCTTTCTTTTTCACTATTCCTATGACATAAAATAATATTACCCCAAAAGTTGTAGTTTTTATTCCTCCTCCTGTTGACCCTGGAGAAGCTCCTATAAACATCAAAATACAGCACATAAAAATTGTTGAATTTCTAAGTTCTCCAAGAGGAATAGTATTAAATCCTGCCGTTCTCAATGTAACACTTTGGAAATATGAAGCCAGTACCTTTTGGACAAAATTCAAATCTCCTAAAGTTGCTGGATTTGAATATTCAAGTACAAAGAATAAAATCATTCCTCCAAAAGTTAAAATTACTGACATTATAATAGCAACTTTTGATGTTAAGTTAAATCTGTCTATTCCTCTTCTTATTACCATAATAACTGAAGTAATTACTGCAAATCCTATCCCTCCAAGAGTTATTAGATAACCGATAGTAAGATTTATAACAGGATTAGCTTTATATGCTTCCAGATTATTGGAGAAAAGGGCAAATCCAGCATTACAAAATGCTGAAATCGAATGAAATATTCCATAAAATACTGCTTTATTCAATGGCATTTCTTTAGAAAATTCCCATGTGAGAATTATTGCTCCTATACTTTCTATAATAAAGACTGTGAGGAGAAGTTTTTTTATAAAACTTGATATCTCTCCACTGCTGTCTGCGTTTCTTTCCTCTTTTAAAAGTTCCCTCTCATAAAAAGTCATTCTTTTTCCCATTACCAGAAAGAGAATTGATGAAAATGTCATTACTCCAAGTCCACCTAACTGTATAAAAAATATTATTATCAAATCTCCTGCTGGACTGAATACCTTACTTACATCTACCACTGTCAATCCCGTTACACACACTGCTGATACAATTGTAAACAAAGAAGATAAAAAGTTTAATTTTTCCCCCTCTCTAAGCGAGAAAGGCATCATTAAAATAAATGTTCCTAACAGTATTGCAAGTAAAAATCCTAATATCAGCTTCCTTGAAGGTGATAATTTTTTAAAATAATCGATATTCATAACCATGCCTCACAATTTCGTTCTATATTTATTTTTCTCAAAAAAATATTTTTCCATATCTTATTAATTATACATTATTTTATCCCCCCTTTCAATCTTAAAAAAAACTACTTTACAAAATAATGTAAAATTAAAAGAACCTGTATCTAATTATACATTAGACTCAGGTCCTCATTTTCTTTTTTATTTTTCTTCAAAATTCATTTTTGCTAAATTTTCAGCTATTTTTACAATAAGATCTCTGGCTTTTTCCATTGATTGAATACACACATATTCATATTTCCCATGGAAATTATGTCCACCAGTAAAAAGATTTGGACAAGGAAGTCCTTTATAAGAAAGTCTTGCACCATCTGTTCCACCTCTTATAGGTTTGATACAAGGTTTGATATTAAGCTCTTCCATTGATTTATGAGCAAGATCTATAACATACATTACTGGCTCTATCTTTTCTTTCATATTATAATAACTGTCTTTTACTTCTATTTCTATCTCTGCATCTTTATATTTTTTTGCTAAGTATTGTACAGCATCTTTTATAAGGATTTTTTTCTCATTGAATTTTTTCATTGAATGATCTCTAATTATGTAGTTCATTGAAGTGTCTTCCACTGTTCCTTTCATATCATTTAACAGGAAGAACCCTTCATAATTTTCAGTATATTCTGGTCTTTGTTCCACTGGAAGCATTGAATTTAATTCCATTCCAATAAGGATTGAGTTTATCATACTGTTTTTAGCTGTTCCAGGATGAATATCTCTTCCTTTTATTTTAATTACAGCAGAAGCAGCATTAAAGTTTTCATATTCTAACTCTCCTATCTCTCCTCCATCTACTGTATAGGCAAATTTACAATCAAATTTCTTTACATCAAAAAGATTTGCTCCTCTTCCGATTTCTTCATCTGGTGTAAATCCTATTTTTATCTTTCCATGTTTAATTTCAGGATGATCCTTTAAATATTTTATAGCTTCTATTATCTCTACTATTCCAGCTTTATCATCTGCTCCTAATAAAGTTTTTCCATCTGTAACTATAAGGTCTTGCCCTATATAGTTTTTTAAATGTTCAAAATCTTTTGAAGAAAGGATTATTTCCATTTCTTTATTTAAAATGATATCTTCTCCATTATAATTTTCTATAATTTTTGGATTTACTCCTCTTCCATTGTAAGTAGGTGCTGTATCCATATGTGCTATAAACCCAATTGTAGGAATGTCTAAGTCACAGTTTGCTGGCAGTGCTGCCATTACATATCCGTTTTCATCCAATGATATTTCTTCAAGCCCCAATTCTTTCAGATCTTCTATTATCACTTTTGCTAAGTCCCATTGTATATTGCTGCTTGGACATGCTTTGCTTGAAGGATCTGAATCTGTATCAATTTTTACATACTTTAAAAATCTTTCAACTAAATTATTCATTAATAACAACTCCTTATATAATTTTAGTATCTTTATTTTAGTACTTTTTTGAAATTATTTCAATCTCTATTTCTTTTTTATTTTTCACTTGCCAATATAAGTTCTTCTTCTCTGGCTATCTGAAGCTGTTTTAATTGTTTCATTTCTCTTTTTATCAGAATAAATGTCAACATAGTTGCAATAAGGTCAGCTGTTGGAGCGGCAAACCATATTCCAGTCAATCCAAACATTCTAGACATTATTATTATACAAGGAATTAAAACTATTATTTGTCTTGAAAGACTTATAAACAAGCTTAACTTAGGTTTTCCTACTGCCTGGAAATATACTGAAGATATTATCTGGAATCCTATTATAGGAAACATCATTGTATTTATTCTAAGCCCATGGGCTGCTATGTCCAATAACGCTTTTTCTCTTGTAAATATAAAGATAAAATATTTTGATAAAAATTGAATAGTTAAAAAATCTATTATACATATTATAGAAGCTCCAAGTATAGCTTTACGAAGTGCTTCTCTTACTCTCGAATAAAGTTTTGCTCCATAGTTATACCCTAATATTGGCTGAACTCCCTGATTAATACCAAATATAGGCATAGCAAGGAATATAGTTATTGCCTGAATAATTGCCATTGCTCCTATGGAATTATCTCCACCATATATTTTTAATGTACTGTTAAAAGTATAATTTACTAAACTTGATCCCATTTGTAATGCAAATGGAGATGAACCTAAAGCCATTATATTTTTAATTTTTTCCCATTGCAGTCTCATATTTTTAAAATGTAATTTAAGACCACTGAAACTTGATTTAAAATAGAAAATAGTCCAGGCTGCTGAAATATACTGAGAAATAATAGTAGCCCAAGCTGCTCCTGCCACTCCCATGTTCATTCCAAATATAAAGATAGGGTTAAGCACTATATTTATTATAGCTCCAATCAGCAAAGTTACCATTGACATTTTTGGATTACCATCTGAACGAATAGCTGCATTGGCTACATAACCAACTATAGTTGCTGGAAAACCATATGCTACTATCCATAAATATTCTCTTGTATATCTGCTTGTATTTTCACTTCCACCTAATATCTCAACTAACTTATCCATATAAAGCAGCACAAATACTGCTATAACCAAAGAGATGATTATTCCATATCCGATTCCATTACCTAAATATTTTTCAGCTTCATCTTTTTGTTTTCTTCCAAGACTCAAAGATATATTCGTTGCTCCTCCAAGTCCTATCAGTACAGCGAAGGCAAATACAAAGATTGTAACTGGAAAAGTAAGTCCTACCCCAGCTATTGCAAAGTGCCCCACATCTTTTATATTTCCAATATATATTCTATCAACTATACTATACAAAGCATTTACAAGCATTCCAATTATAGCTGGAAGTGAAAATTGTACTAAAAGCTTTGTTATTTTTTCCGTTCCCATAAATTGATGTTTATTTTTCATTTACTCCTCCTAAAACTTCTCTGTTACATTTTAAATTTCACCATTTCTCCAAAAGTTTGGACATTATCCTTTTTAAAGTATCTATCTCATCTTTTTCCAGTATTTGTTCTACTTTTCTATGAAATATCTCTGATACATCAAAAATAACCCCTATTACTTCTTCTGCTCTCTCTCCCAATTCTAAGTGCATAACTCTTCTGTCTTTAGAACAAACTCTTTTTCTGACATACCCTTTCTTTTCCAGCTTATTTACAAGAATAGTTACTGTTGATTTATCTTTTGATATTTTCTCAGTTATTTCCTTCATAGAAAGAGTTTTAAAAACATATAACACTATCATTATCCTTATATGAGAATAGCCTAAGTCTGTTATTCCCTTTTTTCTCAATTCTTCATCCATAAAAATTCTGCTTCTATGATGAGCTCTAGACAGATAACTGTACAATGAATTTCCAAAAGCTTCATTTTTCATTTTTTCATCACCTGCCTTTTAATTTAACACAAAATTAGTTTTATGTCAAACTATTATTTATCTCTATATATGCAATATTTCTATGGAAGGCAGATATTTTCTTGTATTTTTATAAATATTCATTTTTATTATATTTTAATTAAAAATATGATATAATTCACTGTATACAATAATTTAATTTTTGAAGAGGTAATTTGATGAAAATAGCTATAATAGGAGCACCAGACTCTGTTGAAAAAATATATAATGTTCTTTCTTCTGAATACAAGGAAGTTGATTTTTTTAAATATCCAAAAGAAAAAATCGAAGAAATGATTCCCCTTTTGAGAAAATTGGAAAATGATATGGATGGAATATATCTTACAGGTATTGGAGTTTATTCATCCCTCAATCTTAAAACTGACCTTTCTGATAAAACTTTTGTTTATACTAAAAGAGGTGAAACAGGTATAATAAAAGCTTTTCTTCATCTTCAAAGAGATTATAACTCTATTAGTAATTTAAAAATAGGTATAGATCTTGTTGAGGAAAAAATGTTGAAAGATATTTTGGAAGAATATGAAATTAAAATAAAAGATTACTATCTTCAAGAATATGAATATTCTAAAACAGAAGAAGAATATCTTAAAAACTATCTTGAAAAATTAAAAAATAAAGAGATAGATTGTGTCATCACTGCCTTTGGATATATTTATTATTATCTAAAGAGACATAATATTCCGGTTTATAGATTGCAGGCAACTAACACTGAAATAAAATCTGAATTTAAAAAACTTGAGTTAATGGCTAAAATAAAAGAATTGGAAAAAACAGGTATTGGAGTACAAATAATAAAACTTATCAAAAAAAATATTTCAGATCTCACTCAAAAAACTTTACAAAGCAAAAATAATTTTGAAACCCAATTATTAGAATATGCCAAAGAAATTCAAGGAAATATACAATTTCTTGGAAATGAAGAATACTCTATTTTAGCTAATAAAAGTCTTTTACTGGAAGATGAAAGTTTAAAAACAATTAATATTCTCATTAAAAATACTACTAAAAAAGATTTTTATGCTGGGATAGGTATTGGTGAAGGTCAAACTATTTTACAAGCAGAAGCTAATGGAAGAAAAGCTTTAAAAATAAGCCTTTCAAAACATAAAAATGAAATTTATTTTTATGATGGAAAAAATATTACTGGTCCTTTTCTTACAAAAAATATGCTTCATTATAGTGACTCTGTCAACAAAGATATTTTTGAACTTTCTAAAAAAATTGGTATCAGTTCTACTTATCTAGAAAAACTAAAATCTATAACTAAAAAATACAATAAAAATACTTTTTCCAGTAAGGAACTTGCTGAAATATTTGAAATCAGCGAAAGAAGTGTCAATCGTCTCTTAAAAAAAATTATTGAAAATGGTTATGGTGAAGAATCTGAATTTGAAAATACTCCAGGAGCAGGGAGACCTAGAAGAAAAATTAAATTTAATTTTTAACAGTATAAATTTCAAAGCAATTGTTTTTTTTAAGAACAATTGCTTTTTTTATTGAAAAAATAAATTGACAAATACTAAAAAAAATTGTATAAACTACTTATCTAAAAAATTTAGGACATATTAAAGACAAGTCTTTAATAATCAAGGGAGGATTTTATGACACAAGGAAATGTTAAAAGCACAAAAATGACAACTTTTATTAAAACGGTAGAGAGAGTAGGAAATAAATTGCCTGACCCTTTTATTTTATTTGGAATATTTGCTGTATTTACTTTAATTATATCTCTTATTTTATCAAAAATGGGGGTAGAAGCTTCTTTTATGGAAAAAGGATCAGAAGCTCTTACTGTTGTTAAAATTGAAAACTTACTTACTTTTAATAAACTAAGACAAGTCGTTTCTGATTTTCCAACTACTTATGTAAATTTTCCATCTTTAAAACTTGTTCTTATTATGATGATGGCTATTGGGGTAGTTGAAGAAACTGGTTTCTTTGACTCTGTGATGAGAAAATATTTATTAAAAGCTCCTAAAGGTGTAGTAACTGCTGTATTTATATTTGCATGTGTAAATGCTAATGTTATGTCAGATGCTGGGGTTATTCTTACTCTTACATTGGGAGGAGTCGTATTTGCTTCAATTGGAAGAAGCCCAATACTTGGAATTATGCTTGGATACGCAGCTTGCAATGGTGGATATTGTGCCAGTCTTTTAGTTGCAGGAGCTGATGCACTTGTAGCAGGTATCACAGAACAAGTGGCAGTAGACGCTGGTTTTCATCTTGATATCAACCCTTTATGTAACTATTATTTCATGGCTGCTGCTACAGTAGTTCTTACAGTGGTTCTTACAATATTTACTGAAAAGTTCATAATGAAACTTTTTCCAGAAGAAGAAACTGCTGATGATTCTATGTTAAAAAAATATGAACTTACTGATTTAGAAAATAGAGGTTTAAAATTTGGAATGTATGGTTTCATTTCTTTTGTAGTTATTATGCTTGCTTTAACTCTTCCATCAGGAGCTTTCTTTAGAAACGCTACTGGAGGATTCTTACCTAAATCACCATTACTTTCATCTATTGTTGTTATCTTATTTTTCTTATTTCTTTTCATAGGAGTTAGCTATGGAGTGGGAATCAAAAAAATAACTAGTGGAAAAGATGTTTCTAAGCTTTTACAGGCTGGAGCTAAAAAATCTGCTCCTTTAATGGTTACATTCCTTACTTGTGCCTTATTTATGGATCTTTTAAATAAGAGCAACATTTTAAGAATAATTGCTATAAAAATGGCTGAGCTTATTAAAGCAGCAAATGTTGGTCCTTTATTCCTTCTTATTTTAGTAATTATTCTTACTGCTTTGATGAATCCGTTTATGACTTCTGCATCTACAAAATGGATTTTACTGGCACCTATGGTTGTTCCTGTATTTGGAATGATTGGAGTAAATCCTGCTTATGCACAGCTTGCTTATAGAATTGGAGATTCGGCTACTAATATAATTTCTCCTTTACATCCTGCAATAACTGTAATCATAGGTCTTATGGCTCAATATAATTCTGAAAAAGAAAAGAAAAGTGGAAGAAAAATAGATGAAGCTGGATTTGGAACTATTTTCTCTTTAACTCTTCCTTATTCAATAGTTATTCTTGTGACACTTACTGCTCTTATGATTGTTTGGTATCTTCTAAGACTTCCAATTGGTTTAGGTGTTTCTACATTTATTTAATAGCTATTAAATAAAAAGTACAGTATAATTAAAAAAAGATTTTTGATTTAAACAGGATTTAAAGAAATCCTGTTTATTATCTAAAAAAATCATTTATAAAAATCTAAAAAATATTACAAAAAAGGAGAAAAAATGGAAAATTTAAATCACATGGTCTATGCTAATCATCCTTTACTTTGGATGATATGTTCAATTGGAATTATTATAGTTTTAATTCAATCTGCCTTAATTATTAAAAAGTCTATTCAAGCTGGAAAAGATATGGGAATTCCAAAAGAAAGAATGAACAGAGGAATAAAAACAGCAGCAATTGCAAGTATTGGTCCTGCTCTTGGAGTTGTAGGAAGTCTTTTAGCACTTCTTGTTACAATGGGATCTCCTATTTCTGCACTTAGACTTAGTGTTATTGGTGGATCTAATTTCGAAGCTATGGCTGCTAACTTTGGAGCCCAAGCAATGGGATCAGAGCTTTCTACTCATATGACTCCTCTTGTATTTACAAATGCTCTTTGGGCAATGGCATTAGGGTCTATGGGATGGATTATTTTTGTTTTTCTTTTTGCTCATAAAATGGATAAAGTAAATGGTCTTCTTACTAGTGGAAGAAAAGCTCTTCTCCCAGCTGTTGGACTTGGTGCTATGCTTGGTTCTTTTGCTTATTTTAATATAGGAAATTATCTAAAAGTTACAACAAATCCAGATATTACTCTATCTGCTGTATCTGGACTTATTATAATGATTATTTGCTTGAAAATAGGAGAAAAATTCAGTTGGTTAAAAGAGTGGGCACTAACTATTGCAATGTTTGGTGGAGCAATAATAGCCACAATAACATTTTAAAAACAATAAATAATTAGGAGGGAAATTCTAGTGAGTATTTATGATAATTATATTGAAAGTGTAACAAAAATTGGGAGATCAACAATGATTTTAGGGCTAGTAGCAACTTTACTTCCACCATTAGTAATGACTTTTTATTTTGGATTTAATCCCGGAATTGCTGCTATAATGGCTGGAGCTATTTCTCAAATGTCTGTTTCTGGAGCTTTTTATTTCAGTGAGCCTATTAGTTATTATCCAATAGTTGGTAGAGCTGGTCTTTATATGGGATTTTTATCAGGAAATCTTGTTAATATGAGAATACCTGCTGCAATAGCTTCTCAAGAAGCTGCTGAGTATGAATCAGGAACTGAAGAAGGAGCTATTATGGGAACTATTGGTATTGGAGTTTCTATCTGGATTGGAATAGTATTTCTATTACTTTCTGTTTTAGCTGGGCAAACGCTTTTATCAAAGCTTCCTACTTCTTTCATGACTATGCTTAGTTTGATAATTCCAGCATTGTTTGGTGGCGTTTTTGCACAATTTGCTATAAAATCTCCTAAAACTGCTGTATTTGCTTTAGCAGTATCTCTTGTCATGACAAAATTAGTAGCTCTTATACCTGGTAATCCATCGTTCATAGTAACATTGGTATCTGTATTCTCTACTATAACTTTTGCTAAAAAATTAATGGATAAAGAACTTTCTAAAAAATCTGCAAACTAAGGAGGATAAAAAAATGAATAAAGAAAGAATGATTGAAAATTTTCTGGAAATGATAAAAATACATTCCCCTTCAAATAACGAAGGTAAATATACTGAATATCTAATCAACCTTTTAAAAAATCTTGGTGGAGAAATATACTTAGATGATGGCTATAAGAATTATGGTGGAAATGCTCCTGTGATTTTTGCAAAATTTAAAGGTAATTTATCTGGAGAAGGAATAACTTTAGCTGCTCATATGGATGTAATAGAACCATCTCTAGGAGTAAATCCAATAATAGAAAATAATATAATAAAAACTGATGGAACTACTACTCTAGGTGGAGATGATAAAGCTGGAATTGCTAGTATTATTGAAGTTTTAAGAACTATCAAAGAAAAGAATTTAGAACACAGAGATATTTTTGTTCTTCTTACACCTTGTGAAGAAGCTGGAATGCTTGGAGCCAAAAATATAGATTGGCCTTCTGTTCCTTCTCATATGAGACCAGCTATTAATATGCTGGTAATCGATAATGCTGGTGAAGCTGGACTTATAGCCCACACAGCTCCTAGTAAATATGGTATAACTTTTACTTTTACTGGAAAAAAAGCCCATGCTGGAATTGAACCTGAAAAAGGAATTAATGCAATATGTATAGCTTCTGAAGCTATATCTAACATGAAAATAGGACGTATTGATGAATTTACTACTTCTAATATAGGAAGTATAACTTCTGATTTCCCTACTAATGTTGTTTCTGATTACTGTGTAGTTACAGCAGAACTAAGAGGGCACTCTGAAGAAAAAATTATTGAAATATTAAACAGTTATGAAGAAGCTTGTAAAAATGCCTCTATTTTATTTGGTGGTGGATATTCTATGAAAAAAAGACATGATTATCCAGCCCTTAAACCAAAAGATGATTTGAAATTTGCCAAAGAATTTGCTAAAATTTATGAAGAGATTGGTGTCCATACAGAATTAAAAATAATCGGTGGTGGATCTGACAGCAATATTCTAGCAAAAGAAGGTTTCAATTCTATAATCATAGGAGTTGGTATGTATGATGTTCATACTGTTAATGAATATCTAGTTACTGATGATTTATTTAAAACTACAGAGGCTATTTTGAAATATGTTACAAAATAAAAACCTCAAAGGAGAAGCGAATCATTTATGAACAAAAATGAATTAAAAGAAAGAGTACTTGCAGCTATTGAAGAAAATAAAGCCACTATCATAGCAGCAGGAAGAAAAATATATTCAAATCCTGAATTTGGATATAAAGAATTTGAAACAACAAAAACTGTTAGTGAATTTTTTAAGAATGAACTGGGATTAGAAGTTGAAGATAAAATAGCTTATACAGGATGCAGAGCTAGAATAAACGAAGATAAAAATGGTCCTAAAGTAGCTATACTTGGAGAATTAGATGGAATATCTTGTTCAGAGCATCCTGATGCCAACAGCATTGGTGCTTCTCATACTTGCGGTCACAATGTGCAGATAGCCGGAATGCTTGGAGCTGCTGTAGGGCTTATCAAATCTGGTGTTTTCAAAGACCTTGATGGAAAAATAGATTTCATTGCAACTCCTGCTGAAGAGTTTATCGAACTTGCATACAGAAGCAAACTAAAAGCTGAAGGACATATCAAATATTTTGGTGGAAAACAAGAACTAATCAGAAAAGGTGCTTTCGATGATGTAGACATGAGTATAATGTTCCATGTGCTTGATACTGGAGATAAAAAAGTACTTGTAGGACCTGAAAGCAATGGATTTATAGGTAAAGAAATTAAATTTATAGGAAAAGAGGCTCACGCAGGTTCTGCTCCATATGAAGGAATAAATGCTTTAAATGCGGCTATGCTTGCTATTAATAATGTAAATGCTCAAAGAGAGACTTTCAAAGAAGCTGACAGAGTAAGATTCCATCCTATTATTACAAAAGGGGGAGACATTGTAAATGTGGTTCCTGCTGATGTAAGAATGGAATCATATGTAAGAGCTAGAACTATTGACAGTATGATAGATGCTAACAAAAAAGTCAACAGAGCTCTTATTGCTGGAGCTATGGCTGTTGGAGCTGAAATAGAAATAACTGAACTTCCAGGTTATCTTCCTATTTTAAAACATGATGATATGGAAAATGTTCTTAGAGAAAATCTTCATTATATAGGATTGACAGATGAAGATATCATAGATGGTGGAGATTTCACTGGATCATTCGATTTTGGTGATGTATCTCATATCATTCCTACTCTTCACCCTATGTTTGGTGGAGTAAAAGGTGCTCTTCATACTAGAGGATACTCTATTGTAGATGAAGAATATGCTTATCTTGCTCCTGCTAAATCTATGGCTCTTACAGTTGTAGATCTTTTATTTGATGAAGCTAAAACAGGAAAAGAAATTCTTAAAAACTTCAAACCTGTTATGACAAAAGAAGAATATCTTGCTTTCATGGAATCTAATGATAAAACTATAAAAGCATAATTTAAGAAAATGAGGACAAATCAATATATTGATTATCCTCATTTTTTTATTTCTCAAGTTTTTTACACATATCAATAAAAGACATTGCTGATGAACTTAAATATTTATTTTTATGGTGAATAATATTAAATTTTCTCACAAATTTTATATTTTTTATTCTTACTCTTGATACTATTTTTTTCTCAAGCTCCTCTTTTACAAGATAATATGGCAGTACTGCTATTCCTATATTCTGCTGTACAGCAATTACTAAAGCTCTTGTACTAATACTTTCCCACAGAGGTTCTATAGTTATTCCTCTTGAAAAAAGTATACTGTCAAACAATTCTCTTGTACCGCTTCCCCTCTCTCTTAAAAGGAAATTCTGGTTTTTTATCTCTTCCAGAGAAACAGTTTCCTTTTCTGCCAAAGGATTTTTAGGACTGCATATTATTACAAGCTTATCATCTAAGATAGGCTCGCTTATTATATTTTCCGAATGTATTATTCCATCTATTATAGCTAAATCCAGTTCATTTGTCAGAAGTTTATTTTCTATTATTTTCGAATTTTCTATATATACATTTATTTTAACTCCAGGACATATTTCAGCAAATTTCTCTACATATTTTGGCATAAAGTATGTTCCTGTTGCAATAGTTGCTCCTATTTTTAAATTACTGAATGAATCATAACACTTTAATTCCTTTTCCATTTCATCAAAAAGAGAGGTTATATGTGATGCATAACTTAAAAGTTTTTTCCCAGGCTCTGTAATATACAACCTTTTAGATATTCTGTCAAAAAGTTTTATTCCATAATATTCCTCCAGTTCCTTTATAGCAAGACTTGCAGCTGGCTGAGCTATAAACAGCTCTTTTGCAGCCATAGTTACATTACTATACTTGCAGACTGCTAAAAATATCTTAATATGTCTCAATGTCATACATAACCCTCCTATCATATGAAAAAAATTATATACTTTATAATATTATATTATTTTTTTTATAATTAAACAAGTTATATAATAAGTATATAAAATAAAAAGAAAAAATTTATTAAAAGATGGAGGTAAATTATGGAAAAACTAACTTTACAGAAAAAAAGCTACTGGAAACTTTTTACGACCATGCTTTACCTTAGTGCATTTACATTTGGGGGCGGATTTGTTATTGTTTCTCTCATGAGAAAGAAATTTGTGAAAGAATATCATTGGATAGAAGAAAAGGAAATCCTAAATCTTATAGCAATTGCTCAATCATCTCCTGGTTCGCTATCTATTAATATATCTATATTAGTTGGATATAAATTGGCAGGTATTCCAGGTGCATTGATCTCTATAACAGCTACAGCACTTCCACCGCTTATTACATTGTCAATAGTATCATTCTTCTACATCTCTTTTAAAGATAATGTAACTGTAAATGCTCTAATGAAAGGTATGCAGGCTGCCATTGCAGCAATCATCTTTGATGTTACATTCTCTCTGGCTAAAGATGTAGTCAAAAGAAAAGAATTAATTTTTAGTTTAATGACAATCGTTGTATTTATTGCAGTATATTTCTTTGAAATCAATATTATATTTATAGTTCTTGTTTGTGGAGCCATTGGAGCAATCTCTAGCGGATACAAATTCAAGTCTCAAAACATTTAAAAAGAGGTGATAATTTATGATATATTTAAATTTATTTATAAGCTTTTTCAAAATAGGATTATTTAGCATAGGTGGAGGATATGCAGCAATGCCTCTTATTAAATCTCAAGTGGTTGATCTTCATCAATGGCTTACACTAAAAGAATTTACAGATATTATAACTATTGCTGAAATGACTCCAGGGTCTGTGTCTTTAAATTGCGCTACATTTGTAGGAATACAAATAGCAGGAATAAAAGGAGCCTTAGTTGCTACTCTTGGTTGTATTACTCCTTCTTTTATTGTAGTTATGATATTCACATTTCTTTATTTTAAATATGGAGATCTTAAAGTCATTAAAGGTATATTGAGAGGTTTACATCCTGCTGTTGTAGGTCTTATAGCTTCTGCTGGAACTACAATTGCTCTTATTGCTTTCTTTGGTGATAAAATAAATCTAAAAGAAAATCACCTAAATTATATTTCAGTAGCAATTTTTCTTTGTGCTGTTGTAGCTCTTAGAAAATTTAAAGTAAATCCAATTTGTGTTATGCTTGCATCTGGAATCTGTGGAATAGGGATATATGAATTTCTAATATAAAGAAAATGCTGAAAGTAATTACTTTCAGCATTTTTTCATAAATTCAAACCAGTTTTTATATTCTTCTTTGTGAATACTGTCTTTTAAAAAGACAAAATTAAATTCTCTTTCTGCATGGAAGTTTTTTAAATTTATAATTGCAAGTTCTTTATTATCAACTTCCTTTTCAACTGCTGTTTTGTATATAAAAGTTATTCCTCTCTCTTCTTTTACCATCTCTTTTATTACTTTTATATTTTCTATTTCATATTTTTTATTGAAATCATTAACAGATAAATTATTATCATAAAGTATCTTTTCAAAAATATCTCTGCTTCCTGACCCTTTTTCTCTGACTATTATTCTTTCTCCCAGAAGTTCCTCAAATGTAAATTCTCCTTGAGCGAATCTGCTTTTATTTGAGCATACAGCAACAAATTCTTCTTTAGAAAAAAGAAAAGAATCATATTTAGTTTTTTCAAAAAACCCTTCCACTAAAAGAAAGTCAATATCTCCATTTTCTAATTTTTCAAGAAGCAGCTTTGTATCTTTCACTGAAATAGAAACATTTATCTCAGGATAATCAGAAGAAAGTTTTTTTAATACTCTTGGAATTAAATATTCTCCGATTGTAAGAGTTGCTCCAAAATTTAGAGCATGAATATTTGAAGATAGATTCAATATTTTTTCTTTTATTTTTTCAGAATCAGAATTCATTGCAACCAAATATCTGTATAATAATTTTCCATATTCTGTTAATGATAAGGTTCTCCCTGAATATAGAAATAATTTATTTTTATAAAATTCCTCTAAAAATTTTATATGCTGAGTCACAGCTGGCTGTGTCATATGAAGATTTTCAGCAGTTTTAGTATAACTCAATGTTTTACATAATTCTAAAAATGTATAAATCCTAAAGTCAAGCATTCTACCCTTCCTTTCTTCCCTCTTTCGAATCACTTTATATCTATAATATGTTAATTAGAATCCTCTGATTAATATTGTAAGTATTATAGCTATTGCAAATAAAAGCAATATTCCTCCAACAGTAGAAAGAAGGCTCAATCCTATTTTTGTTCCCATTGGTTTATCTGTAAGGAAAGTATTTCTTACAAAATAAATATTAGCTACTGCAAATACGGCTCCTAAAGCTCCCCCTTTTATTAAAAATAAAAAAGAAGGAATTATAAAAAAATAAGCTACTTTAGAATAATTTTCCATCACTTTTATTTTTTCAGTTTTATCAATAACTATCATTGGAGAATTAAAAAAATTATCTGATATTTTAACTTCTCTTTCTATTCCATAGTCATCCAGCAGTTTTGTTTTTCCCCATTTTAATTTAACTGGATTTCCCTTATACTTAAGTGTACTTTTTAATCCAGAGATTTCCCAAGTTATTTCATTTTCCACAAAATTTGGATGCTCCACTTTAAATTCCATATTTATTCCCCCTATAAGATATTTTATGTAAAGATTATTAACTGCAAGTTCCTAATTTATATAAACTCTCTTTCATAATATGAACTTTTTTCTCTGGAAGAAGTATTGTTAATCTGTCCCCTGCTTCTATCTTTGTATTTCCTTTTGGAATTATTTCGCGTTCATTTCTTATTATAGCTACTACAAGAACATCTTCTGCCCATTTTATCTCACATATTCTCTTTCCATCCAGCTCTGATTCACCAGTAACTGGTACACCTATAATAGTTTTTTTGCTGTCTTCCAATTTTTCATCTGGAGTATCTTTTGCCATTCTCTCATAAAGAATTTCATAGATTGGTTCCAATCCCATTAAATCTGTTATATAATATGCTACCACAGAAACAGTTACAAGTGCAAGTAAATGATCGAAATTTCCTGTCATTTCTAATATAAGTACTGCCCCAGTAATAGGTGCTCTTACTACTGCCACAAAATATCCAGCCATTCCTAATACCATATAATGCGGGATATACTCTGGTCCAACTCCTAATATATTCATTAGTACCATTCCATATATTTTCCCTAAGATAGCTCCTAATACCAGCATTGGTAAAAATATTCCTCCTGCAAATCCTGTTGCATATGATAAAGCTGTAAATAGTAATTTTACAACAAATATAATTATAAGCAGTTGTATAGTTCTATTTCCTCCTGCCATCTCTTCTACCAATTCATGTCCTCCACCTGTTACTTCTGGTAAAATGAAACACAAAATAAATGAAGTTGTCATAACAAAAGAAACTTTTGCCCATCTTGGTAATTTTGCTCCCTTATATATATCTTGAATTTTTATCAAAGTCATTGTAAATATTTTTCCAAAACATGCAATAATTATACCAAATAAAATGAATAATCCAAATTGAAAATATGGATTTAAATTTTTAGGATAATTTACAACCAAATTAAAAGCAGTCTCCATACCAAACATTCTTCTTCCAACAAAATCAGAAGCAATACTTGCTAGGAAAGTACATATTAAAAGCTTTGAAGATATAAATTTATGTAGCTCTTCCAAGCTGAACATAACCCCTGCCAGAGGTGCTCCAAAAGCTCCTGCCAATCCTGCACTTGCTCCACTTGTTACAAGATATTTTTTTTCAACAGAATCTCTTTTGAAAATTTTAGTAGCTCCATATCCTATATAAGAACCTAGTTGTACAGATGGTCCTTCTCTTCCTAAAGAAAGTCCGCATCCTATTCCAAATAGTCCTCCAATAAATTTGGCAATTAATTCCTGAAACCATTTTACATAATCAAGTTGTCTCAAAATTATACCTTTTACTTGTGGTATACCGCTTCCAGATGTTTTTGGATATTTTTTCGCAATGAGATCCACAAACAATCCCACTATGATAAATCCTATCCATACCATAACAAGAAACATAGGACTTGACATATCTTCATGACTGAAAATACTCTCTCTTATGTGATTAGCATATCCCAGTCCCCATCTATAAATAGAAACAATGAGACCTGTCAATATCCCTACTCCCAAGCAAAGCATATATAGCTTTCCGCTTCCTTTTTGCAGCAATTTTAAATTGTCTTCCGCAGTTTGTTCAGAATTCATGATGAAATCCTCCATAATATATTGATTTTCCTTTTTATTTTATCCCTTTTTCCAACATAATACAATAACTTTTTAAATTTTTTGAAAAAACTCTAACAAAATAAAAAAAGTCCATCAGAAATACATATTTCAGTTTTTCCTTTGGACTAATCTTTTATTTTACATTACTTATTTGAATATAGTTTTAATATCCTTTTATTAATTCAGGGTTGATAGTTTTAAATGTTCCAGTAAAGAATCTCAATACTTTTGGCTCATAATCCCATTTCAATCCACTGATATCTTTTCTTT